>Ga0208585_1000001_pt1 | contig 78418 bp, 63 predicted proteins | sample NGESurshal072012_5_FD_184465 | JGI IMG/M metagenome (GOLD analysis project Ga0208585, IMG submission 184465) | Arctic peat soil microbial communities from Barrow, Alaska - NGEE Surface sample 415-3 shallow-072012 (SPAdes) | ecosystem: Environmental > Terrestrial > Soil > Wetlands > Peat ...
GGGTGAGAAAAAGATGGAAATAAAGTACTTTATATATATAGATTACATATGCTATAATTATATCGTCAAAAAAAGATGAAGACTTAATTATTTATTTTTTATTGATTCATTACGCCTTACCATTGAAGGGTTTCATCCAATATATCAGAAATAAAATGCCCATTGGTGTTCCAAAAGTGCCTTTTAGGCTCCCTGGAGAAGAAGATGCTGTTTGGATTGACGTATAGTGCGACTTGTCAAATATCTCCGGTTATATGGAAACTATCCATCGTCTTTTCCGATTTAGATGTCTTTCTCTCACCCAAGATTGATTGGATCATCAATATTTCAGAGCGTGAGGTTATGATATGATGAGAGGGATTAAGTAAAAAAAAATTATTAATCCCGGATTTCTATGGTTAGCTCAAACAAATAGAGTTTTCAGGCCTCATTGGAACTATAGACTCAATAATTAATGGGATTTCAGTCAAAATAAATACCAATAAAACTGGGAATAATTTGTTTCTGGAATAGAAAATAAGAAGAAGGTAATACCTTTGCTTGTCCTATATGTGCAAGTGAGGATCGGATAGTTTTTACCGAGGTAGAGCATAAACCTAAAGATTTAGTTAGGAACCTATTTATAAACAAGAAAATATTGCTATAACGGGAATAACGAAAAGAAAAACCCCGTATTAGTTAACAAGTAGTTCGGTTAGTGAAACTGTAGAAAGAGACAAACTCGAACTGAGGGTGGTAAAAAAAAGGGTTTATCGAAAAATAAAAAGAATGTGAAAGTTTTTATTTTTTTTTTAGGAAAAAAGAAATGACTTTTTTATTTGAACCGCTTGAGCCGTATGCTTCTAAAGAAACTTGTACGGTTCCAGAGAAAGAGGATTTATCGATCTATTCCAATCAATCGACTCTATCGCGAAAGATTACTCTTTCTGGGTCAGCATGTAGATGACGAAATTGCAAATCAACTCATTGGTATTATGATGTACCTGAATGGGGAAGACGAAAGCAAAGACATGTATTTATATATTAACTCTCCTGGTGGAGCAGTATTAGCTGGAATATCTGTTTATGATGCTATGCAATTCGTAGTACCGGATGTACACACAATTTGCATGGGATTGGCTGCTTCTATGGGATCTTTCATCCTAACTGGGGGAGAAATCACTAAACGTATAGCGCTGCCCCACGCTTTGCGCCAATGCTTCTTTTTGCTCGATCAAGGGAGAAATGTCTGCGCCGAGCGAGAGGTAATAGTAGCATGACATATAGACCTCGATATAAATATTGTAGAGAAAACTCTTTATCTCGAGGTAGTTAAATAACAATAACTATTCTTTTTTGATTCCATTTTTTACCAGTTTATTCTAGCGTTATAAACTCCCCGTTTTATTTGATCTTCAATAAATAATAAATAATCGATCTTCTAAAAAATAAAATGGATTTATAGCCATTTTTCCATTTGGCTTTATTTCTGAAAGAAACTTTGGGATTGCTAAATAGGAAAATATCCGAAGCAATAGAACCATTATAGTATTTAGTAAAAAGAACAAAATGGTATATATATGAGTGGTTCAGTTATCCAAAATAGGTTCCGGAGATATGCGAAATTGAAAAAGTTTGCGTCATCTCTTGACTAGATTTTTCCGTTATTTGTTTTGGAGCTGTATGCATAAAAAAATGCTTGTACAGTTCATCGAACTCCTTTTTTGTAGAAAATACGAAAAAAAAGGTATTAGATTAGTAGGGTAATGATTCATCAACCTGCTAGTTCTTATTATGACGGACAAGCGGGGGAATGTATTATGGAAGCAGAAGAAGTCTTAAAACTTCGCGACTGCATCACCAAGGTTTATGTACAAAGAACGGGTAAACCTCTATGGATTATTTCCGAAGATATGGAAAGAGACGTTTTTATGTCGGCAAAAGAAGCAAAAGTTTATGGTATTGTTGATCTTGTAGCTATAGAAAATGCTCCAAATTCTTGAAGAATAAAAAGAAATTTTGGATCTATGAAATGATATTGTATGTGAGAAATGAGCGATTGAAGTTGGGAATAAATGACTATTAGTTGGGCCCCGCCCGGGATAAAAGGAAGTGGGAAAATAAATTATAGAAAGATTTCTTGAAATATTGCACTAATCTAACTTTCTCATTAGTAACGGATTCATACAAAAGCAAAGTCTAATTGAAAAATTTATAAGAATTTCTTATGGTTGGGTAATTTCTTATGGTTGGGATTAATCCGAACCGATAAATTCTGCATACGACGGAAAATGCCTACTATTCAACAATTAATCAGGAATCGAAGACAACCGGTAGAAAATAGAACAAAATCTCCAGCTCTTCGGGGATGTCCTCAGCGTAGAGGAGTATGTACTAGGGTGTATGTGCGACTCGTTTGGATTAGAAACTTAAAAATAATAAATAGGGATCGGTATGGCGGAAGAACTCTTTTGTTATGGTAGAGTCTCGATCTATCAATTACCTATACGGTAAATGAAATTTATGGTTCCCATCGGTGCGAATCCAATTATCTCGATGTGGGGTGAAAGAAGCATTTTCTCAATGGTATTGGTGGGTCATCGATCCGTTAAGCGAGAAAAAAAAGATGCAACGAAATTTAGGAAGAAAAATGAGTTATATCGATGCAAAAACGGATTGATAGGGTCAGCTGTCCAGCAAACCCTCGAAATAACGTGTCGTTACTGGATGGAGAAGTCTTTCATTACATATAGTGAAACCTTCTATTTGGTAGATAAAACAGAGCTATAAATTGGAAATTATACAAATAACCGATGACATTCTCAGGCTCCGGCATATAGAGAGGACCTCACCGTTGAGGTAGGAACCATAGAAACGATGGAATCCATTATTTTTTTATTTAAGGTCCCATTACTTACTGGGAGGGTTTCCAACCCATAAGAAATAATGGCTAGGAAGGTTGCAGCAGCAAAAGCCAGTGGAATCCTTACTTTCTACATCAGAAAAGTTAGTCAGATCTTATTACTACTTATTAAATAGATCGAACTCTCTCTATCTATTATCTATCCATATATACATAAATATATGGTTATGCCTCTTTCCTTCATTGAAGAAATAATAATGATTCAAACAATCTATTTTTTACTTATCGAAACCCTATTATTCCGAATTATTATTCCAGAAGTAAATATAATAAAATAGATGTTTTTATTATTTTTATTCAGTGTCCGAATTATTATTCCAGAAGTAAATATAATAAAGTAGATGTTTTTATTATTTTTATTCAGTGACGGAATAAAAACAAAATGAGAAAAATCTTGTATTTGTGGATAAGCCCTACCTGGCTCGGAAGAGGAGGAAGGGAAAAAACATAGAATAAATTATTTTTTTATTTTTTATTAAAACTATTTAGTAATTTGCGAGAGTAGATATCAATGACTAGAGTTAAACGTGGGTATGTCGCTCGGAAACGACGGAGATTTATTTTTACACTTACATCAGGATTTCGGGGAGCCCATTCGAAATTATTTCGAACTGCTAATCAGCAAGGAATGAGGGCTCTGGCTTCCTCTCATCGAGATAGAAGTAGGCGAAAAAGAGATTTTCGCCGTTTATGGATTGCTCGAATCAATGCAGCAGCTCAAGGTAGTGGAATCTCCTACAACAAATTAGTTCGAGATTTGTATCAAAACCAAGTGCTTCTGAATCGCAAAATGCTTGCACAGATGGCTATATTAGATAATGATTGCTTCTCTACAATTATGAAACGAACCAATAAATAAAGATAAACTGGAGGTACGAAAATAACTTCCTCGGAGTATAATCACTCCGGGGAAGTCAAGTCGAAAAGGTTTTCCTTCTTATGAGATGAAAAATATATGAAATTATTCTTACTTATTATTAGTAGTAATAGAATAAAAGATCGAATCAATTTTCATTATTGAGAAAAGGTAGTAAGGCTAGAATCCGAGCTCGTTTAATAGCAATAGTCATTAAGCGTTGTTGTTTCGAAGTCAATCTATTCATTCGTCTAGATAGGATTCTTCCCTGTTCGCTAATAAATCTGCGAAGCAAATTTATATTTTTATAATCAATTATTTCACCCGATCTAATTGGTGGCAGACGTCTACGAGAAGATCGTTTGGATTTATTTATGGCTTGTTTCATAAACCTCTAAATGCTATTTATTTTTTTATTTCTTTATGGATGGTATGCCTACCACAATAGGGGCAATATTTTTTAAGTTCCAATCGAATAGGCGTATTACGACGATTTTTCCGAGTGGTATATCTAGAAACACCTATTTTTTTTTTCTCACTATCTTGGGCACAATCAATACATTCCAAAGTAATTGTTATTCTTACATCTTTATTCTTAGCCATAATCCCATTTTAGATATTATATTTGTAAAACCTATAAGATTTCATGCTTAGAAAAAGAAAAGCATAAGGTTCTAGCAAAGAAGATCAATCAATTAATTCCCGGATCTTTTAGCGAATTCTAGTAATAAAAATAATAATAATTTTTTTTTATTTTTATTACGATTGCAACCCATGAATATAATTTAGCAAATAGAGTCCCAGATTCAATCTTTGTATAGGATATTTCTCTTCTCTTCCTCTTTTTATTCGAATTAATGCCCCCCGATATTCCAATTTAATCTAATCATTCCATTGGTTAATTTAATCAATTGAACGTTAGAGTCCCATTAACTTCAGATAGAGATAACAAAAAAATATTTTTTTGTTATTTAAAAAAATGGAAGAATTAAAGCATCTGGAAAAAAGCGATTGATTTCTATCAATAAGCCAGCCAAAAATCCGAACCATAACGTAGCTAGTACGGGCGCCGTAGAAAGATATGTTTTGACATCTTGCATTGTGAATTCCTCCTTTATATATATATCTAAATATAGTCTTTTCGGTGTTCTTTACAAAAAAAAATATGCGTAACGAAATAAGGAAATGAAATTTCAAAAGAAAAGATTAATTGAACACTTTCTAGTTTATCTTTTTTGAACCATTTAAATACTTAATCGGTATTATATTAAATCCCACCAATTTCTTTTTTATCTCACTATTTTTATTCCATTCCGGGAGAGATTGACGAAGAATTGTGAAATAATTAATTCAATCTTTGATCTATATCTTATTAAACTTATTTTATCCCAAATAATTATTTTTCCTAAATTTAATGAAAAAAACGATATTTTGATTATTTCATACACATCATATAGAATATAGAATGGGGTTTATTTATACGGATAGATTTATATGGATGAAATGGTACCAACAAACTGAGTAATCAATTACCAATGATTCGAGGAGGAGGAATTGGACGAAAAAAAGGGAAATATATATTATATTTCTTTTTGTTCCACCAAATTACTATGGTACATCTTATTTTCCAAGTGTTGTAATAATTTCATTAAAATTTTTAAAAGTCGGGAGTAAATGAAATAGAGTAAATAAAATGAGAAGGTATAGGCAAAAAGCTACGAATAAGATACAATTACAGCAAATAAGGAAATAGCAAATGGGAGGGATGTAGCGCAGCTTGGTAGCGCGTTTGTTTTGGGTACAAAATGTCGCAGGTTCGAATCCTGTCATCCCTACCCTGAACTCTATATATTGTAACAATACTTTGGAGTAAATAATTACGAATCATTTTTTCCCACTGAATTCGTAATATCTCTAAGTTTCAATTTGATCCGAAATTATATTTATATTTCTTTGATGTAAAGAAGCGCTCTTAGTTCAGCTCGGTAGAACGCAGGTCTCCAAAACCTGATGTCGTAGGTTCAAATCCTACAGGGCGTGATTATAAAAAGAAATGGGAGGGGAATGATAAACAAAAAAAAAATGGGAATTTATCTATTTCGGACCTCCCTCTTTTTTTTAGGGAGGCCTACAATAGTAATAATAAATATAACTTAATATTTGATCAGGGATCTAATTGATCACCACGCCGATATTGTAAATAAGCCGTTACGAATAATCCAGCTAGAGTTATTGGAATCAACCCCAGCACAATTCCAGACAGTAAAGCTTCAACCATTTTTTTTTTAACTAAGAGGGACAGAGTTAGAAACTGACTAAGTTTGTTGTTAATCCCAATAACCTTGTAATTGGATTGAGAAATACAATGAGATTATCGGAACTTTTACGAGTTTTCCTTTTCCTATATGAGTTGTATCTTATTCAAACCAATAAATAAAACCAAAGCTGAAATTGGAGCGGCAATTAGAAGTACAAAATAGCTGATTGTAGTAAGCATGAAAAAAATCCTAGTGTCAATATAACAAGTTTAGTATACACCCTTACGAAGCAATTACCTATGGTTTTTATCGCAAAAAAAAGGGATAGAATAAAAAAATGAGAAGTAACTATTGTTACAACACTTAAATATCCAATTTTTATATCTATATCTATTACTATTGCTATTCGTCACCCCATCGAACAGAAAGTATATTAGAAATAGTAGAAAATATTTTTGTTTACAATAATCAATAAATAAGAAACTATATGCCATTTTGTTCTTCTTGAACCATTCAAAATATTCGTATTATTCCATCTGTCTCTGATTTAATGAAGTAACCCAGATACAACACCAGCTCCTACTGTGTGGCCCCCCTCACGAATTGCAAAACGCATTTTCTTTTCAATAACTACAGGTTGAACCAACTCTACCACCATTTTTATATGGTCACCCGGCATAACCATTCGTGTTTTTTCACCCGAATAAGTATATTGGAATGATTCAATTTTACCAGTTACAACAATAGTACGAATATAAAATTGGGGACGATATCCCGGAAAAAAAGGGGAATGGCGTCCTCCCTCCTCTTTCCGAAGAATATAGACCTGTGCTTCAAATCGAATATGGGATTTTACGGTTCCAGGCTTAGCAATTATCATTCCACGTCGTATATTTTTTCTTTGCACATCCCCGAGTAATATTCCCACATTATCTCCAGCAATACTTTCCTCAAGAGTTTTTTGGAACATTTCTAGACTTGTAACAATGGTACTATGACTTCCTCTTAATCCAACTATTTCTACAGTTTCTCCTATCCGAATAATTCCTCTTTCTATACGCCCCGTAACTATAGTTCCATGACCTTTAGTGGGAAAAGCATCTTCTACAGCCATAAGAAAGGGTTTATCTATTCTACGTTTGGGTATCGGAATATGAATATCTACTTGATCCATTAAGTCATAAATTTTGTCAACCCATTTATTAGTACCTCTTTTTAAATTAGGATTTTCAGTGAGACTTTCTAAAGCAATTAAAGCAGAGCCTGACACTACAGGAATCTTCTCTCCCGGAAATTCATAGTAACTTAAAATTTCGCGTACTTCGAATTCTACCAACTTCAACGATTCCTCATTATCAATTTGATCTTCTTTATTTAAAAAAACTACGATATTAGAAATACCTACTTGCTTGGCCAGGAGAATATGTTCCCTGGTTTGTGGCATAGGTCCATCGGCCCCTGATACTACTAAGATGGCACCATCCATTTGTGCAGCACCGGTAATCATATTTCTTACGTAATCTACGTGACCGGGACAATCTATGTGAGCATAATGTCGGAGGGAAGTTTCATATTCTACATGAACGGTATTAATCGTAATACCCCTTGCTTTTTCTTCTGGAGCTATATCAATTCTATCGTATTTTTTGTCAGTATATCCACGCATAGCAGCTAAAGCCATTGTAATGGCTGCTGTTAAAGTAGTTTTTCCATGATCTACATGCCCGATTGTTCCAATATTTACATGAGGTTTTGTACGTTCAAACTTTTCTCGAGCCATACGAAATCATTTTCCTTTTAAGTCACTGGTTTCATTAAATATTGATTGGGTTAGCCAAACAAAGCCGACGGAAAGAAAATCGAGGTATTTAGCTTATCCCATTTATTTTTTATTTGTCTTGCTGCGTCAAAAGAACGCCGGATATACTGGTCTAGTATGCTTCAGAGATACCCTCGGTATAACATTGATAATCTAACAAGGACTGAGAAAGATTCCGGTAGATTTTATATCCCCTGGCTTCTATCTCCTATGGGATTATTCCCCCTTGACCCCACAAAAATATATGGAGCTAACCATGTCTGGAAATACGGGAGAGCGTCCCTTTGCTGACATTATTACTAGTATTCGATACTGGGTGATCCACAGTATCACTATACCTTCCCTGTTTATTGCAGGTTGGTTATTTGTTAGCACAGGTTTGGCTTACGATGTGTTTGGAAGCCCTCGGCCGAATGAATATTTTACAGAAAGCCGACAAGAAGTTCCTTTAATTACTGGCCGTTTCAATTCGCTGGGACAAGTTGATGAATTTACTAGATCTTTTTAGGAGGTACTAATGACTATAGATAGGACTTATCCAATTTTCACAGTTAGGTGGTTGGCCGTTCACGGCCTGGCCATACCTACAGTTTTCTTCTTGGGATCAATATCAGCAATGCAGTTTATCCAACGATAAACTCTATTTGGAGCGTAGAACTATGACACAACCAAACCCAAACAAACAAAGTGTGGAATTAAATCGTACCAGCCTCTATTGGGGATTGTTACTCATTTTCGTACTGGCTGTTTTATTTTCTAATTATTTTTTCAATTAGTTACAGCAAGAGCTTCTTTGCCTCATTTGGAATAAATTCAAATCCTTAGTATTTGTGACTGTCTATGTCCCGAGTCGCGACTACCTAATAAAATTGAAAAAGGAGTGAAATAAATGGCTAATACCACCGGAAGGATTCCTTTGTGGTTAATAGGTACTGTAGCTGGTATCCTTGTAATTGGTTTAGTAGGTATCTTCTTCTATGGTTCATATTCTGGATTAGGTTCATCCTTATAGTAAGTAATTGAGTAAGATTTGGACGTACAGAAAAATAACGTATGTATAAATGGGAGATATATCAAATACTAGGATTGGATAGAATTATTCGATCCTTCTCTCCTTCCACTCACGAGTGGGGGGGATAATAAAAAGATGGGGAAAACATTATGAAATTTATCACATCAATTTCATAATGTTTTCCCCATATGCTAAAAAGAAAAAAAGAAAAAAAGAAATTTTTCTTTATTTTTCAAACCCTTCCTTTTTTTTGAATGAATAAATAAAAAAATTTCGTAAATTGAATAGAAAGAAATAATTACAATGAATTTCTAAATTTTCTCATTAATTTAAGTTTCGAAAATGTAGGTCAAGAAAAAATATATTTGTTTTTTCGAAATAAGCTATTCCAAAGCCATTCCGAAAGGAAAAGTTTGATTGAAAATTATGATGAATTTTCGCGATAAGTAATACGAGCCATATTTATAATATATAATCCATTAGCTTTCCATTTTTTGGAAGTCAGAATTTTTTCGAAAAGTATATACGAAAAACCTTTTTTTGGTGATTTATTAATAAAATAGAAAAAATCAAGAATATTCCCCATTTTCATTTGGTAAGTACTCCCTATTCCTTGTTGGGAATTACAAAAAAAAATAGTGATATTTCTAATAATTACCTATGATAAATTTCTTCCAATTGGGAATATACCACCCATTCTTTTTTCTTTCTCTCCGATGGAGAAAAATAAATTATTATAATTATGATATATATGGAAGAGATAGGATCCTTCAGCGAGTTGAAATATATGCATTAGTGTCTGTCGAGCCATTCCTCTAGAAATAGTCACTTCCGATGAGTATCCCCAATGATTCGAAATTTCTCTTAATAAGGGGGAGAAATAAGAATACTCGAAATTTTCAGTTTCTGTAGGAACTATATGGTATATAAAAACCAAATTCGATTTCATTGCAGTAGCCATCAATAAGGGATAAATTTTCTATTAATCAAACGCTTCGATTGAACCTTTTTTTTTATCGAGAAATCCGTAGAATTAAAAATTCATCTCAGCTAATTGAACTTTTTCGAATTGTTTTTTCTTAAGTACTAGAGAGATTTGTGCCAATATAACTGATGCAAAAAAGAGTAAAAGACCCTGAACACGTAAAGGATCTTGAAGTACTACTTCTGCATCTCCTTGACCAAAACCACCTACATTGGGATTATTGGTTAAAGGCTGATCTACCTTAATTGATTCACCCTCTGAAATAATAAGTTCTGGTCCTGGAGGTACAATATCAATCACTTGACGACCATCTGATGCATTATCAATAGTTATTTCGTATCCACCTTTTTCTTTACGTATAATTTTATTGACTTTACCTGTAGCTGAAGCGTTGTAGACGGTATCATTACTCCTACTCCCATCGGGATAAATTTGCCCTCTTCCTCTATTACCACCCACATATATTGGATATTTCAAGAAATGAGCTTCTTTATTAGCCGAAGGATCTGGCGAAAGGAGAGGAAAGACAATTTCACTATACTTTTTACCAGGAACCGGACCTACCACAAGAATATTTTTTTTATCAGGACTATAGGATTGAAAATAAAGATTACCTATTCTTTCTTTTATTTCGGGAGGAATACGATCAGGAGGGGCTAATTGAAATCCCTCGGGTAAAATAAGAACCGCTCCTACATTTAAGGCTCCTTTTTTACCATTAGCAAGAACTTGTTTTATTTGTGTATCATAAGGTATTTTAACGACAGCCTCAAAAACCGTGTCCGGAAGTACAGACTGTGGAACTTCGATATCTACAGGTTTTTTGGCCAAATGACAATTAGCGCATACGATACGACCAGTTGCTTCTCGGGGATTTTCATAACCTTGCTGTGCAAAAATAGGATATGCCTCGGAAATGGACGGCCAAGCTATTATTCCCGTTATGATCAAGACCGAAATAGATCGAATCACCCACTCTTTTAGCCAGTGACTAATATTTTTGTTTTGCATAGTTTGATTATTGTTTCAAAAATTTCCACAAGTAAGGTGCCTTCAGCATCCCAGTTATTGTAGCTACCCCCCATTTATGACTCTGCCCATTGTAGTAACAACAAAGGTAAGAAACCGGACGGAAGTATTTTACTCTTTTTAGTGATTGGTACCCAAAGTCAAATAAAAGAAGTAATGGTTAGAAAAACCACTTCGTTATTCCAAAATGATTTTTTCATTCATTCATTCATCGTATGATAAGTCGCCACAATAGAAGGAGATATACGATTTAAATGACGAAAAATCCAATATTTAAGAACTGTATCTAAAATAACTGGAAAAGTTGAAACAAAACAAGATATTATATGTTTGTTACGAGCAAATCCCAGATGTTCTAAAAACGAACCTATTACTATTTCCCAACCATGGGGTGAGTGGAATCCGATGCATAAATCGGTTAATAAAAGAATGAAAAAGGCTTTCATTGTATCATTCAGGCTATAAAATAATTCTTGAATCCAAGAATTTAAAATAGCGAGTCTTTCTTTACCTAAGAGAAATGAAGCACTCAAAGTAGCAAAGCAGATAGTATCTGTTAATAGTTGTAGAATAGTCTGAATACTATGCTCATTGTATGTTTCTACCAATTGAATTGTTTTTTCGTGAATCTCTATATCAAGATCTTGTGATTGTATCTCCGAGGAATTCGCCATTACTTTATCCAACCAAACGAGTTCCTCTACTTCCTGAAGACGTTTCAGTGCTATTTCTTCTTGGAAAGAATTAATAAAAATATGGAATTGACCGGTATTCCACCATAATTTAACCCAAGATTCTAGGAACCACTCTTTTATAAGAATGGAAAGTCCCCAAGGAAGTAATAGTAAACATCCCATATATTGTAGAGAAGCTAATGCTTGGTATTTAGCTACCCGAAATTCTTGGAGTACTAATGAACTCGATTGACCCGTTAGCTCCGTCTGAAATCCAGACAAAGTGCGGGTTATGGAACGAGGTACGAGACCTATAGATTCGTAAGCCGTTGCAGTAACTACGGAATCTTTGGAATTTTTAGAATTAAAAAAATAAGAAGAATTTTCCGAAGTTCCCCCCATTTCAGAGGAAGAAGCAGAAAGGGAATAGTATTGTTTCCAAGTATCTAAATCATTTAGGGTTGCTTCAATCCAAGCTAATTTTTTATTCATTCGTCTAATTCTTCTCGAATATTTTTTGATCGAATCATTCGAAATGAAATAAGATTTCTTTTTTAAATTATTTGCGTAATCAAACTTATCTTGTATCTCTCTTTTATTAGTTTTTCTCATGATTCTTTCTAAAGAATTGGAAAGAAATAAAGATAAAAAATTTGAGGAGTTATTCCAAACCTCGCGACGATGAAATTGTGGAAAAATGAGAGACTGTTGCTTCGAATGAGCGAAAGATATAAATCCACCAATAGCTTTGGCTTTTTTTGAAAAAAGAAATGGAAATGTCTTTGTTATAATAAATAATAAATTATTCGGAAGATTCAACAAGTACAAGCTAATTTTACATTCCGAGAGGCTCCAATATATGATGAATATATAATTATTCAATTTCGTATTCATATATAGCAACATGGCTTGCCAAAATCGTCTCGGATATGAAACCATATCTTTATAGGACATGTAATCTTTCTTTATATATCGTATCCGTTTGCTCGCTTCATAAGCCCTTTCTAAAGAACGATACGGAGTGTTTGATAACCAACAATAAAATTGTGCCCAGTATGATTTCATAGGTGCTACTCATGCTTCACTAGAAGAAACAATATAATTTTTTTTTATTTTGTTTCGGATCCCCCCCAAAAAAAATTTTCTTTCCATTTCGACCGAAGAAATATCTATCCTTCTTTTTTTAATATTCCATTTTTTCGAAATGATATTCGGAACAGGGTTTAGAGTCCCTCAATTGATACGTGCAGAAAGCGAGCCAACTCCGCAGCTTTTTCTTCCATTTCTCTTAGGGTTAAATCCTCTCCAATACGAATTATAGGAACATCGCGTTGACCCCTTATTTTCATATAAATAATTCGACGGGGATAAATACCTTCTTGGACTTCCATACGTATTGCTTGGATATCCCTCATGAAAAATTGGATACGAATACGACGATTTCCTCCAGGGAATCCCCAACGAAAGAGATGAACCATCTCTTCTCGTTTATCAAATTGATTATAGCCACTACCTATATTCCACAGGATTGTACACCACAAATAAAAGCTGAGGAATAGACCGGCAATACCATAGAAGCACATTATGATTCCCTGAGGGACAAAAAGAATTTGTTGGGATGATAAGAGAGGTATCAAATCTCGACCAAAGTAACTAGAAATTCCAACAAGAAAAAATCCTAGAGCACCTAGTAAAATAATGCACGCCCAACAAAAATTACTTATTCTTCGAGATCCTATTATGGGTTCTACTCGAAGCCATTCAGATTGGCAATTCATAACCATAACAAATGAAGTCTCCTGTATTTTGCTAAATTTTAGACAATGGAACAGCCAAAACATTCGGAGTTTTTTTTTTTTTTCATTTGGAAACAAATGTCCGTATCAATCTATTAGAAATAAATACGTATTTCTTCGTCCTTCTTAATACTTATTAGTTTTTTCACCGATACTAGTCATATTTATTAGGGGAAGGGGAATGATAATACAATCAAGTCTGAATATATTTATCTCTAGAAAGAAGAAATATATTCAAACTCTGGATTTTATTCAAGATACAGATATTTTTCCTGCCTCATAATCCGGTGATTAAACCATACTTAGATCATTTTATTGCTCAGATAATTCCATTAGAATTTCCATTGTATCAGATATATCAGAAATCAAACTATTTCGTCTTGTTCGATATATATAAAGAGAGAAGCCATTGTAATTGCTGGAAAAACCAGACCTACTAAAGGCACAAAAATGGAAGGTAAGTAAGAAGCTGTCATAAAAAAATTACCTCTAGTGATATTATTTGTAAAAAAAAAGGAGTTATTATAAAACAAAATGAGGAACTTGATTATACCTTCTTTATGGGAAATATGTGAATATACATTTCTTATGATTATCTAAATTGCTTCTTTATTTATTTCTTCATTTATCAGAAATGAGTAGTCATGGAGTTATATTAAACGATGTATCGAATCATATTAATATGTAACTTTTTTCCAATATGCAGAAATTATAACATATAGAAAGAATGACCAAGAACCAGATTGGAAATACTTTTTTCATTTTTATTAAGAAATTGAAACAAAAAATGAAGGTATTAAAAAAATATGGGGAAAATTTTATCCGGAAAAGGAATGGTTACATTCCCTACGGATATGGGGGGCTGAACCATAAAGTTCAAATATTTCACTCAGAACGCCTTTTAGAAGGTTACGTGGAACGATCAAATCAAGTAAACCATGATCGAATAGAGATTCAGCAACTTGAAAACCATCAGGTATTTTTTGACGTAATGTCTGTTCGATCACTCTCTTACCTGCAAATGCAATATATGCTTTGGGTTCGGCAATGGTGATATCCCCTAACATACCAAAACTAGCAGTAACTCCGCCTGTTGTAGGATATGTAAGAATAGCTATATATAATAAATTATTCTGAGCCTGATGAATCTGTAAAACGGAAGAAATTTTAGCCATTTGCATTAAACTCAAAGTTCCTTCCTGCATACGTGCTCCTCCAGAAGAACACACAATAATTAACGGCATAGATTTTTTGGTAGCATATTCAACAAGACGAGTAATTTTCTCACCCACTACAGAACCCATACTACCTCCCATAAATTGGAAATCCATAACTCCAAGAGCAATAGGAGTCCCATTTAATTTTCCTGTACCCGTTTGAATAGCATCAGTCAAACCCGTTCTTTTTTGATAAAAAATAATACGATTTTTGTACGAATCTTCATCAGAAAATTTGAGAACATCTCGAGCAATCATATCTTCATCCATAGGATGCCAAGTCCCACGATCAATTAAAAGTTCGATTCTTTCTGTACTACTCATTTGCAAATGATATCCACACTCTTCACAAATACGTTTGTTTTGTCTCAAAAATCTAACATAAAGCATGTTCTCGCAATTATCACATCGAGTCCATAATCCTTTAGTAGTATCAATTTGAATATATTTGTCTCTTTCTTTCTCACTAAGAATATAACCCTTAGTAGCTTTTTCGATGAGGGCTCCGATTAATCCACCAAATCGGCGTTTGTCTTCAAACCAATTCATCAAAGACATAAACTTCTCCTCCTTATTTTTTTTTTATTTTCCTCCGCGATCGACTACAAAATTTGGATATTCGAAGGATGAAGAAAGAGGAAGAAGAAAAAATATATTTTTTTATTTTTTACTTAAATAAAACTCGATTCTTAATTCTATTTGTCGAATCGGGATTAGCTCCTCCCATTGATTTTATAATAGATCCTTCTTCTCTATTAGAAAAATTCGCAATTAGAAAGAAACGAATAGGATAAAAGGGACTTAGATAAAAGATCAAAATAGATTCCATTTTTTTTTTCAATGGTTCAGAAGGGATTCGAACCCTTGACTTCATGGTTCGGAACCATGGGCTCTAATCCACTGAGCTACAAAACCCTATTAGATGTAAAATCTATCAAATTTTTTCTATTCCTTAGTACCGGGGGTTGACAAATTTTGGAAGAAATCAACGATCTATATGATTAGGAAATATAAAAACACATTTATTTTGGTGATTTTGTCCATCCCCCCCCCCCCCCCCCCCCGTGGGGGGAGGGGTAGACAAACGAAATCACTGAAATGAAATTGTGAAATATAAACTATGTCAAACAGTATCGATCGTGTCAAACTCAAATTTGATTTCTTTCCATACTTCACAAGCAGCGGCTAGTTCGGGACTCCACTTGGCAGCTTCGCGAATAATATCATTACCTTGACGAGCAAGATCACGTCCCTCATTACGAGCTTGTACACAGGCTTCCAGAGCAACTCGATTAGCAACTGCACCAGGTGCGTTCCCCCAAGGATGTCCCAGAGTTCCTCCACCAAACTGTAATACGGAATCATCCCCAAAAATTTCAGTTAGAGCAGGCATATGCCAAACATGAATACCTCCCGAAGCTACAGGTAAAACACCTGGTAAAGAAACCCAGTCTTGGGTGAAATAAATACCACGGCTTCGGTCTTTTTCGATATAGTCATCACGAAGTAGATCAACAAATCCCAGAGTTACTTGACGTTCCCCTTCAAGTTTACCCACTACAGTACCGGCGTGAATATGATCCCCACCAGATAAACGTAATGCTTTAGCTAATACACGGAAGTGCATACCATGGTTTTTTTGTCGGTCAATAACTGCATGCATTGCGCGATGAATATGAAGAAGTAGACCATTATCTCGGCAATAATGAGCCAAAGTAGTATTTGCAGTGAAACCACCTGTCAGATAGTCATGCATGATGATAGGTGCTCCTAACTCTCTAGCAAATGCCGCTCTCTTCATCATTTCTTCGCATGTACCTGCAGTAGCATTCAAGTAATGACCCTTGATTTCACCCGTTTCAGCCTGGGATTTATAAATAGCTTCTGCCACAAATAGGAAGCGATCTCTCCAACGCATGAAAGGTTGAGAATTGACGTTTTCATCATCTTTCGTAAAATCAAGTCCACCACGAAGACACTCATATACTGCTCTGCCATAGTTTTTAGCAGATAGACCTAATTTTGGTTTAATAGTACATCCCAATAGGGGACGACCATATTTGTTTAATTTATCTCTCTCAACTTGGATACCATGAGGTGGACCTTGGAAAGTTTTAGAATAAGCTGGGGGAATCCGTAAATCCTCTAAACGTAGAGCTCGTAGAGCTTTGAATCCAAAAACATTACCTACAATAGAAGTAAATAAGTTGGTAACAGAACCTTCTTCGAATAAATCTGAAGGATAAGCAACATAAGCAATATATTGATTTTCTTCTCCAGCTACAGGCTCGATATCGTAGCATCGACCCTTATAACGATCAAGACTGGTAAGTCCATCAGTCCAAACGGTAGTCCATGTACCGGTGGAAGATTCCGCAGCTACTGCAGCTCCTGCTTCCTCGGGTGGTACTCCAGGTTGAGGAGTCATTCGAAATGCTGCCAAAATGTCGGTATCTTTGACAACATACTCCGGGGTGTAATAAGTCAACCTGTAATCTTTAACACCAGCTTTAAATCCACTACCTGCTTTAGTCTCCGTTTGTGGTGACATAGGTCCTCCCTACAACTCAATTAATAACTCTTGCAAGGATGGGGTCTGCTCGACAAATAAAATCTTCTATAGAAGTCTTCTATAAAAGAAGAAACTTGTTTGTTAATAGACTCTTGCCTATTGTTAGACGGAGTTATCCCTCTAAAATATGATAAAACAGTATTATTGTATATTATTTCTCCTATTTTATGCAACCCAGTTAGTCATTTCCATTCCTTTTTTTCCTCACTTTCTTTGAGGCATTGACCGCGTAACCTTTTGGATGTTAAACTAATTGATAAGGAGTCAAAAGACTCAGTATTGGTATGGCTGGAGGGGATGGAATAGCCGGAAACTCATTATGAAGTTATAGTTATTGAGTCATTATAAAATTATTGAGTCAATCAAAATAATTATGCTTATACATCACTTTTCGCACATATATATGATTATACAGGATCTGTTTTTCATTTGATTCAAAATCCTCCCATCATTTCGTTTATCCATCTACTCGTATATATAATATGACTCCAAGGTGGTAGTTTCAATGAGTGATTAAACGATCGACTTGATACTAAATATTTTTTCCAGTAAGATCAGCAAATAATTCTACTACTTCTCAATTTTTATGAAAAAAAAACCTCGTGCTTTTGGGATTTCTACACTTGTTGCCAAGAATGTAGGACGTATCACTCAAATTATCGGTCCCGTATTAGATGTAACTTTCTCCCCGGGTAAAATGCCTAATATTTATAACTCTTTAATAGTAAAGGGACAAAATACGGCTGGTCAAGAAATTAATGTTACGTGTGAGGTACAACAATTATTGGGAAATAATAAGGTTAGAGCCGTAGCTATGAGTGCTACAGATGGTTTAATGAGAGGAATGAGAGTTATTGACACAGGAGCTCCTCTGAGTGTTCCAGTTGGTGAAGCCACTCTCGGACGTATTTTTAATGTTCTCGGGGAACCCGTCGATAATTTGGGTCCTGTAGATGCTGGTACAACATTCCCTATTCATAGATCTGCTCCTGCATTTACACAATTAGATACTAAATTATCTATTTTTGAGACAGGAATCAAAGTAGTGGATCTTTTGGCTCCTTATCGTCGTGGGGGAAAAATTGGATTATTTGGGGGAGCCGGAGTAGGAAAAACAGTACTTATCATGGAGTTAATTAACAATATTGCTAAAGCCCATGGCGGTGTATCTGTATTTGGTGGAGTCGGAGAACGTACCCGTGAAGGAAATGATCTTTACATGGAAATGAAAGAATCGAAGGTTATTAATGAACAAAATATTTCAGAATCAAAAGTTGCACTAGTTTATGGTCAGATGAATGAACCACCGGGAGCTCGTATGAGGGTCGGTTTAACTGCTCTAACCATGGCTGAATATTTCCGGGATGTTAATAAGCAAGATGTACTCTTATTTATTGACAATATCTTTCGTTTTGTCCAAGCAGGGTCGGAAGTTTCCGCCCTATTGGGTAGAATGCCGTCCGCTGTAGGTTATCAACCAACTTTGAGCACAGAGATGGGTACTCTACAAGAGAGAATAACTTCCACAAAAGAGGGATCTATAACCTCAATTCAAGCAGTTTACGTACCTGCAGATGATTTGACTGACCCAGCTCCTGCTACAACTTTTGCACACTTAGATGCAACTACTGTACTATCAAGAGGTTTAGCCGCCAAAGGTATTTATCCAGCTGTAGATCCTTTAGACTCAACTTCTACCATGCTTCAACCCTGGATTGTAGGCGAAGAGCATTACGAAACAGCACAAGGAGTTAAGCAAACATTACAACGATATAAGGAGCTACAAGATATTATAGCTATTCTTGGATTGGATGAATTATCAGAAGAGGATCGCTTAACCGTAGCAAGAGCACGAAAAATTGAACGTTTCTTATCACAACCTTTTTTTGTCGCGGAGGTTTTTACGGGTTCCCCGGGTAAATATGTTAGTCTTATAGAAACGATTAAGGGTTTTCAAATGATCCTTTCGGGAGAATTAGATGGTCTTCCCGAGCAGGCTTTTTATTTGGTAGGTAATATTGATGAAGCCACGGCGAAGGCTGCAACTTTACAAGTGGAGAGTTAATAAAAAGAAATGACCCTAAATCTTCGTGTAATGGCTCCCAATCGAATTGTTTGGAATTCCGAAGTTCAAGAGATTATTTTATCTACTAATAGTGGTCAAATTGGTGTATTACCCAACCATGCTCCACTTCTTACGGCCTTGGATATAGGAATCTTAAAAATAAGAATTAATGGACAATGGTCTACTATGGCATTAATGGGAGGTTTTGCCATGATAGACAATAACCAGATGACTATACTAGTAAATGAGGCGGAGAAAGCTATCGAAATAAATCCACAAGAGGCTCGGGATACTTTTCAAATAGCTCAAAAAAAGTTAGCCCAAGCTGAAGGTAGAAAGCAAGTTATTGAAGCTAATTTGGCTCTTAAAAGAGCCAAGGCACGATTAGAAGCTATCGATGCTACTCCTCCCTCTCCTGTCCCTAATTAATATCTCTTTTAGTGGAAAGAGAAAAAAAAAAAAATAGAATTTGAGAGAATTGAATCCATTTACCCAAATTCTACCCAAATCAGAATTGCGAGGAATCTAACAATTATTAGATGCCATTAGAAAGAAATGGCATCTAATAATTCTTTAATTATTACCTACTATTGGATTTGAACCAATGACTCTCGCCGTATGAAAGCGATACTCTAACCACTGAGTTAAGTAGGTTATTGATATTGTAGCTATTGTTGGAGATACAAGCAATATAGTTATATAAATAGTATGAATTTATAATTCTTTCGTTGTTGGTACTTACCTTGACAATAAATAGTCAATTATGCTATTATAATTAAAGAATGGCAAGGGCTATAGCTCAGCGGTAGAGCGCCTCGTTTACACGTGCGCCAATGCTTTTAAAAAGATTTATCGGACCATCCGATTCACAGAATAAATCTTATGTGAAAAATTTTCGTCTTACTCTACGGATTAATCCGAGAAAACAGTAGCATGACAGAAAACGCAAATTACATTTTATAATTGACGATTTAGTTGATATGGTTAAATTAAGATTCATTTAATGCCAAGCATGATGGGGACAATACGGGGACCTCAAGATATTCTACTTTTTTGCTTCATGAACTCTAAGGTGTATAGAGTCTCGTAATTTCTTTAAGCAGTAGAAACTTAGTCTGGGTAAATCCATGCTAAATTAAGCAAACCTACGTCAATATCGAAAACCTTTTCAAAAACTTTGGGATTGCTCCGAAGAAAAAATCGAAGCACACGGAGCTATTTCATTATCTCCAGAAGAAAAAGATGGCAAAATAACTGATTTATATATTGGTTAGTGAGAGAGCCCGATGCAACAAAAACTGCATGTTGGGTTCCTGAAACGGTTCAAATGAAAATGAATGAATTTTGAATAAAAAAATGATTTTTCCGAACTGTTTTACCGAGAATGTCTACGGTTCGAATCCGTATAGCCCTAAACCTAAAAAACTGATATCTCTCTCTATCTATTTCTTAGTAGAGTAGTGGATTCCCCCCACCCCTACCTCGATCGATATTTCCACTTCTTATTATAGATCTTATTATAGATTTATCTTATTATAGATTTGGTAATACCCCCCTATTTCTATGCCTATAATCAGGGGTAATACTAACTAGGAATATTTTGAGATTTTTTCTATGTTTCAAATAAACAGAATTCTTTTTTTTTAGTTTTTATTTGCCGGAGTACTCAATAATATCCCAATTTTTTTTTGTTCTATCCTATTTTGTTTGTATCAAATGAGGAAAACTACTTTTTTTTATTTAGCAACTATTATTGCGTATCGCTGCATGAACAATATAGACAGATATAATCTATGATATGTTTTTATTAAGTTTCGCCCGACGCAATAGATAATTTTCAATTATTACACGAACCTTTATTATGCTAGTATTCGAACGAAGTGACAAATAAAATGATGAAATTTATTTTGAGTTTCCATTTACATCTCGCTCTTCTTCAGATTCGGATCAATCTATTACTTAATTACTATCCAAATATTCATAAATAAATGATGGAGCCACTCCAACCAACCCCAAATCAAATGGGTGCTGCGACAGCATCTATGGAATTTTAGGATGGTACAAACAATATTTTTTTCATTTTTTTTCCCGTTTATTCCAATTTAATCGTTAATTCAACTGTCTATTTTTTGGGAAGCAACTAAAAAGAAATATTGAACCGAATCTCTTTCACTTCAAATAGTGTCGGATCGGCACATAGTAATAGGTTCATCAAATCATATGTAATAATTCTTCTTATGGTTATTCGAAATGATCGAATAAAAAAATTGATTTTCTATTTTATTGTTAGGTAAAATGCCGACAAAGAAGAATTTCTTGTTATTTCAATATTTTCATCCATTTTATAGGAGTATATTGATGTCCCCACTGGCCAAATATGATTCTTTTTTCCTCTTTTTACTAATAACTAGTTTCATTCCTATAATAGCTTTTTCTATTTCAAAAATCGTAGCACCTGTTAATAAGAGACCGGAAAAATTGACTAGTTATGAATCAGGTATAGAACCGACGGGGGATGCTTGGATCCAATTCCAGATCCGTTATTATATGTTTGCTCTAGTTTTTGTCATTTCCGATGTAGAAACAGTTTTTCTCTATCCATGGGCTATGTGTTTCAATGAATTGGGTTCATCCGCCTTTATCGAAGCCTTCATTTTTATATTTATTTTAATTATTGGTCTAGTTTATGCATGGCGAAAAGGAGCCTTGGAATGGTCTTAATTTCTAAATATTCTAATTATGGAAATGAGGTCGGAAATTCTATGAAGTCACTTATAAATTCTGTGGAGTCACCTTTACTTGATCAAAAAATACCAAATTCAATTTTTTTAACTACTTTTAATGATTTTTCAAATTGGGCCAGACTCTCTAGTTTATGGCCACTTCTCTATGGTACTAGTTGCTGTTTCATCGAATTTGCCTCATTGATTGGTTCACGATTCGACTTCGATCGTTACGGTTTAGTACCTAGATCCAGTCCCAGACAAGCTGACCTTATAATAACGGCTGGCACCGTAACCATGAAAATGGCTCCGTCTTTGGTGAGGCTGTATGAGCAAATGCCTGAGCCTAAATATGTAATTGCTATGGGAGCATGTACCATTACAGGAGGTATGTTTAGTACAGATTCTTACAGTACCGTTCGTGGAGTAGATAAATTAATTCCTGTAGATATTTATCTACCCGGTTGTCCACCGAAACCAGAAGCTATTATAGATGCTATAACAAAACTTCGTAAAAAAGTAGCTCAAGAAACATATGGAGATAAAACCAAGTTTCAACGAGGGAATAGGTATTCGACCTTGAAACATCAGTTTCATTTTGAACCTACTATTCACACTGGGCAATATAATGAGCGGTTGAATAATCAATTTTATAAGTATCAACTCAATTCTACTTTGGGAATACCTCTCCAAATAATTGAGAAAGAGAAAGGTTTGATATCTTCTCAGAAAAACAAAAATGAGAGAGGAAAGGATATTCAGAAAAAGGAGGGGGGAAAATAGGAAAATGAAATATGTTAGATACTTCTACGAAAAATACTGATGAGATACGGGGCCGATTATCTGTTTGGCTAGCAAAGAAGAAATTAGCCCATAGACCTTTGGGTTTTGATTATCAGGGCGTAGAAACCCTACAAATTAGATCCGAAGATTGGCTTTCTATAGCTGTGGCTTTATATGTTTATGGGTTCAATTACCTCCGTTCTCAATGTGCCTATGATGTAGCGCCAGGGGGGCTTTTGGCTAGTGTGTATCACTTCACGAAAGTACAAGACGACGCAGATCAACCTGAAGAAGTCTGTATAAAAGTTTTTGTATCGAGGCAAAATCCCCAAATTCCGTCTATTTTTTGGATTTGGAAAAGTGCCGATTTTCAGGAACGGGAATCTTATGATATGTTGGGAATTACTTATGAAAGTCATCCACGTCTTAAACGTATATTAATGCCCGATAGTTGGATTGGTTGGCCCTTACGTAAAGATTATATCGTACCTGATTTTTATGAACTGCAAGATGCTTATTAATAAAAGTATTATTCATACTTCTTCAAGATAAATTCCGTGACGCTCTTATCTATCAGGTTCGATGGATTTTACCTATCTATGGAAAAGTTCCGAAGATACATAAATAAAGAATATTTATGTATCTCGGATTAAGCAGAACTATGCACTACATAAACATAAATGATATGCAAAGTAAATGATAATATCTCAATTTCAATTGGGAATAATTGACACCGATTTATTTTGATAATTTTATCAGTTCATAAGCCAATTCGACATTCGCTCTAGAAGTTCGTCGGGATCAAGATACGATAAAAATAAATAGATGCAATGAAGAAAAAAACTAAAAACGCGCTAATTTGTTGAAAATGAACTTTTGTATACGAATGAACAAATATACAAATATTTTTAAGATTTTTTAATCGTTTCATCGCGCATGCGTCATCTACCGTTGAGTATGCCAAGAACCAGATTTGAACTGGTGACACAAGGATTTTCAGTCCTCTGCTCTACCAACTGAGCTATCCCGGCTTCTGTCATTCGAATTACTCCGACATAACATAAAATGGTAGAAATATTCCATTTTTATTCTACTGTTGGTGCAATCGGAGTATAAGAAAAGGAAAAAGAAGGAGAGCGAGTAGTAATAAAAATATCTCCTTATTTATCGGATGATCCCTTCTGACTAATAAAATGAATTTCATTTTATTTCTGGGGGTAGAGGGACTCGAACCCTCACGGTCTACTATAAAGCCAACGGATTTTCTTTTTACTACGATTTATATCGTTGTTGGAATGAACATGTAAAACTGGACTCTATCTTTATCCTCGTTCAATCACTTGATAGATCAATTCGTGGTAGGATTCTTCGTTTGGATGGATAAATAGAAGTAATAAAAAATTATTTCTTTTTTTTTTTTTATTGTTGAATAAATCATAAATCCATCTCCGAGATTTCTATCTGGTGAATCTATTTCAATAAACAAATATATACATATATATATTTGTTTATCTGGATAAATAAACGTATAAGATCTAAAGTCAAAGTAATATTTCTCGTTGGGATAGCTTCCATCGAGTCTCTGCACCTATCCCATTTATGTTATGAAAACAAGATTTGGCTCAGGATCGCCTATTTCTTCTTCAACCTAGGTTTCCCTGAATCTGAAAGCTAGCACTTGGTAAGTTTTTCTACCAAGGCTCAATTGAATTAAGTCCGTAGCGTCTACCAATTCCGCCATACCCCCCCCCCTTCTTCTTTTTTTTTTTCGGAAGGAAAAAGCATTTCATTCTTTGCTTTGATTGATCCCTTGGACTAAATCAATAAAAATTTTTGAATTTGTTTCATTTCTTGCTACTATAATTGATTATAATCTTTTTCGAGTTCCTACGCAATACTCTTTGATTTCATATATTGAATAATTTATTTTTTTTATAAGCCTTACGTAATTCAATCTATTTCTGCTGTAAGATTGCTTACTTTTTGAATGAAATAATTTAATCGATTATTGCGTCATCGAACCATTTCCAATATAATACTAATAATTACCAAAAAGATTTCGATTTGATTTGTTATGATTTGTTACGCATTACACAAAAATCCAGTTTCGTTTTATTAATATAATTATTTGGTAATTGGTATTGGCAAAGCCTGCTTAGCTCAGAGGTCAGAGCACCGCACTTGTAATGCGATGGTCATCGGTTCGACTCCGATATCGGGCTTCCTTGTTCATCTCTCATTATTTTCTCTCAATAATCATTATTTTCTATCAATAATCATTATTTTCCATCAATAAGTTGATGATTACTCCATCGATAAATAATGAAAAGTAGGGGAAGAATTCTTATCATTAGAAATCTTATCAGTAGATATAAATAGGAACCACAAAGAAAGAATCATAAATTTTTATTACGAAAAAAGAATACCATTTCTTTTTGCTGCGTCCCCCATCCCTTATGTTATGATATTTTTCAACTAGGAAAAATAGATTAACAAATAAAAATGGAGAGATTCCCTTTTCGGATGGTAATTTCATCCGATAAAATCTCAATTAAGAAAGATTCGTTTGTTCACAGATGAAAAAAATAAAAAAGAATATCCTTTCATTTCTACCGCTTTTTTTACTATTTCTTGCAAAATAAGGAGTCTCTATGTCCCGTTATCGAGGACCTCGTGTAAGAATATTACGTCGTCTGGGAGTTTTGCCGGGGCTGACTAGTAAGACCCCCCAGTCAAAATCTAGTTATATCAACCAACCCATATCTAATAAAAAAGTTTCTCAGTATCGTATTCGTTTGGAAGAAAAACAAAAATTGCGTTTTCATTATGGAATAACGGAGCGACAATTACTTAAATATGTTCGTATTGCTAGAAGAGCAAAAGGATCTACAGGTCAAGTTTTGTTACAATTGCTTGAAATGCGCTTAGATAATGTGATCTTTCGATTAGGTATGGCTCCCACTATTCCCGGAGCAAGACAATTGGTAAATCATCGACATATATTAGTAAATGATCATACGGTAAATATACCGAGTTATCGCTGTAAACCCCAAGATTTTATTACTATAAAGGATCGGCAACAATCTCAAGCTATAATTACGAGAAGTATGGATTATTCCCGGGGTTATAAAACACCAAATCATTTGACTCTTGACTCTTCACAAAAAAAGGGATCGGTTAATCAAATAATAGATCGTGAATCGATCGGTTTAAAAATAAATGAATTATTAGTTGTAGAATACTACTCTCGCCAAGCTTAAATTAGATTGGAGAAAAAAATGCCTAAACATTCTTTTTTTTTGACTAGACGAATAGACGGATCGAAATATTATATTTCGTCAAATAAAAAAAAGAATCCCGATTTTTTTTTTGTTGATCATTTTTTTTTGTTGATCACCAATCAAAATTTTATGCTTGCTCCTCCCTATATATTTAGGTCGGGGAAGTAGTTCGAATATGATAAATAAAAAAAACATATATTTATTTATCTATATCTCCCTATACTGATCTTATTTTGTTAAAGTCAAATAAAACCAAACTAAGAATATTACTAATTAATAATATTACTAATTACGTATCGTGATAGCGGTATAAGAAATAGAAATACGGAAAGAAAGGGATTCGAACCCCCGGTAAACAAAAGCCTACATAGCATTTCCAATGCTACGCCTTAGACCACTCGGCCATCTTTCCTACGGTACTTTCCAATTTTAGTCTACAAGTCTATGAAATAGCAAGCAAGTCTCTCTCTATTTATTATTGATACTGGGATATAACCAATTTGAATCGATCGTGGGAGGTATCCTTGCCTTTTCCTTTGCTTAACTAAATGGATAGAGCAATAAAAGTTTCTTTAAATATTCATTCTATCTCATTTTTAACGATTCGATCGAGACTATCTCGATTGGGGGTAAAAACTCGACCATAATAAATCGAATTATGTATGAGTTTCTTCTATTTCCTCGATTGGTAATGCTTAATAAATAGAAATATGAGAAAGTTTTATTTTATGATTACTTCAATAATTTCGGATCTTTCCGTCGGATCAAGGAGTAATTACTAAACAAGTTATATAGAATCAGACTATCTCTATCTTTTCTAGTTTTTATTATTGGTCCTCAATTGATTGAACTGTTTGGATTGAATTGTTTGGTTGGATACGAAACAAATAGAATATATATATATATATTTGTAATGAAGTAACCCATCCTCTATGATGGAATCTATCATAGATGGAAATAAAATAGAAATATTTTTTTTTTCCTACAAAACTATTTAATGGATTTATTCCCAAAAACGGGAATAGTAATAAATCAAAAGAATTGTAACTGACTATGCCTAGGTCTCAGAGAAACGATAATTTTATTGATAAAACTTTCACAATTGTTGCAGATATTCTATTGCGGATAATCCCGACCACTCAAAGGGAAAGAGAAGCTTTTACTTATTACAGAGATGGTGCGGTTTGATTTTTAAACCCCAAAATGAATGAATGTGGAATAAAACACGATAATACTTGACTTATTGCGTGAAACTTACACCCAGTGAAGGTAAGTTTCTAACAAGAGAGAATAATTCCTTCTGTCGTGTACCCTCGATTGATGTAACCTTGGATACTTTTCTCTTTTATGAATTAAGGTATTAAGCAAGAGGTTTAAGCTATAAGAAACTCTTTCTTTGTTGTAGTCCTTTCTATAAGCATACAGAGTGGGAAGAGCACCACGTGTAGGAATCGACAACACAAAAACTTCGTCAGATTTCAATTTTAAAAGCATCATGCCCCGGTAATTGCTAATAATAAATATATGGTTAGGACGACAAAATTCCATCTCATTTGTATTTTGGGTACCCATACAACCATCGGAGATTGTCGGGGTGGCTAATCCCTACGAAATACGGAGTGTTAGGAACAAATAAATTTATGGAGTTTATACTTCTAAAAATTTGAATATCTTTTTAAGAAGATACTCTTCGTAAGAAGGATGGCTAGACTTTTTTTGGGAAGACACTAGCCCCTGGTAGTTATCACATTGGGTAAAATTTCTCCCCCTCAGAAATGATCTAGATTATTTTCCCTCCCCCCCTAGAAACTATTTAGGAGAAGCCGTATGAGGTGGAAATCTCACGTACGGTTTTGAAACGGAGCTCATTTTCATTTTAAAATAGATGGACGACCGCAACGGATGTCAGCCCAATCTGAAGGGGAATATGCGGAAGCCTTGCAAAATTATTACGAAGCTATGCGCTTAGAAATTGATCCCTACGATCGGAGTTATATACCATACAATATAGGTCTTATCCACACAAGTAATGGGGAACATGCAAAAGCTTTGGAATACTACTTCCAGGCATTAGAGCGAAATCCATCCTTGCCACAAGCTTTTAATAATATGGCTGTGATCTGTCATTACGTGCGGCTATCTATACTATAGATTTTATTAGTCGGAAACTACCATAAATAATGGAATCGGAGGCTTTCTACATATGTACGATTATTTAATGGTTCCTTAACAGCTGTAACAACGAAAAACTCCATTGGAGTCCAAACATGAAGAAATAATTAAAGCCTATGTACTCTATGGATAATAGAATTCAATTTGTGAGAAAGGCACCGTAAAGATCAATTATTGAAAGTTTGGGCTGATACGACTACGATAGAATCTGTTTGCTTGGAAATACACAAAAGGGATGGGGAATCTATCTATGTATATGAATTCAACTTACGTAATAAGGTTGACTCGATCAGCTATTAAACAGCGGTGTAGCACCAAATCCTAAAGAGATGAAGTACTTGGTAGTAACTACTACCGAGTATTGAAAAAATCTATATAAAGGTAAGATAGTCACCATCCGAAGAATTTAGATTCTTTATATAAATATAAGGATTTCTTATTATTGGTGGGAGAAAAGATAGAATTTCTATTTTTCACTTAAAGTCGAATTTAAAACTCATTTCATTAATTATTTATGCATAAAATGAGAAGAGGGACCAAATATTAATAAAATATTGAATATTAATCACTCTATCTCTCTTATTCTGTCTTTTTGAATGAAACAAATAAGTAGTGGATAAAGTAAATAGTTAATCGAGCTGTATGAGGTAGGAAACCCTCAAGTACAGTTCAAGGGGAAGGAGCTTCTTTAGAGTTAACCTATTCCGACCGGGGAGAACAAGCCATTCAACAAGGAGATCCCGAAACATCCGAAGCTTGGTTTAATCAAGCAGCAGATTATCGGAAACAAGCCATATCACTTGCTCCAAGTAATTATATCGAAGCACAAAATTGGTCAAAAATTACGGGACGTTCTAAGGTATAAAGTAAGAATTATTTTGATTGAAATAAATTGTGCAAATCCCTTAAATTTTATTATTTTGTGGGAAAAAAGGGGTAATAAAGAAACTTTTCTTTTCGGAATAATTTTCCCCTCCCTAGTCAGGTTCTATCAACAATCGGTAGAAAAGATTGATTGTTAATAAAAAAAATACTGATTCTTAATGGGGTAAATCGCAACAAATGGAAAAATCAAATATTATTTTGGTAATATAATAAATAGAATACGAATATAAAATGTCATATATTCGGAGTGACTGGGAATGGTCCATTAAGCACCTTAAAGATGTGTCATAATAAATTGGAATACCTGCCCTAGGTAATTTCTGTATCATAGTTGCTCCAGTTACAAACTGGAAAGAGGGATAAAAAAAAGTTGAATAATCTATATCTCTCAGAAGTTTACCAATTATTATTGGTGGGTTTTTCCTAAGCCTCGTCTGAAGAGAGGAGAACCTCGATGACTATTCGTTCACCGGAACCAGAAGTCAAGATTTTGGTGGAAAGGGATCCTGTAAAAACTTCTTTTGAAAAATGGGCTAAACCGGGACATTTTTCAAGGACTTTAGCTAAAGGTCCCAATACTACCACTTGGATTTGGAACTTACACGCTGATGCTCATGATTTCGACAGTCACACCAATGATTTAGAAGAAATTTCTCGCAAAGTTTTTAGTGCCCACTTTGGTCAATTAGCTATCATTTTTATTTGGCTGAGCGGTATGTACTTCCACGGAGCTCGTTTTTCGAACTATGAAGCATGGCTGAGTGATCCTACTCACATTAAACCTAGTGCTCAAGTTGTTTGGCCAATAGTGGGTCAGGAGATTTTAAATGGAGATGTAGGCGGAGGTTTTCAGGGAATACAAATAACCTCTGGCTTTTTTCAACTTTGGCGAGCATCTGGAATAACTAGTGAGTTACAACTTTATTCTACTGCAATCGGTGGATTAATTTTTGCAGCGCTAATGCTTTTTGCTGGGTGGTTCCATTACCATAAGGCTGCTCCAAAATTAGCCTGGTTTCAAAATGTGGAATCTATGTTGAACCATCACTTGGCAGGACTATTAGGACTAGGCTCTTTATCTTGGGCAGGGCATCAAGTGCATGTTTCTTTACCTATTAATCAACTTTTAGATGCTGGGGTAGATCCTAAGGAAATACCGCTTCCTCATGAATTTATTCTAAATCGTGATCTTCTGGCTCAACTTTATCCAAGTTTTTCTAAGGGATTAACCCCATTTTTTACTCTAAATTGGTCAGAATACTCAGATTTTTTAACCTTCCGTGGGGGATTAAATCCAGTTACAGGAGGTTTATGGCTAACTGATACGGCACATCATCATTTAGCTATTGCAGTTCTTTTTTTAGTAGCTGGTCATATGTATAGAACTAACTTCGGAATTGGCCATAGTATCAAAGAAATTCTAGAGGCTCACAAAGGGCCTTTTACAGGTGAAGGCCATAAAGGTATTTATGAGATTCTAACTACTTCGTGGCACGCCCAATTAGCCCTTAACCTGGCTCTGCTAGGTTCTCTAACTATCGTGGTAGCTCATCACATGTATTCTATGCCTCCTTATCCATATCTAGCTACTGATTATGGTACCCAACTCTCTCTATTTACACATCACATGTGGATTGGTGGTTTTCTCGTAGTTGGAGCTGCTGCACATGCTGCTATTTTTATGGTGAGAGATTATGATCCAACAACTCAATATAACAATTTATTAGATCGTGTCCTTCGACACCGTGATGCGATAATATCGCATCTCAACTGGGCTTGTATATTTTTAGGTTTTCATAGTTTTGGTTTATACATTCATAATGATACCATGAGTGCTTTGGGACGCCCCCAAGATATGTTTTCAGATACTGCTATACAATTACAACCCGTTTTTGCCCAATGGATACAAAATACCCATGCTTTAGCACCTGGTTTAACAGCTCCCAATGCAACAGCAAGCACCAGTTTAACCTGGGGTGGTGGTGATCTAGTCGCAGTCGGTGGCAAAGTGGCTTTATTACCAATTCCATTAGGAACGGCAGACTTTCTAGTACATCATATTCATGCCTTTACTATCCATGTCACTGTTTTGATACTATTCAAGGGTGTTTTATTTGCTCGTAGTTCCCGCCTAATACCTGATAAAGCTAATCTCGGTTTTCGATTCCCATGTGATGGACCCGGAAGAGGAGGGACGTGTCAAGTGTCTGCTTGGGATCATGTTTTTCTGGGTTTATTTTGGATGTACAATGCAATTTCGGTAGTTATTTTTCATTTTAGCTGGAAAATGCAATCTGATGTTTGGGGTAGCATAAGTGATCAAGGAGTGGTAACTCACATTACAGGAGGTAACTTTGCACAAAGTTCAATTACCATTAATGGATGGCTCCGTGACTTTCTATGGGCACAAGCGTCTCAAGTAATACAATCTTATGGTTCCTCATTATCTGCATATGGCCTCTTGTTTTTGGGTGCTCATTTCGTCTGGGCTTTCAGTTTAATGTTTCTATTTAGTGGCCGTGGATATTGGCAAGAACTTATCGAGTCTATTATTTGGGCTCACAACAAACTAAGAGTTGCTCCTGCTATCCAGCCTAGAGCCTTAAGTATCATACAAGGCCGTGCTGTAGGTGTAGCTCATTATCTTCTAGGTGGGATTGCCACAACATGGGCATTCTTCCTAGCAAGAATTATTGCAGTAGGATAATGGCTAGGAGGATTTGAAAAGCACTATGGCATCAAGATTTCCAAAATTTAGCCAGGGCCTATCTCAAGACCCAACTACTCGTCGTATTTGGTTTGGTATCGCTACCGCACATGACTTTGAAAGTCACGATGATATGACCGAAGAGCGTCTTTATCAAAAGATTTTTGCTTCTCATTTCGGTCAGTTAGCCATTATTTTCCTATGGACTTCCGGTAATTTATTCCATGTGGCTTGGCAGGGTAATTTCGAAGCATGGGTACAAGATCCTTTACATGTAAGGCCTATTGCTCATGCAATTTGGGATCCCCATTTTGGTCAACCCGCTGTAGAAGCTTTTACTCGAGGTGGAGCTTCGGGTCCAGTTAATATAGCTTATTCCGGTGTATATCAATGGTGGTATACAATTGGTCTGCGCAACAATCAGGATCTTTATACTGGAGCTCTTTTTCTATTGTTTCTCTCCGCCATTTTTCTAATCGCGGGTTGGTTACATCTACAACCTAAATGGAAACCAAGTATTTCATGGTTCAAAAATGCTGAATCTCGTCTCAATCATCATTTGTCAGGACTTTTTGGAGTCAGTTCCCTAGCTTGGACGGGACATTTAGTCCATGTGGCTATCCCCGAATCAAGAGGTGAACACGTAAGATGGGGTAATCTACTAACGGCATTACCACATCCCCAAGGTTTAGGACCCTTTTTTGCAGGTCAGTGGAATATTTATGCCCAGAATGCTGACTCAAATAGTCATTTATTTGGTACTTCTCAAGGATCAGGTACTGCTATTTTAACTTTCCTCGGAGGTTTTCATCCACAGACCCAAAGTCTATGGTTGACTGATATAGCTCATCATCATTTAGCTATTGCAGTTGTTTTTATCATCGCCGGTCATATGTATAGAACCAACTTTGGAATTGGCCATAGTATCAAAGAAATTTTGGAAGCACATACTCCTCCAGGGGGCCGATTGGGCCGCGGACATAAGGGTCTTTATGACACAATTAATAATTCTCTTCATTTCCAATTGGGTCTTGCTCTAGCCTCTTTAGGAGTTATTACTTCTCTAGTAGCTCAACATATGTATTCTCTACCCCCCTATGCATTTCTAGCACAAGACTTTACTACTCAAGCTGCGTTATATACTCATCATCAATATATTGCTGGATTTATAATGACAGGTGCTTTTGCTCATGGAGCTATTTTCTTTATTAGGGATTATAATCCGGAACAAAATAAAAATAATGTATTGGCAAGAATGTTAGAGCACAAGGAAGCTATTATATCACATCTAAGTTGGGCGAGTTTATTCCTAGGTTTCCATACCTTGGGACTTTACGTTCATAATGATGTTATGCTTGCTTTCGGTACTCCAGAAAAACAAATTTTGATTGAACCTGTATTTGCTCAATGGATCCAATCTGCTCATGGTAAAGCTTTATACGGTTTCGACGTGCTCTTATCTTCAGCAGATAGCCCAGCTTTTAATGCTGGTCAAAGTCTCTGGTTACCCGGTTGGCTGGATGCTATCAATAATAATAGTAATTCACTATTTTTAACAATTGGTCCCGGAGACTTTTTAGTTCATCATGCCATTGCTTTGGGTTTACATACAACTACATTAATCTTGGTAAAAGGTGCTCTAGATGCACGTGGATCTAAGTTAATGCCAGATAAAAAAGAATTTGGTTATAGTTTCCCTTGCGATGGTCCAGGACGAGGTGGTACTTGCGATATTTCGGCCTGGGATGCTTTTTACTTAGCGGTTTTTTGGATGCTAAATACTATTGGATGGGTTACTTTTTATTGGCATTGGAAACATATTACTCTATGGCAAGGAAATGTAGCTCAATTTAATGAATCTTCGACCTATTTAATGGGATGGCTAAGAGATTACTTATGGTTGAATTCCTCGCAACTTATTAATGGGTACAATCCCTTTGGTATGAATAGTTTATCCGTTTGGGCATGGATGTTTTTATTTGGACATCTTGTCTGGGCCACCGGTTTTATGTTTCTTATCTCTTGGCGTGGTTATTGGCAAGAACTTATCGAGACTCTGGCATGGGCTCATGAGCGTACACCCCTGGCTAACCTAGTTCGATGGAAAGATAAGCCAGTGGCTCTTTCTATTGTTCAAGCGAGACTAGTCGGACTAGCTCATTTCTCTGTCGGTTATATATTTACTTATGCTGCTTTCCTAATTGCATCTACATCAGGGAAATTCGGTTAATGATGAATTTCCATTAAATAAAAAATAAAAATGACCCTTTGGCTTACAGCCAAGGGGGTTATTAAACATAACGGAGGGAGAGATAAAAACTAAAAAAATCATTTTTAACAAAGAACTCTTTCTTTTCGTACAACTTTCCCATCTGACGGGGATGTGATATATCAATAATCAAAAAAATTATGGCAAGAAAAAGTCTCATTCAAAGGGAGAAGAAAAAGCAGAGATTGGAACAAAAATACCGAATTATTCGTCAATTGATAAAAAAAAAGATGGGTGAGGCTCTATCATTGGATGAAAAGTGGCAATTTCAGAAACAGCTACAATCTTTACCGCGTAATAGTGCACCTAATCGTCTTCATCGTCGTTGCTTCCTAACCGGAAGGCCTAGAGCTAACTATCGAGATTTTGGTCTATCCAGACATGTACTTCGTGAAATGGCTCATGCATGTTTATTGCCTGGAGTAACCAAATCTAGTTGGTAGAGGTAGATTTCGAATAAACAGATTTAGGTGGAAAATTTTAGGTGGAAAATGGAATTGAAAATCCCCCAAATTAATTGGGGGGGGATTTTTATGCAGAAGGGTTAAGGATGAATTACTTGTTTGGTCAATCAAGAATATGTTATTATTTCATAACGCGGGGTAGAGCAGCCTGGTAGCTCGCAAGGCTCATAACCTTGAGGTCACGGGTTCAAATCCCGTCTCCGCTAAATTCATAATAAGGAGCATAATAAGAAGTTGAATGGAATAGTAGTCGAATAGAAAAAAATTGCAATTGATTCTATTATACTAACATATGAAATTTTATTTTTTTTGGAGAGGCGGGTAGCGGGAATCGAACCCGCATATTCTCCTTGGCAAGGAGGAATTTTACCATTAAACCATACCCGCAACTATCTCTTGTATTTATTCCTTATTATATTAATACATTTTTCTTTATATAGTCAATTCTTCCCTAGGGTTCTTTCGGTCACTCACCAAAAAGCTGGAGAAGGAATAAAAGCCCTCCCTGGAGTCCATTTATTTCATACCTCGGGACTTGTATAAAAAACCTTCCGGAACTTATAATATAATGTTTACCAAGGGAGGGCCTTTTTTGACCCCCTCCTTCATTTAGGATATGAAGGAATTAAGAATACCAACCAGAAAGACTAATCCAATCCATAATGAAGCACCTGAAAATACGACATTTTTGTTGCTGGACCAACCATCAGGGGAGGCAAGCACGACAGGCACACCAATTACTAGGAGAAATGAAATAGCAATTAGTGCAAACACAGCCAACTGGAAAGCAATAGTCATGGTTGTAATTCTCCAATCTTTAAAAAAATGAAATAAATTATACCATTTAATCCCTATCTGGCAATGAATTAGATTGAACTACCGAGCCAAAAATGTTGTGGAATAAAAAAAGAAAAGATAGATTAATTTTCAATTTACTAGTTTGCCTTTCCGGTTCTTTCTCAACAAATTTGATATATTACTCCTCTATAAGAATGCCATGTCTTTTTTCATTGCTATAGTAGTGGTCTCTTTTTCCCTTCATCTTACCTGAAAGATAAAAACATATTTATGGGAGAGATGGCCGAGTGGTTTATGGCTCCGGTCTTGAAAACCGGCATAGTTTCTAAAACTATCGAGGGTTCGAATCCCTCCCTCTCCTTTTCTCATTTTCTGGATAAGTATTATTTTTTCTGGATAAGTATTATTCGCAAAAGGGACTATATATATATGAAATAGAATGACTCGGCCAAATGACCGAGCCATTATGAGAAGCTTGGAAAAAATAATAAAAATTTCGGTTTTATTTATTACTCTAGTTTAAAGGTGTCATAGAAAGAACAGGTTCAAAATCACGATCGATTCCTTTCTCAAATCCGGCTGCAGCCGCACGTGCTCTTCCTGCGTGCCATAAATGACCTACAAAGAAAAAGAATCCTAAAACAAAATGCGAGGTAGATAACCAACTTCGGGGAGAAACATAATTTACTGCGTTAATTTCAGTAGCTACTCCACCCACAGAATTTAAAGAACCTAATGGAGCATGAGTCATATATTCTGCAGAACGTCTTTCTTGCCAAGGCTGTATGTCTTTTTTAAGTTTACTCAAATCTAATCCATTAGGACCTCTCAAAGGTTCCAACCAAGGAGCACGGAGATCCCAAAAGCGCATGGTTTCCCCTCCAAAAATAATTTCTCCGGTGGGGGAGCGCATAAGGTATTTACCTAAACCCGTGGGTCCCTGGGCGGAACCTACATTAGCACCAAGGCGTTGGTCTCTAACTAAAAAAGTAAAAGCTTGAGCTTGAGAAGCTTCCGGCCCAGTAGGCCCATAAAATTCACTGGGATAGGCCGTATTATTGAACCAAACGAAGCAGCAAGCGGTAAACCCAAAAATGGAAATAGCTGCTAAACTGTAGGATAGATAAGCCTCACCGGACCATACAAGAGCGCGACGAGCCCATGCAAAAGGTTTGGTCAGGATATGCCAGATTCCACCGAAAATACAAATGGAACCTAACCAAATATGTCCTCCGATAATATCTTCTAGATTATCTACACTAACAATCCAGCCCTCTCCACCAAAAGGTGATTTGAGCAAATAACCGAATATGACACTCGGACTAAGAGTAAGATTCGTAATCCTCCTTACGTCTCCACCGCCAGGAGCCCAAGTATCATATACACCTCCGAAATACAAAGCTTTGAGCACCAGTAGGAAGGCACCAACACCTAACAAAATTAAATGGATACCCAAAATAGTGGTCATTTTGTTTTTGTCTTTCCACACATAACCAAAGAATGGAAAAGATTCCTCTAGAGTTTCTGGTCCGATAAGTGCGTGGTAAATACCTCCGAAACCTAGGACTGCAGAAGAAATTAAGTGAAGTACTCCAGATACGAAATACGGAAAAGTATCTATAACTTCTCCACCGGGACCTACTCCCCATCCCAAAGTGGCTAAATGGGGCAATAGAATTAGGCCTTGTTCATACATAGGCTTCTCTGGTACGAAGTGGGCAACTTCAAATAAATTCATTGCTCCGGCCCAAAATACAATTAATCCAGCGTGAGCTACGTGAGCACCAAGTAATTTACCAGATAGGTTGATGAGCCGGGCATTACCTGCCCACCAGGCGAAACCTGTAGTTTCTTGATCACGACCACCTAAAGCTAAGGTTCCATTAAAGAGCGTTTCCACGGGGTAGAACCTCCTCAGGGAATACAAGATTTTCATGAGGCTGATCTTGGGCTGCCATCCAGGCACGAATACCTTCGTTCAGAAGAATATTTTTAGTGTAGAAAGTTTCAAATTCAGGATCTTCCGCTGCACGAATCTCCTGGGAAACGAAATCATATGCCCGTAGGTTCAAAGCTAGACCAACTACTCCGATAGCACTCATCCATAAACCAGTTACTGGTACGAATAACATAAAGAAGTGTAACCAACGTTTGTTGGAGAAAGCAACACCGAAGATTTGGGACCAAAAGCGGTTAGCTGTAACCATGGAATAAGTTTCTTCAGATTGGGTTGGATTAAAAGCACGAAATGTATTTGCGCCATCACCATCCTCAAACAAAGTATTTTCCACGGTAGCACCGTGAATAGCACATAGAAGAGCAGCTCCTAATACGCCAGCAACTCCCATCATATGAAATGGGTTTAAAGTCCAATTATGAAAACCTTGAAAAAAAAGTATGAATCGGAAAATAGCTGCTACACCGAAGCTGGGCGCGAAAAACCAACCAGATTGACCCAGAGGATAAATCAGAAATACAGAAACAAAAACAGCAATTGGAGCAGAAAAAGCAATTGCATTATAAGGACGTAATTGTACAGATCGAGCAAGTTCAAATTGACGCAACATGAAGCCTATCAGAGCAAAAGCTCCGTGAAGAGCGACGAAGGTCCATAAACCTCCTAATTGACACCAACGGGTAAAATCTCCTTGTGCTTCAGGACCCCATAGAAGTAGCAAAGAATGTGCTAAACTATTAGCAGGGGTCGAAACCGCAGCGGTTAGGAAGTTACAACCTTCTAGATAAGAACTAGCCAACCCATGAGTATACCATGAAGTCACAAAAGTTGTACCTGTGAACCACCCACCTAGTGAGAAATAAGCACAGGGAAAAAGCAATAGGCCAGACCAACCTACAAATACGAAACGGTCTCTTCTTAGCCAGTCATCCATACTATCGAATAAACCTTTCGGTTCTTTAGAAGACTTTCCAATGGCTATAGTCATAGTGATTCTCCCATTCAACTACTTTAATCATTTCTTTTTTAAGCACCTCGAATACGATATAAAATTCCAATAATTGATGGATTATTCCCTAACGAACCCTTCTATTTCTTTTTTTTCATTTTTTTTTTTCCTTTCCAGACTGGCCGGACTGGATTGATTAACCAAATAAATTATTATATTTACTTCCTTTCTGGAAAATATAACACAAAAATTTTGTTTCATTATTTCATCCCGGAATAGACTCGAATAATTAAAAAATATTTAGAAGGTAGGTAAGCTTTTCTTTTCTTTTTATTTCTTTTCTTTCATGTGCCTTTGACTCAATGGATATATTCACTCATTTTGATCTTCGGTATACCGGATTTAGTATGCATATGTTTCTATCCGACTTTCGATGGAGTAAAAAGCACATCTAAATAAAATACGGTTCCTACTCTAATAAAAAAGAAATAAAACTATTTTATAATATATTGGAATTTCACTATTTCCCAAAAAGATATCTCTTACATAATATTCGTTCCATTAATTAATCGGAAATGAATGACTCAACGACTTGGTCCAATCATTAAAAAATATTCTGTAAAAATTCTTACGTACCAATCGATCGAACATGTTCGTTCGATATACGGAATAAATAAATGAATAATTTGTATTACTACTTCTATTGAAATCCATTATAAGAGTAGCCAAATTATCGATAAATAGTAGCATCAGGTTTACTAACAAATAAAAATTTTATTTCATTTTTGTGTCTCAAACGTACGATCTCGAACGTACAAAAAAAATTATAATATGTTTCTTCTTTGTCCGTACCCCCTCCCCCTTAAATTTCCATTATGACTCGATCGATACGATATAGGGAATAATAACATACATAAGGAATAATAAGTCTATTTCTTTTTCTTATATTTCTTTTTCTTATTTGAAAGGTTTAAACATCTCTATTTTATTACGTATCTATTTCTTTTACTTATTCGAAGAAATAATAAGAGCCTCTTATCGGATTTGAACCGATGACTTACGCCTTACCATGGCGTTACTCTACCACTGAGTTAAAGGGGCGAGTAATCGAGTAAACTACTGAAGAAACAAATTTATATATAGTGTGTAATAAGAATAGTATCGTTGTCAACCCAATCTAAATAAATTTATATGAAACCGGAAATTCCAATTTTATATGTTTCTGTTTGCTTCTCTCCCCACGTACATAGTATAAAAAAGAAGGGGTGGGAGGTATTTCGTAATAGATACAGTTAATAATTCTTTCTCTTCTCTTAAAGGATCTAGGAAAGAAAGAAGAAGATTACTGGAGAGACTTTGCTTCGGAAAAATCGAAGCTTACGCGCTTATGGGTTGCGAGAAACTCCGTATATATACAAAAAAATTCCTTATTTTCAATTTTATTACAAAATGAGTGGAATTTTATCCCTCTTCCTCTACCTCGAAAAAAATTTATTCGAGTTCTTTCACTCGTAATATTTCTTCTTTATTCGTCAATTTATTTTTTCATTTATTCCGATAGTTAGTCCTACATCTCCTCCCAGGTTTATCCCTTGGGTCGAAATACATATTTCCATCTATAGCTATAGGCTATAGCTATAGTAAGAAAATATTCCTTTGTTTTTATAACTAAAGTTTTTATAACTAAAAAAATCAATTTTTTTTTCTTTCATTTATTACAAAAAGGTTATTCCACTCTTTTTTCTATTAGTTTTTCCCCCATCCCGAAATTTGAATTATTTCAATAATTCTTTCGAATGAAATATGAAAAAAAAAATGTAGGAATTCGGCGTAGTTTTTTCCTTTTTGTATCGAAAATTAGACGTGAAATCTTTAATAAAGAGATAGGACTGAAGTAGAATAGAACAAGCTATTGACAGTAAATAGCGAATTGAGTAACATAAATAAAGGATCGAGCCCCCATCGTCTAGTGGCTTAGGACACCTCTCTTTCAAGGAGGCGACGGGGATTCAAATTCCCCTGGGGGTACCATGAAGAAACCTTTGGTATATTTAATTATTCTCCAAAGATTCTTCTACATTCATTTGTTTTTAGAAGAAAAGGAGATAAAAATATAAAAATATTAGTTTTTTCTATCTCCTCCCTTCGGGTCGATGCTCGAGTGGTTAATGGGGACGGACTGTAAATCCGCTGGCAATGCCTACGCTGGTTCAAATCCAGCTCGACCCAATTTCGATTTTACCAAACTAAAAATTGGTTAAAATTTTTTTTTTTTCTTAATATTACTTAATATTATTGGTATTTCTCGACCTTCCTGGGGGAGGTACGGGAAATCCCGCAAAAAATAAAAAAGATTTCTTATTCTTTATTTTACATTCCAGAATTCATTTGACACAAAGGCTTATGGATTGACATAATAAATTCATATTTAATGGGATTGTAGTTCAATCGGTTAGAGTACCGCCCTGTCAAGACGGAAGTTGCGGGTTCGAGCCCCGTCAATCCCGATACATTGGATTAAATTAATTTATGGTAAAGCATATCATCCGAAAAAACTTTTCATTTCTTCTTTCTCCCTCTTATATTGAGTAAATCATTTCTTCCCCGAATAAACTGATTGATTAAATTGAATTAGGAGTGATTGATTGAATCGAATCATAAGTACCAATATAAGTCATTTAGACTTCGTGGGAAAGACATAAAAAAGTAAATATATCTCTTTTCGGAAGATACATATAAAAAAATTCTTGGTATGCCTTTTTACAAGGTTACAAGGTATGCCTTTTTAAAATTTGTTTATCAATTTAGTGAGTCGCTCCATAAATACTATTTTTAAATACTATTTCTTTATCATACAAAAATCCGATGTGCTTAACTTAAATAATAATCGATATACATACCATTGAACGTATATCTAGTCAAACACTCTTCTTACCAAATACCATAAAATCCATTTAGATAGAGTTACTGTTCCATTCGAATGAATCTTTCTTTTAGTATTTAATAAAAAAAAGTCTGGTAGTATGACTCAATAAAGATTATAAGTATCAGTAAACATCACCATTTTTAGGGTATACGAAAAATACTCAAAATACTATGCTTTCATCTCTCCCCAAAATAGGCTATTTCACAGGAATCCCGAATTTTTTTGTAAAAAAAAAGGATTCAGTTTCTATTTATTTGTTATATTAATGAAGTGTCCAATCTCATTTTGAAATAGCCATCCATTTATTAACAATACTTCTATCATTTCATTTAATAAGATTTTATTGGATAAAAAGAAATTGAATAAATAGTGGTAACTTTCTAGAAGAGTACTATAAATGGAAAAATCATTCAATAACGAACTATTTGCTTTTAACCATCTCTGTTGATTATCTAATAACTCAAAACGAGTCAATTTTTCCCGCGGATTTTCAATTAGCCAACGTTGGTATAGATACACAGGGGTAAAAACTTGTGGGCGTTTCAGTCGGACACCAATTCCTTCGATACGTTTAAAAGTCTCAATATTATTTTTTTCAATAAGAGGTAATTGGTTCCACCAATTGATGGATAAATTAGTCATTAGATCCCGACCATATCCACGACGAAGAAAAAACTGTTTAATTTTTTGACTTGAACGAGATTTTTCCCGCTCCCTCCTTGCTCCGTAAGTAACATAAAGTCTTCTCAGTATTTCTTCATCCACAAATAATTCCTGACGCGAAAAAATAGATTGATAAGTTTGAAATAATGAACTAGTAGGATCCCAGAGGAAACGTCCTCCTATGAATAACATGGGTTTATTGAATAATTGATACTCCATCCGATATTCCGTAGATGATCGAGAAAATCCTAGTATTACGAATTGCTCTTCTAATAAAATATCTTCTAATTGAGATTCTAATTCTTGTACATTTCTCCGTCTTATTCTAGATAAAATTCTTTCATAAGGAAGTTGCTCTTTCGTTTTATGTTGTACAATTCGACAAAAATAAGAATTTTTTTGATTATCATTTTTCCTCCCCCTTGGAGATCCGAGATTATATGCAACTTCAAATTCATTGGGTCTTTCTACCCAATCGAATAGATTACCACGAATAAAACTGAGACGCGATATTCTAGGGGCCCAAACTGTATTACTTGTTAATTGATATAGCTTCTCCCTATAGTGAATTGTCTGTTCATAAATAGATAATTCATTTCGTGTATGTATAACTCCCCTATTTGCCATTGGAAAGAGACCCCTTCGAATCATATGTAAAGGTTTTTTCATCTGAGACCGAAAGGTCAATTCCATTTTTTTATCAATATCTTTTTCTTGAGATATTTCTAACCATGGAAATTCTATTGGGAGACTTTCCAGAATACCACAAGCTAAATAAAAATCATTTTCGGCGTATCTATCGAGAGAAATCAAATCATCCGGCTTATTTTGTGACAAAAACCAAGAATCTCGAGCTGCTAATCCGGCTAGGCAACCCAAAACATGAGGTAGTACAGTAAATTCTTTTATAGTTGATTCGGCAACGGAAGGTTCTAAATACCATTTGGACAAGTAATAAAATTTCTTTTTCCATAAATAATTACTAATATATAGAGGATTTTTGGGAAAATTTCTTACCAGTATATTTTGTATGACAGCCTTCCCTACTTTATAGAAGAGTATTCCATAATTTTTAGTGAGTCTCATCTCACTATCCATATGTGTAAAACCCGAGGCTTGTCGATGAAAAGCTAATCTCGTGGTATCCGTATCAATAATCGGTTTATTCCGAGTAATACTAATCAATAGAATTTCGTTAAAAAGTGCTGCTAAATCTCGTGCATTGTAACCCATTGTTCTGTATCCAAACTCATTAAGGCAATATTTTTTATTTCTCAAGTAAAAAGATTTGCTATGTAATAGAATAAGAAACTCTTCTTGTCGTTGTGAAATACCGAGCATCCGAATATTTATTAAACGGTCTAACCGATCCGGGGAAATTAAAGCGGGATCTACTTTTCTGGGAGCATCGGTCGAACCAAAAAGAACTATACTTTTGGCCCTTCTGTCAGCAAAACCAGTTTGAAAATATTTTAGTAAAATGCCGAGTAAAAAAGTCGGATCAGATTCTACATTTTGAGTCAAACAATTCACATTTAGTTTATGAATATCTTGAATCCATATTATACAGGGGGACATTCTTCCCGCTAATTCTAGAATAAGACTCAATCTTCGCAAACTTTCCATTAAAATATTCATCCAACTCTCAGTCATAACATCTGGTTTATTATATAGAAGTCTATTTATAGATATTCTTATTAGAGGAACAAAAGAATCTGCTGCGATATTTTTTATCAAATAGGATCGTCCGGTTTCCAAAGAACCTATTAATAAAATTCCTCTTGGGGGGGATAATCTTAGTTGAAGTGGAACAGGTTTCCTATGAAAAGTCAACTTGAAAGTCTCGGCTTGCCACAAAATTTGTGGAAAAGTTACTTTTTGCCAAAGGGCCATAGAAATCCATTTTTTTGCTGAGTCATTTTGATGAAACGAAAACTCAGACAGACTTTTTTGATAATTCTCAGCCAATTTTTTTAAATAATAAAATCCCTGTTTTTTAGTAATTTGATGACCAACTCTAGGATTTGTAGAATTATCACTAGAAGTAAGATTCAATTCATATCGGTAGATGTTTTTCCCCGTTACTAGAGATTGAACCAGTATTTTTCGTTCCCTTCGGGAGAGATCTAAGCCTTTATTATTGATCAGACATCTATTTAATTTTTGTTTCGTAAATAAATAGAATTTTCCGTTTTTTAGATAATGTTTCAAATTTCTTAGAAAATACATTGATGGATTTTCCGTTTTAATTGGTCGTATCGAATTTCGACGAATCAAACCATCCACATAAATTCCGCGTAAGGGATCCATTAAATATTGAATTATTTCAAATTGTTCCCACAGTCCGATATAGTCCGAACCCAATAAAGTAGAAAAATATTTTTGAAGGATGGAGTAACCAAAGGTAAACAAGCCTATAATTGTTAAGTAACGGCCATTCCAGTTATTTATGAGATTCAGGCGTGACCATATAAATCCCCGGGTTTCTTGTTGATTCCCAATCTGTCTCGATAGACGTAGATGCCATTTTCCTAAAAAATTATCGAAAAAAGTGGTTGTTTCCAAGATTGGGTATAGAAAAGCCCATAAATTATATGAATTTTTCTGTATATTTTGGAGCGTAGCATATAAAATGTAATTGAATTGATCACTAATACTTAGTAAGATTTCCGAGAATAGATCCAAGACTAAATTGATGGAGTATCTCCACCATTCAAGAGTAAAAAGCCACGGTATATATTTCTCAAACGAATTCCATTTTATAAAAAAACTGGATGTTTCTAATATCTTATATACCTTCGTTTTTCGGATCAATTTAGTTGGGTTTACCGAAAGGAAGGGCGCAACGGTTCTATTTTCTTTATAGAAATCGGTGCTCGTGTTATTTGTACCTCCATTAGAAATTTCATACATCGAACTTATTTCCAAATTGGATCTTGTAAGTAAGCGATTAATCCAATTAAGCACTTTATTATTTTCGTTTCGAATTTCTACAAAAATGTCGGAGAGTAAATCAGTTTTTAAAAATTGGGTTCGAATAAAATGGCTATTTGGTTTTGGTACCTCTCCAATATACGGATCAATATACGGATCCGATTTTTTCGTTTTTAATATTTCCGGACAGGGAAACTCGCAATAGTTAGACTCGCAATAGTTAGTTATTCCAAAATTTACTACTTGTTTCACGCTTGACCGGTTTTTAAAGGAGGTACTTATGGAATAACCTTTTAAAAGACTATTTCGAATTAATAATTCCAACAATTTCTTGAAATTATAAAAAAACAAAAAATCTTGGTTACTTCTTTTTCGTAGATACTCGGGTAATAAAATATTAGATATTTGTGATTTGGTGATTGAATCAATATCTGGAAAGGATTTCCTCCGATTAATGGGTAATTTATTCTCCTTCCTAGATATAGGCGAGGTACTCAAAAATCGACCATATATTGAATTATGATTTTCGGTACTTCCCCTCTCTATATAGAAAGGCAATCTTTTTTCATAATTCAGTTGAGGATAGTGTAGATTATTTGCGAACTTTAGCGTATCTGCTTTATAAAAATGAGATTTCAGTGAGTCTCTATTAGAAACTTTTATAGAATGAAAATATTTTTCTTTGTTTTCATACGACGTAAATAAAAAAGTATTATTGAAAAGTTCTATGCAATTTTGATTATTCTCTTCACTACGTAAATAATCGATAATACAATTAATGATTGGCTCTTCATAAAAATAAAAAAGTGTTACTGATTTGTTATTAGTACCGAAATTTTCTCTTTTTGAGAAAGTATTTTGATTTAAATCCTTTTCTTTCGGAAAAGCATTGATTAAAAAATTCGGGCAAAATTTTAATAAATCTGGAAGTTTCCGAAAATTATTACTGAAAATACCGGAAAGAATCATTGTAAGATTTATATAACACGTAGGAATATTTATCTTATTGAGTCTTTCAGACCAGCCAACAATTAATTTTTGATTAATCGAAAAATCTATTTCATCAGAGGCTATTACAAAATATTTGTGTCGCGAAACAAAATACTTCGATAATTTATCCCATCGCTTTATCCGATCAGTCCGTTTATGTGTATTGAAATCCCAATCAATAAATCTTCCCCTTTTTGTATCATCACAGTAAGAGCTACTTCTTTCGTTTTTTCCCCAAACTAATAAATTCTTATTGATTATATTCTTCTTTATATTATTCGTATTTTTCGGAAAATTATTATTTCCTCCCGTTAAATAGGAAAGAGACTTATTCATTAAATGTAAATCGTTCGTAGGTTCACCCAGATATCTATGGATTCTATCGTAGATCGATTTATTACAATTTCTAATCCTACTCCGTAAATCTATGAAAAATTTGGAAAATAGATAAACCTTTCCATAATCATTTTGTATCAAATCCTTCTTTCTCGTTCGATGCGGAAATAACAAATTTATACCAGTAGTATTGAGACTTTCTAATAAAAAAAACAAAAATTTACTATTTATTTCGTTTTTCCCACTAAATTTCTGACTAAACAATCTATTTTTATTCGGTTCGTACAAATACTGGAATTGAGAATTAATACTATGATTTATTCCCTTATTATAAACTGGATTATTACAAATTGGGTGATTAGACTCAGTTATGAATAGATTGGATTGATCCAGAGATGGAACTAATTTGATATAATTTAGGAATCGAAATATATGTTTCTCACTATATTTATTAGTATTATTCCTCCCGTAGTAATATCTAAAATAGGAAGGCAAAAACGAGTATGAAATATTGGATGGGCTTAAGTCTATTGATAGATTTGATTTCGTTTTATTTCTCTCATATTTATTCCTCCGAATTACTTCATACGGATAATCCAAAGAAATGCCAGAATGAAATAATAAATTTGTCTTCCCCATTTTCGTTTTCCAGAAGTCGAGCAATCTATTACTATCTGATTTCGTAGAATACCCAAAAACAATTTCCTTATTAGCTACTTGAAATTTTTTGATATCTCCCTTATAGAAACCCGCATATAGTTTATCTATTGGCGATACATTCAGAAAAGTATGGTAAATAGCTTCCGGAAAATGATCGATTTTCATCTTTTTTTCCAAAGAAAAGATTTCATTTAGAATATACTTCATATCTTTCACAAAGAATTTTTCTATCCAAAATACTGCATTATTTCGAAAAAAAAACTTGGAAAAAATGATGGATTTTACGGATTTCCCCCCACTTATAATGGGTAGAGGTAGACCCCAAACGATTGAATCGTTGGTTAATCGCTTGATACTCCTGTCATTTGGTTTTATTCTATGAAAAAGAAGCCACTCAAAAAGAGTTTCATTGAATTTTGAAGAATTAGTCTCACCGGAATGATTTATGGATTCATCATTAAATTCTTTTAATTTGTTGGATTTCTTTATGTCACATAAAATATACTTTGAAATTTGATATGAAATATTTTCTGACAAGATTCCGTGTACTTCGACGAGGGGTTGCTCATTATTTGAATGATTCAACTGAAAAGATCTCATGTTTGACTTATTCCTCGCAGCATCAAATCGGTGTAAATCTTTCTCCCAGTCATTCTTATATTTATAGAATCTCCATGTATAAAATTCGGTATAGTTTCGGAAGAAGAGCCATCCCTTTTTTTTTATGAAAATATAGGATTTCGCAATAATTTTGTTGGATTCACCCCGGTTTATTAAATTTTGAAATATTTTTTTCCCAAACTTATACGGTTTCCGAGTTATTTCCTTCCCATGGTGATGGAATGAAGAAATATAGAAGGAATAATCATTATTGTTATTATTGTTGTCATTATTGCTATTACTGTTATTAGATCTAATTTTCGAGTTTGATTTTATTGGTCTAGATGGGCCTCCTGCTTCAAAAATCATTTTTTCACAAAAAGCAGACATTATTTGGAGAAATGAAATATCCTCTAATATTTTGATCTGCTCCTCCGATTTTGATTTTATTTTTTCTTTAGAATCATTCAAAAAAATGGAATCAAATTGGTATTCCCAATCATCATTTTTGGGAGTGATACTACCGATACAGAATTCAAAAAAATGTTTCAGATCTTCTATATTTTTTTCTGTCAATAGAATAGAAATTTCATTTATAGAACTCTGAGAAATTTTCCAACTAGGAAGGATTTGTTCTACGATCCAATTTTTCCACCATTGTGAACCCCAAAGATGAATTTGGTCATATACAGACGTAACACAGAGTTTTTTTTTTAAGTTTTGTCCAGTAACTGAATATTTCTCCTCCTTTTTTTTTTTTAAATTTATCAAATTATTCTTGCTCCTCCCAAAAGAAGGAGAGTGATGCGGAAAAATACGGAGATTTCGATTGGAAAACCCAAAAGTTTCTTCCGGTGATATGTTTCCCTTATATTTGTAATTGTTCACACGTCCGTGAACTATTTCTACTAAATCAAGATGTTCTTTTCCAATAATGGCTTTATCATTCGAGCGATATATTAATACCGATAGTACGAGTAACAGAAAACCATTTAGTATTGAACTCCCATTGGTTTTTGAACCATGCAAATCGCGTGAAATTAATGAACCCATAATTCGAAAGTCAAACAACTTAATAGGATTCTCTCTGTTGGAAGATATTTTACTCAATAATCTGATCAGATTCCATCTTGCCCATAAATTCAAAAAGTATTGGGGGTTCTTCACTTCTCCGAATCCCAATCTTTTATATAAATATTGATTTTTCGATAATTTCTGTTTCATTTTTTTCTTACAGCGGTTGGATAAAACTTTCTAATAAATAGATTTTTTCGTGGAAACTTCGATTGACTAAATGACTTCGATTCGTTCCAGTCTTTTTTGCTATGACTTCTCAACAAAATGATATTGGATATATCGAGACATAGCCAATTACTTCTTACTCAAATGGGGTTGGTACTAAATCTAATCTACCGAAGCGAAGATAGGAATTAAATTTTATTAATAATTGAAGCGAAATGAAATATTCCTCATTATTTATGACTCTATCAATACCTCCGTGTCATCCTATTTATGATGACATAAAGGAGAGGTTTCGTCAACTAATAATAAGAATTTTTTATAATCTTTTTGATTGTAGTAATTTATATCATATTTTTTTTAGTCGAAATGACCATCCGGCATTATTTTATTCATGGGCGAACGACGGGAATTGAACCCGCGCATGGTGGATCCACAATCCACTGCCTTAATCCACTTGGCCACGTCCGCCCTTTCAATTCTTTTTTTTTTCAATTATTGTTTGGAGAGAAGTAATGACCCCAGAGACTTAAATAAAGTCTCCGAGGTCATCGTTTTTTCCGAGTCACTGCCCCTATCTCAGATAACTTGAGTTTCTAAGATTATATATGGGTGAGTCACTACCTCTTCGGTGGTAATGGGGAAAAATCTATAGGGATATTAGCCATTTACAGAAGGAGCTTCAACAGAAGCTAAGTCTAGAGGGAAGTTATGAGCATTACGTTCATGCATAACTTCCATACCAAGGTTAGCACGGTTGATAATGTCAGCCCAGGTGTTAATTACACGGCCTTGGCTATCAACTACAGATTGATTGAAGTTAAAACCATTTAGGTTGAAAGCCATTGTACTGATACCTAAAGCAGTGAACCAAATACCTACTACAGGCCAAGCAGCCAAAAAGAAGTGTAGAGAACGAGAATTGTTGAAGCTAGCATATTGGAAGATCAATCTACCAAAGTAACCATGAGCAGCTACGATGTTGTAAGTTTCTTCCTCTTGACCGAACTTGTAACCTGCATTAGCAGACTCATTCTCAGTAGTTTCTCGGATTAAGCTTGAAGTTACCAGAGATCCATGCATAGCACTGAATAGAGAGCCGCCGAATACGCCAGCTACACCCAACATGTGGAATGGATGCATAAGGATGTTGTGCTCAGCTTGGAACACAATCATGAAGTTGAAAGTACCAGAAATTCCTAGAGGCATACCGTCGGAGAAGCTTCCTTGACCAATAGGGTAGATCAAGAAAACAGCGGTAGCAGCTGCAACAGGAGCTGAATATGCAACAGCGATCCAAGGGCGCATACCTAAACGGAAGCTAAGTTCCCACTCGCGACCCATGTAGCAAGCTACACCAAGTAAGAAGTGAAGAACAATTAGTTCGTAGGGACCACCATTATATAACCATTCATCGACGGAAGCTGCTTCCCAGATTGGGTAGAAGTGTAAACCGATCGCTGCAGAAGTAGGGATGATAGCACCGGAGATTATATTGTTCCCGTAAAGAAGAGAACCAGAAACAGGCTCGCGAATACCATCAATATCTACAGGAGGAGCTGCAATGAAAGCAATAATAAATACAGAGGTTGCGGTTAATAAGGTAGGGATCATCAATACACCGAACCATCCGATGTAAAGGCGATTTTCAGTGCTGGTAACCCAATCGCAGAAGCGACCCCATAGGCTTGCGCTTTCGCGTCTTTCTAAAGTTGCGGTCATGGTAAAACTTGGTTTGTAAAGTAATAATAAGTTACCCAAGCATATGAACTTGTTAAATCACAGTATTACACAAAACTTGTTTCTGTGTCAACCGATCTTTCTATTTTTTTTTTCACTTCTATAAAAAAATATTTTTTCCCAAAAATAGAATTCCATTTCATTCTATTTTCATTGCTTTTCGCAAAATAATTTTTTCCTACAAAAAAATTGTATATCCCTTCATCGTAATAGTTATATATATATATATATATATTTATTTATAAGTTTTTTCTGGGGGGTATCTTATTTATAAAAACTATAAAAATAAAATATAAATTTATTGGGTTGCCCGGGGCTCGAACCCGGAACTCGTCGGATGAAAGTAGGTTCATTTCTTTGTTTTCGATAAAGAAAGGCACCTCTTCCCAAACCGTGCTTGCAATTTTCATTGCACACGGCTTTCTCTATGTATCTATTTCATATTTATGATGAAGTTTCATATTTATGATGAAGTTCATTTTCATAATAAATTTTTTCCTTGTAATGTACCTGCCAAGAAGTTTATTCGAGTAATATCGAGATACCAAATTTTTTTTGTGAGGGGATACATTCCAGAAAAATTTGAACATATTAATTCTCTTTTTTTCGAAAAAAAGGGTTTCGTCAAAAATTTCAAATCGTATTTTTTCCATACAGAACGTATCGTATTTTTATGCTTACAAGCCAACGTTTTAGCACATGAAAATCGAAGTATATATTGTACCTGATACAAATTCTTCCTATTTTGGCATCCGCTATAGTAGCAGAAGAGATTTCTCCAAATTTGATCGAATCGATTAAAAATTCCCTCATCTGTTAAAGTACTCCAGGCTAATTTACCAATTGGGTGCCCTAGGGTATCACAGAATCCTTCTCTGGCTAATAATCCAATCAAAGATAGAATTGGAGTGATAGAACAAAGTTCTTTGTTGATAAGACTAGTTCCGGGTAATTCCTCAAGCATTTTGGCTCGAATCGCAATAATTTTGTTTTGGACATCGAAGGTATAGCCTAGGAAAGTAAAACAATTATTGGGGATCTTTTTAATACGTATCCCGTACGATTCAAATAAGAAATGAAAATGGTATTGCCAAATTTTAAGAAAGAAATATTTCAATTTTTCTGCTGAGTGGTAAATACCCCCCACTGATAAGATGGATTTATTCCCATATCTCACATAATGAAAAGAAGGTTTCTTCCGAAAAAAAGTACACTTTTGTAATATGATCCACGAAGGTTTTGTAATATCTCGAATTTTTCGAATACGATTCGTTTCATCGAGTAAGGCCAAGTATGATAATAATTGGAAACTACCGAGATCTTTCCATAATAAATAGCATAGGTGGGATTCCAATTCATAGATATAGAGATTCCACAAAAATAGAGACAACCTGGTCATTTCTTTTTTGGAATAGATAGAATTTGTATCTAACGTAATTGAACCCCAATTTCTATGGAGAATAAATCGTAACAAATGGAAAAGAGAAGTATCTCGAATCCGTCGACGAAAAATTCGAATAAGAAGCTCTGGATGAATAAAGCGAGGTATTTTCAAATCTAAAATACAATTAGAATATGGGAAAGTATCTTCTATAAAAGGAAATACGGAATGAATAGATTGATAGCTAGTCCATTCATTCATTCCTCCTCCTTCCCCCGCAATAGGCTTCAATTGTATGGAATAAACAATTTCAAGAACCACAGTAATGCCTTCCCGAATTGCTTCCAAATAAAAATTGTTTTTGTAATCAACACCGAAATTTTTTTTGTAATTCCTACTAAAAAAGGGAAAAGATTTTCTCCAACGTATTCTATGAATCAGACGTTTTAATATAAAAAAACTGAAATTTTCATTTAATTTCGAATTTTCTATTTTTCTCAAATCCAATTTATTTGAAGAACGATTATAAGCAATTGCGTAGAGATCATCCCGAAAAAGAAGTGGATACAAGAAGCATTGTTGCCATAATTTTCCTTCTCTAGCCTTCTGTGATTCTTCCATCTCGGATAAAATCCCAGTTATGGTTCTCATGGGAGTAACACCTTAGTATATGAAATGATGCATAGTACAATCCATTGAATCGAGGAACTAGAAAATATTAAGCTATTTGGTGGGGGGATAATACCTGAAAATAACTAATTTTTTTTTATTCCTGTTTTTCCTCTTGCTGTTTCGAAGAAAATAAATTATTCTTATCAATTTTATTTGATTGTTCTTCCGACTTATGAGGTAGGAGATACTCCATTTAGTCAGCACACTGGTAATTTTTTCACACTTTTAGAAATATTTAGGATTCCTTCTCGGTAAAAGCGACCCTATCCCAAATGAAGTTATAGAGTCAAATCCCTCTCGTATTGACTATTAATTTGCTTCTAACTACTAATTAATGGAGAGAGCTCAAAATATCAATTTTTTGAACAGAAGCTCGTTCTTCTGGTTTTACCTCTGATTCAAGCAATATAGCTTTATCCATTAACTCTTTCGACCTAAAAAAGATTTCTGTCTTTTCACATATTTTTCCACAAATTGGAAGTAACGACATGCTACTTTTTCCGTTAAGTTTTCTTGCGGGATAAGTCGTGGTCCTACAAACCTTGTCAATGGTTTGGATGAAACTAGTATTTCATCTAAATGTATAAAATCCCTCAGTCGCACTTAAAAGCCGAGTACTCTACCATTGAGTTAGCAACCCCCTATTGTAATATTCGAAATTTTAACTGACGGAAAATGTATAAATAGTCAGTTTCAGATCCCAAAGAGAGAGGTGGAGATCTTTCTATGAAGTATTAGCAATTGGAATCCGAATAGTTGAAAAATTTGATCAGACCAAATTGACAACTAGATCTCCCTCAATCTCTATCATACTCTTTTTTTTCCACTATGATTTTTCCTACTAAGAATAGGGAGGAAATGGAAGCAAAATACTTTAGTGAAAGATTGATGGATCCCTGAAATCAGAAATGAATGGGGAAGATTTAAACAATTATATATTAGTAATTTCTTTTTGTCAATGTTGGGAAATACGAAAAAATACTTCTGAAATTTACTCTTTTATTTAGTTACTCCAAATATTTGTACTTTTTTTCGGGAGTAGTTTAATGGAACGAGAAACTTACTCAATTCATTCTCAATTCATTAATAAATGAATCGAAGAAGCTTACCATTTCATTGAACTACTCCTCTTTATTTATTGGGATTCGACGCATTTCTCGTAAGATTCGAAAAGAGAGAATAAATATTGGTGATATTCACAGTATTTTCCATCGGAATGATAAATACTAGATAAAAATAGATAAAAAGAAGGGAAAATGGATAATAGAAGAGTAATTGGATAAAACCAAAAAAAGGACTCATAAGTTTACTCCAACAATTAAATTTGATTCATTCAGATACTTCTGCCTCTTCCGAAATAAAAAATATTACGAACATTTCCTGTGGATTGAGCTTCTCTTCTGGCAAAATAAATGGTTGTCAATATCCGAAATAGTTTGATCTCTTTTTGGATTCTAAAAATAAACCTATTAAGGAGCTTTTTCTCTTCCTCCTTGGGATCACTAATTGCAACAATTTGATGAGTAGCCTATTGGGATAGGTAGGCGATGGTGGTCTTTCCCCCCCTATGAGACATAGGGTTGAGACATAGGTTTGAAACATAGGATCATTCCTCTCTACGACTCAGATGAGAAATTCAATTTCATTCAAAATAAAAGTTTAGTTATATATATATATCGAGGGATTCATCTCCAAAATTCAAGTATGCTTCGCTAAACGTGTAATCAATCTATTCTATTCATTTTTTCTTACTCGGAATTTCCTCGTCTCTGGATCGATTTTTATACTCACTAGGTTTAAGTCTTACTCCGGTGTATCGGGGTAGTAAAAAGAATAAATGGAAGCAATATCCTTTTTTTGTCCCACCAAATATCGATCAGAAAGTATATTGATTATTCTAGTTTCTTTCTCACCAATTTCGTTTTGTGATTACTCCCTTTCTTTATCGGGTGAATCTACTTAAATATAAGACTAATTAATTGGAAATTTATACTAAGCATTTAATGCCTCCTTAGCTGCATACATTACTTCGACAGTAATATCTGCAATGCCATTTTGTCGTGCAAATTTCTCAGTATTTCTTTTGATCTTACCTCTAACAAAGCCGGGAATTTTATTCAGTTCCAGTTGACTTTCGTAATTCCAAGTCAGATCCATATCTGTAGATAATGATTTAGTAATAACTTCTTTAGTATCGTGACCACCAAAAATTTCTAGGAGATGATCTTCCATACCTAGAGTGAATGAATTATAAACTAAATCTGCTATTTGATTAGTACCTTCATAGCCCAGGAAGGGTCGATATCCTAGAGGAAAATTTTGAATATGAACTGGCGAAGAAATAACTCCACAGGGAATATCAAGACGTTTACCAATATGACGTTCCATTTGAGTGCCAAATATGGCAGATGGTTCTATACGAGCAATCATATCTCCTACTTCGGTGTGATCGTCTGTAATTAATATTTCATCACAAAAACCTTGAACTTGTTCTTTGAACCATTCTGCATCATGTTCGCAATAAGTACCTGCACAACTGACATGAATTCCCATTTCTCTAGCGAGGATTTTAGTCATTGAAGCAGCGTGAGTCGCATCACCGAAAACCACTGCTTTTTTTCCTGTCAGATTTTGACAATCAATAGATCTTGAGAACCAAGCAGCTTGAGAAACAAACTTAGTTTGTTGATCGATATAAGATTCATAATTAAATGTTCTATCCAATGAAACAAGAGCTAATTTATTAACATGTCTCTGTATTTGTCGGATACATTCGGCTGTATCTACAACTCCCATAGGTGTCGTAGATACATAGGGCATTCCAAAAATTTTTTCTAAGTAAATTGCTGTCATTAAGCCTACTTCACGGTAAGGAACTAAATTGAACCAAGCTTTTGGTAAATTCCGAAGATCTTGTACGGAGCCTCCTTCAGGAATTACTTGATTTATTTCAATATCCAAATCTTGTAACAGGCGTTTTAATTCGCGACAATCGTGCTGATTATGAAAGCCTAGTGTAAAAATACCAATGATATTTGCAGAAGGTTTATCCGTTACAGATCGATCCAACGTTTCTTGCCTGCGAGCTTTATCTAAATAATATCGAACTACTTGCTCCAAAGTTCTATCCGCGGCTTGAAGCTCATTGACTCGGTAGTGATTTACATCTGCGAGAATCACGTCGGAATCTGAAGTAACGGATGCTCTATTTACAAAATTTTGTAAATCTTCTTGTAAAATACTAGAGGTACATGTAGGTGTCAATACAATTAAATCTGGGCGTTCTTCCCTATCTTTTCGAGTTATATTACCAACTACTTTTTCTTGGGATCCACGTGCTAATACGTGACGATCTACTATACTAGCAGTTACAGGGGTAAAATCTCTCTCCCTTTCTAGCATGGAACGCATTACATTAAAGTAGTCATCTCCTAGAGGAGCGTGCATGATAGCATGAACGTTTTTGAAAGAACTAGCTACTCGGAGAGTTCCAATATGAGCAGGCCCGGCATACATCCAATAAGCTAATTTCATAAGTAATAATCTCTTTACAAATTTCAACAATCAATGATATGATCTTTTCCTATTCTACATCATAGAAAAAACCCTTGCCATATTTATGTAATTCCATATTGATGTAATTGTTGCAATACCCATTTCTGATGGAGTCTATTTTTTGGATAAGTAGATTTCGAACAGAGCATTCGTTTCAAATCTTTTTTTTCTTTTTTTCTTCGTGATGTCTTCTATTTATTGGAAATAATAAGTTTGTCTGGGACGGAAGGATTCGAACCTCCGAATAACAGAGCCAAAACCTGGTGCCTTACCGCTTGGCCACGCCCCATAAATATCTAGTATTAATAAATCCTGATATTATTATTTTTGTCAATCTATTTATATTTAGTCCAGTCACACTAAATAGAAATATATTTATTACTAAATAAGAAGGATTCTCTCTCGATGTAGAAAGAAAATAAATATGGGGTGGTAGTGGAGGAAGTGGAAAAAACTCTTTCGAGCCGAGACAACCTGTAGTAAGATATACCAAAGGGACTTTATCAATTTATTTAATAAAGTTTTTCTTGTATTTTATTGAATCCCTATAATAATTTTTGTTGGAGAACATAAATGCTAGCTATATTTCATATTTATCTGGATAACGTGTCTCACTCGAATGGTATCATTTTGGCTAAATTACCAGAAGCTTATGCTATTTTTGATCCAATCGTAGATGTAATGCCAATTATACCTTTATTCTTTTTCCTTCTAGCTTTTGTTTGGCAAGCTTCCGTAAGTTTTCGCTAATTACTCGATCTTTTTTTAGGGAGCTTCTCCTATTCATTCATATTTTATGATGATCCAGATCGCAAAATAATAAACTTCATTCTTTTTTATTAGTAAGTAATTAAAAAAATTTTGTATCACCTCTTTTGCTTATTTATTAGGGCGGAGGTGATATCTATCTTTCATTTCCGCCTTATACATGTATAATATTTATGATCTGATACAATATAAATGGAAGAACTAGATCTTTTTTTAGTTTATCAAAATTTTTGTTTTTAGTGTTCCGTAATACTATGAATCAAATTCTATTTGTGTGATACAATATCTCCATCCCGATTTTTTCATTTTTTGTGAAATAGTCCAAGAAGATAATAATGAAGATAATAATTTATTTTTCATTGATCATTTATGAGGTGCTTGATCTACTTCCCTATCCTCGATCCACTTCCCTATCATGAAATTTATCGGATAAATAGCAGAGCGATTGATCGCGACAGTTCTGTAAATTCCTTCAGCCCAACTTATAAAATAAACGGGGGTTCGAATCCCTCTCTACTATTTCATTCTTATTAATGAGAAGTGGGTAAAACAAAAACAAAAATTTGACCATTTATTATTCTTTCCGCCAAAATTATAGCAATTTTTTGTAATTCCATCCTTTTTTTCCATTTCTAATTTTCCATTTTCAATTTCATTTTCAATTAAGGTGGATTCCCAATCAGGGTAAAATCAGAATTATGGTTTATTCTATTCTACTTCTAGTAATGATCCCGGAGACTACGTCATGCTTACTCTTAAGCTGTTCGTTTACACAGTGGTTATCTTTTTCGTTTCTCTTTTCGTTTTTGGTTTTCTATCGAACGACCCTGGGCGTAATCCCGGACGTAAGGAATAATTGGTTCCATATCATCATAATATAGGGATTTTTTCTTATACATATGGAATGTATTTAAAAAAAAAATTCTATATTATATTATACTCTATTATGGGATACCAATTTAATAGGATACAAATTTTTTGGAGAAGCTCTTATTGAGAGGAGGGAGAGGGATTCGAACCCTCGGTACAAATAGCTTGTACAACGGATTAGCAATCCGCCGCTTTAATCCACTCGGCCATCTCTCCAGCCTAAAAAATTGCTTTTACTTTAACACGGTATGGGATTAAAAGTCTATACTGCAGAGGTAATTGACGCAATATATACGAAGTTATTTAAGAATTGGAAAAGAAAAGAGAAAGCATTTTTTCAAAGCGCTTGTATTATGAAATCGAGCCAAATGACCCTTTGTATTTTTTTCCAGCCCAGCCAGATACTGGCTAGGCCGCCCTTTTGTTTGTGAATAGGTAGATAAAGAATGAAGCGAATTATTGGTACAATTCCTTACCTAATCTTAGAGCTAAAATACCCGTTATGAAAGCACTTACAAGAGCTATAATAATTTGACTGTCTGAGATTGATGACATCCTTTTATTTACTCCCCCAATTATTCATGATATGAACCATCAATTCATCCATAAATTTCATCTAAATTAATCAATTTTTATTAATTTGAATAAAATTTCGGACAGATAGGCCTCTTACTATTGTACTAATCCCACTTCTTTATGGCTATAGATATCTCCGAGTGAATTTATACCGAGATCTATTCAATCGAAAAGGAATCGAAGTAACGGTCATTCAACTTAAAGAAAAATAAGAATTTACTCAATTGTTGATTTTATCAAACTGAATCGAAAACGGAGAGGTTGAACCAGAATGAATTTAGAAGTTATTGCACAGCTCACTGTTCTGGCTTTAATAGTCTCATCGGGTCCATTGGTAATTGCTTTATTAGCAGCTCGCAAAGGCAATTTATGATTTCAAAAAGTCATCCCCGGAAGTAAAATCACTTCTTGGTATTGAATCTCCGGGGATGGAGCGTGGACTCCAAAATAAGAGATACTTTTTTGATTAGACATCAATCGGAATTTTGTGATAAAATAATTCTATCGCGGGTATAGTTTAGTGGTAAAAGTGCGATTCGTCCTATAATCAACTTAGTGATAGTTGAAGGGTCTTTAAAATTGTTCCAATTTTTAATTGATAACTTCATTTCTAGAAAGGCTTGGAACCTTTTCCCCAAATGACATGGGGGGAGCTTTATTCCTGTGGTAATAAAAAATCAGAATCAAATTTTGATTTTATAAAAAAACAACGCGGGATATTTCCGAAACTCTATTTGTTTCAGCCAGGAATCTATGGATAGAAAACCAAAATATTTTTTTATATCGGAACTGAATCTTCGACCAATCCGATGAAAATGGATAAATTGAAGCAGATTAGCCATGACGCGATAATTTTAGTTTGCTAAACCTATCAATTTTTTTCCGTTCAAAGGCTCGGTATAAAATATTTCCCTAATGATTCGATCGAATAGAAATGAGGAACGAAGTAATTAAAAATTTTTTTTGAAGTAATATGAAAATATTACTTTTTTTTTTGAAAAGGATCATCTAGAAAGTTATTTATTAGAAATATAAAAACTGACACAGGTGTTATGAATCTATCCTATCTTTTTTCCGCAGTATAACCAAGAATTTTGTGATATAGTCGGAAGAAACATATAGAATCGAGAGAAGAAAAGGAGGTAAAAAAAATGGGAAGTTATCGAATTTGTCGATTAAATCCTTCTTTTACGATTCCTCCCTCTTTGCTTCATTCATAAAGGAGCCGAATGAAGAGAAATTTTCATGTTCGGTTTTGAAGTAGAGGCGTCGATCCTAAGAGATGTCGACTATAACCCTTAGCCTTCCAAGCTAATGATGCGGGTTCGATTCCCACTACCCGCTTTTCTTTTTTGTCTGATTTTCCCACCAATAGCAATAGTTTTGACAGATCTTTTACTGAAAGATACATCCCACTAGACTTTTCAATCGGACTAATAAATAATTTAGTCCGATTGAAAAGTCTAGTAGCCAATGAAGAAGCGTCCATCGTCTAATGGATAGGACAGGGGTCTTCTAAACCTCCAGTATAGGTTCAAATCCTATTGGACGTGATATTTCCGGAGAGACTCGAAGTCTTAAAAATAAAATAATTTCATTTTTTTCCTCCTTCTTTTGGTTAGAAAATTCCCATCGGGAATGAACGAGGATAAAAAAGTCGAAAAAATATTTCTTTATTTTACTGTCTCTTTATTCCCAAAATAATTAGGCCTCTATTTATCTCCTTGAAGTAAAAAAAGTTCAGTATGTTCTTTAATAGCTTCTTTTAGAATATTTTCTGCTTGTTCTGTAAAAATTTTGGTAGAACGTACAATTTCCGTAAATTGAGGTTTATTAGTCATTAGATATTCACGTAACTGAACGAGGAATTTTTTCACTTGACCAGTTTCTAATAAATCTGAATATCCATTTACTCCAGTATAAATAGTAGCTACTTGTTCTTCTACTGTCAAAGGGGCTGATTGAGACTGTTTAAGTAATTCACGTAATCGTTGGCCCCTTGCTAATTGATTCTGAGTTGCTTTATCCAGATCAGATGCAAATTGTGCAAAGGCTTCTAACTCTGCGAATTGAGCCAATTCTAATTTGAGTTTTCCAGCTACTTGTTTCATAGCTTTGATTTGAGCCGCAGAACCTACTCTAGATACAGAAATACCCACATTGATTGCGGGGCGGATTCCTGCATTGAATAAATCTGCTGATAGAAATATTTGCCCATCGGTAATGGAAATAACATTAGTAGGAATATAAGCTGAGACATCTCCTGCTTGAGTTTCGACTATAGGTAAAGCGGTCATGCTTCCTTCACCTAAATGAGAGCTTAATTTAGCGGCTCTTTCCAAAAGACGGGAATGTAAGTAAAAAACATCGCCCGGATATGCTTCTCGACCGGGTGGTCTTCTCAATAGAAGAGACATTTGTCGATAAGCTTGTGCTTGTTTGGAAAGGTCATCATAAATAATTAGAGTATGCTGTTTACGATACATAAAGTATTCCGCCAAAGCGGCTCCTGTGTAGGGAGCAAGATACTGTAATGTAGCAGGAGAATTTGCAGTTTCGGCTACCACAATTGTATATTCCAATGCGCCGCGCTCCTCGAAAGTATTAACTACCTGAGCCACAGATGAAGCTTTTTGACCAATAGCTACATAAACGCATATAACATTTTGACCTTTTTGATTCAGAATAGTATCTGTAGCTACCGCTGTTTTACCAGTCTGTCGATCTCCAATAATTAATTCCCGTTGACCACGTCCAATAGGAATCATAGAATCAATAGCAATAAGCCCTGTTTGCATAGGTTCATATACGGAACGTCTCGAAATAATACCAGGAGCTGAGGATTCAATCAATCTGAATTCCGAAGCTGGGATCTGACCCTTACCATCAATAGGTTGAGCCAAGGCATTTACGACACGACCCAAATAAGCATCACTTACTGGTATCTGAGCAATTTTACCCGTTGCTTTTACAGAACTACCTTCTTGAATGGTCAAGCCATCACCCATTAAAACGGCTCCGACATTATCTGATTCTAAATTCAAAGCAATGCCTATCGTACCATCTTCAAATTCGACTAACTCGCCCGCCATTACTTTGTCAAGACCATAAATACGTGCAATGCCATCTCCTACCTGAAGTACGGTGCCAATATTAACAACCTTTACTTCTTGATTATATTGTTCTATCTGTTTGCGGATAATACTGCTAATTTCGTCGGGTCGGATATTTACCATCAGCATTCGTTAATAATTTTTTGAAAAATAAAACTAATGAAAGCTAGTCAGTTATGCTTTCCATGGCTCTGAGTAGGCCAATGTGATAATCAATCATGCGTGAGTGTAGTTCGCCATTCAAACGGCTGTTCAAAGCCTCCGAAGCTCTTTCTAATGCGAGGCAAGAAACTTGCTGCCGAACTTGTTCAATTGCTCTTTGTTCCTCAAAGCGAATAGTAGCATTTTTAGAGTCTTCCAATCGTTTCGAATCTTCATCAGCGACATGAATTAATTCTTGTTTTTCTCTCTCCATTTGAGAAAGTCCATTCACCCGAATTTCATCTGCTTTTACTTTTGCCCGTTGCAAGCGAATTCGAGCTTGTCCAAGCTTATCAGTAGCTTCCTTATATCGTTCTTCCGCATCACGAATTGTACTTAAAATGGTCTGTTTACGATTATTTAATAAATTGCTCAATGAAAGTAGATTTTTTATCTAGCCTTTTTTGAAGATTCAAAATCTCTTCCCAAACCGAACATGAATCTTTTAATTCATTCGGCTTTCCCGCTCGGTTTTCCACGAAAAATAGACATATTTCGTTTTTACTGAGCCTGTCCCTTTTGATTTATTTTCTCATTACGGAAAATTATTATCAATCCTTTTTTTTTAAAGGATTATAGGGGCTCTTCTGACAAAAAATATTTCATTCCTTTATTGCCAGCGAGGTTGCTTCCTTCGAATAACTTCATATTCTATATACTAGGTTGTCAATTCAGCACAAAAAACCAAAATTGGTTATTTCTAGGAGATAGTAACAATCTATTTACTATTTAATAAATAAATTTAGGAACTGTATTAATATGAGTGCCGTATATCAAACTAATCTCCAATTATGTTTCTTCACACGTGTCATATGGAAACATCGGGGGGAAGAAAACCCCAGAGGTGCTTAGACTTCAAGCAGTTTAGCCTTAACCATTTCCGAAGTATTCCCTAATCAGCTATTCAAAAACTAAACAATCTTTGCCGATTTTACGAAATGCTATAGTTGCTCTAATTCTTCTCTTAGAAGTCATTCGTTGGGATTATACACTTTTTTATATCTTGAAGTGTAGCTGGATTATCCCAGCTGTTTTACCGAAAAATACAACCCGCACGCACTCCCTTTCCGAAGTAAATTAGTAGGCTAAGCACTACACCTAAATTAATTAAATTTGTTTCCAATAAATTTGTGTTTAAGCCAAAATTTCCAGCAAGAGGCCAATACCCTGGAGGAATCACCGAATTGATCATAGTTTGTATACTCCTCTCCTATCATTAAGTTATCTAAGTTATACAGAGTTTTTACCTCCTTTACTCAATCTTACTCGAATTGTTCGTCAGTTTCAGATAGAAACTAACTCATTTAGTTTTGGGTTCGGTATCCCCCCCGCAATACAATTGGATATACCCTTTTGTGTCCCGCTCCCTGTGATACAAAAATAGTAAATCCTTTTTATCGAAGAATACAAAGATATTTTATTTATTGTTCATTCTGATCAGTCCCTCCCCTAATATAAGGAATTCATTGGTTAATTACTTATTTAGAGGAGGTTACTAATTTATAATTACGAGGTAGCCTTCGAACAAAAAATTAGTAATTAAACAAAAGGATTTGCAAATAAAGGTGCTAGAGCTACGACTAATCCATAAATGGTTAAAGCTTCCATGAAAGCTAGGCTTAACAGTAAGGTACCTCGAATTTTACCTTCTGCTTCCGGTTGTCTCGCAATACCCTCTACAGCTTGACCTGCGGCAGTACCTTGGCCAATACCAGGTCCGATAGAAGCTAGACCTACGGCTAACCCAGCAGCAATAACAGACGCAGCAGAAATTAAGGGGTTCATGGTAATCTCCTCTAACCAGGATTGAGGAAAGGCTAGTAATATAAAAACCTAATCTCCATTGCTTACTAATATTTCTAATAAAACAAAATGTTGTTGGAAGCAGTTAATAACTCGAAATGTCTCTTATTGGACTTATTGGACTTATTGGACTTATTGGAGTGGTAGTATCACTAAAATATAAAAGAGAGAGATATTATATCTCAACAATTATTTTGTTTTGGAGTCTTACAGTCACACAAGCAAGATGGTATGAAATATTTCTAGGTAAGGCTCCATCCATATTTCTCGAATTCAAACAATCGGAGAAATTACTTCCTTGTTAGGGGATAAATTCCAGATTAACTCATTTTTATTTAACGTATTTCCTTTCTTTATATGAAACTAATGTAATGATATTTCAGAAGAAAATTTCAGGTACCTGATTGAATTGGGAAAAAAAAATCTAATGATGACCTTCCATAGATTCTCCTATATAAGCTGCGGCTAAAGTTGCAAGTATTAAGGCTTGAATAGCACTTGTAAATAATCCTAGAAACATCATAGGTATAGGAACTACTAGAGGTACCAGAGAAATAAGAACAGCAACTACCAATTCGTCGGCTGATATATTCCCAAAAAGTCGAAAACTAAGTGATAAAGGTTTTGTGAAATCTTCCAAAATATTAATTGGTAGAAGCACCGGAGTCGGCTGGATATATTTACCGAAATAACTCAATCCTCTTTTGTGAAGGCCTGCATAAAAATAAGCTACTGATGTAAGTAAAGCTAAAGCAACAGTCGTATTAATATCATTCGTAGGCGCCGCTAGTTCTCCGTGGGGTAATTCAAAAACTCTCCAAGGAAGAAGAGCGCCTGACCAGTTCGAAACAAAAATAAATAGAAACATGGTTCCGATAAAAGGAACCCAAGGACGATATTCTTCTTCCCCTATTTGGGTTCTAGTTAAGTCTCGAATAAATTCTAGGATATACTCGACGAAATTCTGACCACTAGTTGGAATGGTTTGTAGGTTCCGAGTCGCAAAGAAAGCTAGACTTAATAAGATAGCAATAACAATCCAGGAAGTTATAAGTACTTGTGCATGGACTTGGAAACCGCCTATTTGCCAATAGAAATGTTGACCCACTTCCACACCGGATATTTCATATAAATCATTAAGATCATTAAGTATGCCAATAAAAATTTGTGCAGTATGCGTATTACCCCCTCTAAAGATGAACTATAAAATAAGAAACGAAGATTCTTACAAACAAAAATATTCATTCCTTGGAATATTTTCTTCTTCGAAATATTCTTTATTACGGATTTATGTAATATTTACTAAATAGAAATATTTGTTCTTATTGTAATACAATTTCGAGTTTCAAAGTAGTAATTAGTACCGAAAGGAAAAAGCTTTGCATAAAAAAAATTATTTAATCTCCATGGAATTGTAACGACCCTCACGAATGGCTGACGTCAATTTATTCAAGATCCAGCGAATGGAAGCTCTAGCGTCATCATTGGCTGGAATTGGTATATCTGTAAGATCCGGATTGCAATCCGTATCGACTAAACAAATTGTTGGAATACCCAGAGTTATACATTCTTGAATAGCAGTAAATTCTTTTTGTTGATCTATTATTATTACAATATCGGGTAAACTTGTCATATATTTAATTCCGCCCAAATTTTTTCGGAGTTGAGCTAATTGTCTCTTCAGATTCGCCGCCTCTTTCTTAGGAAGTTGATTAAGTAACCCCGTATTTTCTTTGTCCTCCAAATCTCTAAATCTCTGAAGACGTGTTTCTATAGTAGACCAATTAGTTAACATACCACCGAGCCATTTTTGATTTACATAATGACACCTAGCTCTTGTAGCAGCCGATGCTACTAAATCAGCTGCTTGATATTTCGTACCTACTATCAAAAATTGTTTTCCTCCACTCGCTGCATTAGCCAATAAATCACAGGCTTCTGATAAAAAGCGAGCCGTTTGAGTAAGATTTAGAATATGAATCCCTTTACGTTCTGTAAAAATATAAGAGGTCATTTTAGGATTCCATTTTCGGGCTTGATGACCAAAATGTACTCCCGCCTCCATCATTTCTTCCAAATGAATATCCCAAGATTTTTGTTTCATTATTATTATTATTCAAATTTGAATCCACAAATTGCGATTTATTCCTATAATTAGACCGAAACGACTCCATTTTTAAGATTGTCTCTCCGCAAAAACTTGATTAACTCTATTTCTTCCTTTTCTACCAAATCTGATCAAGTATATCTACCAATACTAACTCCGGAAAGGGGCTGCTTCAATTTTTTGTGAATCCTTTCCGGAGTAGAATAAATAGGAAGTTTTTCATATAAAAAAAGATCCTTTACTTTGTTATAAAAAAATTTTGTTTTCTTTTTCTTCGATAAAATATTCCTCTGTTTTTCCAGAGTTATTTGCCAAATAACTTCTTGACATCCAGTACCTGCAGGAACTATTCCACCAAGAATGACGTTTTCTTTTAAGCCTTTCAACCAATCAATTCGACCTCGTAAAGCAGCTTTCGCTAATACCCGGGTAGTTTCTTGAAAACCGGCTTCTGATATAAAACTTTGAGTATTAAGAGATGCTTTTGTTATTCCTAATAATACGGGCTTATAAGGAACTACTTCCTCTAAAGCACGGTTCATTCTCTGTGCCCGTGAAAATTCAATTAATTCTCCGGGTAAAAAACCATTGGCCATTCCATTTTCCAGAGTAAGTACTTTAGAAGTCATTTGGCGTACAATAATTTCTACATGCTTATCAGATATTTGTACCGACTGTGACCGATAAACCCCCTGGATTTGATCAACCAAAATAATCTGGCTCTGTTCCATACTAATCCTGGCACTAATAAAGAATCCCCAGAGGTTTCCGAAGAAATTTGTCATATCCCTATTCCAATCCTCAAAACCTTTTTCTAAATCGATCGATACTGAATTAATTGGACGAGCTTCTAGCAATTGCTCCACTTTAGGAAGGCCTTGAATAATATCTCCAGATTTCAATCTTTCATATATCAAAGTTATTAGAGTATCTCCTTCTCTTACAACTTCACCATAATGACTATGAACGGTTGCTCCTCCAGTAGCCAAATATGGCTTGGCTGATCTGATTATTACAAAATTCATATGAATGGCTATAATTTGTCCGGATCCATAAAGGGGTTGATATTCAAATACGGATAAACCCTCACAAATAAATTGTCCGAGATTTATTAATTGAATTTTTTTTCTTGATGAAAAAAATGGAAGAAAAGACCATCTTAGTATATTGGAAATGATACTATTACCTAACAGCAATTTATATATTTTTCTATTTTCACCAATAAAAAACCACTTAGGTTTTCGAAAAGTATTCAGAGAACTATCTATTATTGAAAATTTAATAGATATGAGTCGATCATGGGTTATCAAACAAAAAGGTTGAAAAAAATTTGTGATATTTTGTAAGTGACCCAAGAAAAACGAATTTTCCGATAAATTGAATTGTCCGGAAATTCTTCCGGTTGTTAACAAAATATCCCTACTTTCTTTTTCTGAATCAAAAATTCCACTTAGATTTTTAGGGGTAGTAATTAATTCCTTTTCTGATCCTTGATCGAGGGATTGTATATAAAAGCGAGGATCTTTTTCCAAATGAAATACTTCTTTTTTTTTCTTTCTCGTTACATCCTTTTTCGTGCCGTTATATAGAAGACTTCGAAATAAATGAAATGGAGACAAAATAAGGAGGGAGCCACTCTCCTTGTTTTTATTCGGTGGAATACAACGAATAGTACCTCGATGTTTACTAAGTAGTTGGTTTCCATCATTAGAATATTGGCTGGTACTAGATACTTTGCTATTAAAAAGATATTTGGAAATGGAAATATTCCCTCTATTCCTACTATCTAAATCGATATATTTCACCAAACTAATTTGGAGAAAAGTTTTAATCATTTTGTTGATTCTTACCTCTACAAAAGAAGCAGAAGCCTCTTTTATAAAAGTTTTTGTTGCTCCCCAATTTAGTACTAAACAACTTTGGACCAATTGAGTACCGATATCTCCTACTGCTTGGACCTCTTCACCATCTTCATAAAAAATATATTTAACAGTTCGAATTTCGAGGGTTCCCCGTTCTTTCGGGGGATTTAAATTTAAAAAAAGAGGTGTTGATGAATTTGATTTATTAGAATCATTAGAGATTCTATATTCTATTGCGGGTCTAACTAAAAAAAAAGATTTTTCTTTGGTAACTACAACCCATTGAAGATAAATCCAATTTTTGAATTGGAATTCCCCAAAAATTTTGTTTCCTGGTGGTACCAAAATACCATCTTGTTTATAAAAATTCTGTGTCTCTCCACGAGGATAATAGATACTTCCAGGCAATATTTTTATTTTGACACGATTACCCATTCCCTTTTCTATCTTAACCAGTCCAGTCACTCGACTATTAATAGTTGAAGTAATCTTGGTACCTGCTCGAACGATACTATTATTTTCTACTAAAATGGAGGAAGAAGATTCACGTAAAATATGTATTTCCTCAGGAAGAAAAAAGAAATTATCTCCCTCGATTATTTCATATCTCGGTCTAAAATTCTTCGTCTTCCGATCCTCGGAAATCTCATTTTTTTTCTTAATTAAATGAATTTTAATATTACCATATTTTATGGTTCCCGAACTTCTTATTCTATATTTGGGATCATCTAAAATGGCAAAAATATCATTATTCTGTAAAATTCCATTTTTTTCCGTTCTAAGCCTAAATCTAAATAAGGCTCTTCTTTCGTACTTTTTTTTCTTTTTCTTAAAAAGTAAATAGGGGATTTTTCCCTTTTTATTTATTCGTGAAATACTATAAGCATGCGGAAGGATACTAGAATAAGTGGAATTCCAATCCTTACTATAAGAGTTGTTTGAACAATTCAAAATTTGTTTCGCAAGAGGCGGTCCAATATCAATCTTATCTTGATTTTTATAAAACATGGACGAGGTTCCGTCATATTTATAAAAGTTTCCCGATAATATCCATACATGACCTGTTGTAAGTAAAAGATGGACATTACTATGTACATACTCAGATGCGTGCCGCACCTTCGTACTCCGGTGCATTTCCCCCTCTGAGTTTGAATAAAAATACCTCTGAACTTTTTCCTTAAAAGGAGATATTTTAGCACGGATTTCTGCAATTACTTGCTTCGATTCTATGTATTGATTATTCCGAACCAAAAGCACACTTTGTGGTGGAACATTTAAATTATATATTTTGTTCTTACTCTCGATACTGACGGATAAATCATTGTGACATATCCAAGCGGGATGCCCGTGACGCGTACGTGTAGGATAAACCAAATCTGTATTAAATTTAATAATTCCATTAAAAGGAGTTCGCACGTGTTCCGCAATGTCACCTGTAAATACTCCACCAGTATGAAAAGTTCTTAATGTTAGCTGAGTCCCGGGTTCTCCGATGGATTGGCCCGCAATAATACCTACTGCTTCTCCCAATTCTATTAAATCACCGTGGGTAAGACTCCATCCATAGCAAAATTGACAGATCCAACTCATACTTTTGCAGGTTAAAGGAGAACGTATATAAATTGGTTTTGTCTGAAGATTTATTAAAGAATTTGCAAGACCAGCTGTAATATCTTGATTACGCGTGGCGATGCATCTCCCATTTATATATAAATTATCTGCTAATACACGGCCAATTAATTTATGTTGACTAATTCCTCGTATATTTTTTCTATGATCCCGAGGAGGATTTACAGAAATGCCTCGAATAGTACCGCAATCCATTTTTCGTACAACAATGTGTTGAACTACTTCAACTAGCCTACGTGTAAGATATCCAGCATCTGATGTTCGTACCGCAGTATCGACAACTCCCTTGCGAGCCCCATAACAAGAAATAATATATTCTGTTAGAGATAAGCCTTCGCGAAAATTACTTTGAATAGGTAGATCAATAATTTGACCCTGAGGATCTGATACTAATCCTCTCATACCTACTAATTGATGAACCTGGGATGTACTTCCTCGAGCCCCTGAAAAAGACATCATATGTACTGGATTTAGAGGATCAGTCATCCTAAAATTGGGATTCATTTCTTGTTTCAAATACTCACTCGTGGCGTACCAAGTTTCAATTAATTGACGTAATTTCTCTACCGCATGTACATTTCCATAACGATGATGTTTTTCCGAAGTATAACCTTGCTGTTCCGCATCTTGAATAAGCCAACTTTTGGAAGGTGCTGTTAGAAGATCATCAATTCCTAATGAAATAGCTGCTTGAGTAGCTTGTTGAAAACCTAGATTCTTGAGTTGATCTAAAACATGCGTTGTATACGTAATACCAAAGTGAGCAATTAATCTGCTGATGAGTTGTTTTATGGCAGTTCTATCCATCACTTTATTATAGAAGAGCAATTCGGCCGATTCTACCATAATAGGAAACCTCTTTCTTTTTCTAGGTGGTATCTAGCACTAGATTCAAGCCATTCTTTGATAATAACGAGTGTTAATAATTACGAGGCTTCCAAAATTTCTGTCTCATTGAATAAAAATTTATTATTATATAATTACAGCAGGTAATGGTCGATCCCGGTGTCGCGAAGCTTTTAAAGTACCTTGTATAGCTTCTTCTATTTGTTGATTGAAAATAACACGACCGACTGTTGTACAAACGTAAATACCAAAAATTTTTTCTTCTTTATTTCTTCCAAGTTGATAATGTTCATAAATTTGAGAAGAAGTGCCTAAAGGGTCGTATTGAACCTCAATGGGCTTTTCACGATTTCTCGAAGTAATTACTCGCAAATTTGTTCCCCATCGGAGCCATAAAGGACTATGCAAGCTGATCTTTTTCTGCTCCCGAACTCCAACCACATTGTCGTAACCATAAAAATAAGGTATTTTTTTCGAGGAAACCTTACTTCTATAACTACAATTAGATTTCGGAAGATTCTCCCGATTTCCATAAATGCCTTGGTGATTTTCGATCGTTAGTATATAAAGTCCAAGAAGCATATCTTGACTTGGTACAGAGACAGGATCTCCCGTCGCAGGAGATAAAAGATTCGTATGAGAAAGCATAAGTAAACGAGCCTCCGCTTGAGCTTCCAGAGATAGAGGTATATGGACAGCCATTTGATCCCCATCAAGATCTGCATTAAATCCTACACAAACTAATGGATGGAGACGGATAGCACGCCCTCCTATTAAAATGGGTTGAAATGCTTGTATGCCCAATCTATGTAGAGTGGGTGCCCGATTTAGTAGTACAGGATGCCCCCGCATAACTTCTTGAAGTACTTTCCATACAATCGGTTCCTTATTTTGAATCATACTTTTAGCTGCTCTAAGGTTGGGAGCGAGGCGCCGCCCAATTAAACCTCGAATAACAAATGCTTGAAAAAGCTCTATTGCCATTTCCCGGGGTAATCCACATTGATGCAGTGGGAGAGAAGGCCCCACCACAATAACGGAACGACCCGAATAATCGACTCGTTTCCCAAGTAGATTTTCACGAAATCTTCCTTCTTTTCCTTCAATAACATCGGAAAAAGATTTGTAGGGTCTATTATGGCTATCTCTCATGGGTTGCCCACGAATGCCATTATCAATAAGTGCATCTACAGCTTCTTGAACCAATCTGGTTTGGCAAACAACTAAGCCCCCTGGGGTAGAACCACTTCTAGCTAAAAAATCGATAAGAGTATTGTTCCGATAAATAACTCTTCGATAAAGTTCATTCAGATCTGAAGTAATCAGTTCACCTTCATTTAATTCAATCATAGGTCTCAGTTCGGGGGGGAGAACTGGTAATACCGATAAAACCATCCATTCCGGTTTTATATTTGTTCGAAGGAATTGTTTAGCCAATTTTATACGTCTAACTAAGAGATCTTTCCTTCTTTGAATTTTTCGATCTTCCCATTCATTTCCCGTAGATTCTTGTTCTGCTAATTTTATCCATTCCGTATATGCGCAATTCATAATAATTTGCAGATCTAAATTAGTTAATTGTTTCTTAATAGCATCTCCTCCAGTCGCTATTTCTCTATTTCGAAAAGCTTCAAATCCACGTGGAGAAAAGAAACGAGGGAAAATTTCTCTCCAAGATTGGTCCTCATATTTGAATAAACCTCGTAATTTTAATAAAACGGGTTTGTTTGAGACGGGTCTAGCAAGAAAAAGATCGGGATAGGTTCTTTTTTAGATTCCCCCCCCCAGGATCGGACGTGAAAGTTTTCTTTCATCCGGCTCAAATAGCTATATTGAATCATCTGGTTTCTTCATAATTATACGAGTCACTAATATTTATTCCTGTTTTATATATGAATGAATATTCCATTTTTGTAATTACATGTTCATGTCGGGAAGGTCAATCAAATAGCTACTCATTACTCGAGTTAGAATCTATAAAAGAAATATTCAAACTTCTTTGATTTAATAAATCTCTGCACTATCGAGTAGTCTTATCTCCTTCAAATGATATATTCCCTTACGGGAATATCTCCAATTTTTTTTTGGAATTCATAAGGATTTTTCTTGTTCGTATCCCATTTATCTTGAATATCCTTTAGGTTTTCGTTCCATTCCGATGGTTACAATACTACTTGGAGTATATATGCGATGGATAGACCCCAATGGCCATTATTCTTTTTCAAATTTGAATAGAGAAAAAATTATAATCAAATTTTTATTTCTTTACGAAACCCAAGTAATGATATATATACATATGCATAAACCCTAGATAAATTACTCTTAATAGCGAATAAATTGCTTTCATTTTTGAGTTTCACGCTACTCCCCCGAGAAACATGTCAAAATTAGAGGCATCCTCTCCTAATAAATTATGGATAGGGTGACAGTTTCTGATTGAATCTGTGTAATGGAAATTGATAATCAAGTCACGCATCGCAATATACTAGACTTTCCAATTCTTTAAGAGGCTTGGCTAAGAGATTCGCAATATAACTGGGAAGACGTTTTAAGTACCAAACATGAGTCACCGGGCAGGCCAATTGGATATATCCCATTTGATATCTTCGAACTCGGGAATCGATAAATTCAACTCCGCATTGTTCACAAAATCTAGAATATTCCTTTTGATTTTCAATTCCTTGATACTTTCCACAGGCACAAATCCCACTTTTGATGGGTCCGAAAATTCTTTCGCAGAACAATCCATCTTTTTCGGGCTTATGTGTTTTATAATGTAGAGTATAAGGCTTGGTCACTCGTCCAACTATTTCTCCATTAGGTAGAGTTCTTTCGGCCCAACTACGGATCTGTTCGGGAGAAGCTAATTCAATCCGAAGGTGTTGATGCCTTTCTTGGTGAATCATAAAATTCAATTTTTTTTTTTTTCTATTAGACGTCCCTCAAAATCCTCTTTAAATTTTTTTCGGATACAACGACATGATCCAATCCCAGAGCTAGGGATCGTAACTCTCGAACAAGTAATCGAAAAGATTCTGGAGCAGTATTAGGTTCAGGAATGGGCTCTCCAGTCACAATAGCACCAAGTACTTCATAACGGGCACGAATATGATCGGATTTTATGGTAAGCATTTCTCGTAAGATATAAGCAACACCGAAACCTTCTAAAGCCCAAACTTCCATTTCTCCTACTCTTTGTCCCCCGCGTCTGGATCTTCCTCTAAGAGGTTGTTGTGTAACAAGTGCGTAAGGTCCACTAGAACGCGCATGGATTTTATCATCAACCTGATGAATTAATTTTAGCATATAAGCCTTTCCTACTGTAACAGGTTGCTCAAAAATTTCTCCGGTTCTTCCATCAATTAATCGATTTTTTCCGGGATTTTCAGGTTCAAATAACCAAGGATTTTCTGTTTTCTTACTCGCTTCATAAAGTTCGGAAAAGACCAGTTTTCTTGAAGCCTCTCGTTCATATCTTTCATCGAAAGGTGTTATCCTATAATGCTTTTTTGAAAAATATCCAGATAAACCAAGTGAACATTCAAAAATTTGCCCTACATTCATTCGTGAAGGTACACCCAACGGACTTAATACCATATCTATGGGTGTTCCATCCTGTAAATAAGGCATATCTCGTCTGGGTAAAATTTTTGAAATAATACCTTTATTACCATGTCTTCCAGCTACTTTATCACCCACTTGTATTTTTCGTTTCTGTAAAATAGAAACACGTACCTTTTTTTCATGATTAATAGAAGTATCTTTTTGATAAATCCATTTCACATCAATGACTCGGCCTTTTCCACCCGGAGGTACTTTGAGACAAGTTTCTCTTGCAGTAGCTACTTGAATACCAAATATAGCTTGTAATAATTTACCCTCTGGGGCACGTAAAGATTCCTCTGCTTCTTGAGGTGTCAGTTTTCCCACCAAAACATCTCCAGTTTCTACCCAAGATCCTGATAATACGAGTCCACTCTTATCTAAATGACGAAGTATATTACTTTCCAAATGAGGTATTTCCCTAGTAATTTTTTCGGGACCCCGACTCGTTGTGCGAGCCTCGATTTCATACTTTTCAATATGAATAGATGTGTAAATATCCTCATAGATTAGACGTTCACTAATAAGTATTGCATCTTCGAAATTATAACCTTCCCATGGCATATATGCTACTAAAACATTCTTTCCCAGAGCCAGTTCTCCTCCTGAAGTAGCTGCACCGTCTGCTATGAGTTGTCCCTTTTTTAGAAAAATTTTCTTATTAACTTGGGATTCTTGATGCACACAAGTACTATTATTGGAACGTTGATATATAATCAAATTCGTATCTACTCTCTTTTTGTTACTCACCGATAAAGTGACTTTTCCACTATCGGTATAATGAATTTTTCCGCCCTGTTTTGCTATAGCTACGCTTCCGGAATCCAGAGCCGCTTGACTTTCTAAACCTGTTCCTACAATACATTTTTCGGATTCTAAGAGTGGAACTGCTTGACGTTGCATATTAGAACCCATCAAAGCACGGTTTGCATCATTATGTTCAAGAAAAGGAATAAGGGAAGCCCCAACAGAGAAGTATTGTAAAGGATAAATACCTCGAAGATGTATTTGTTCCCAAGCAATAGCTAGAAATTCTTGTCGATAGCGAGCTGGAGTTACCTGTACTTTCCGAGTTCTTTGATCCAAAGCCAAAAAATTTCCCGTAGCTATTCGGTGATATTCATCTTCCCCCGCTGATAAATGAATAATTCCTTCTTCTCTAGATATTTCAGATATTTTATAGAAAGGAGTTTCTAAAGATCCCCGAGTATTCACTCTTGCATGAACAGCTAGTGATGCAATAAGTCCAGCATTCATGCCTTCGGATGTTTCAATGGGACAGATACGACCATAGTGGCTAGGATGAATATCTCGTACTTGAAAACTAGCCGTTCGTCGCGTTAATCCTCCGGGACCTAAAGAACTCAATCTTCGTTTATGAACTATTTCCGTCAATGGATTAGTCTGATCCAAAAATTGTGACAAGGGATGCGAACCGAAAAATTCTTTAAAAGTAGCTATTAATGGGGTTGAAGTTACTAAACTTTTAGGAGTAGGTAATCGCTTACGCTTTGTTGCTCCGCGTATGGTTTGTCGCACCAAATTTTCCAAACGATTCAGAGCCAATCTAAATTGATCCCGCAATAAATCCGCGACAGAACGGATACGGCGATTTTTAAGGTGATCTATATCATCAAGCGTTCCCGTGCCAAACTTTGTTTTTATCAGGTAATCCACAGCAGCTAAAACATCTTGTGGTAATAGAAAATATTCACTTTCAGGTACATCTAGATCGAGTCTTTTATTCAGATTCAATCGACCAATTCTTCCTAATTCACATCTTTGTTGGAAAAATTTTTTATGCAATTCTTTACGTATAGATTCGGAAAATGTGAGATCTCCACCTATGCAATATAATTGTCTATAAAGTTCTACTATAGCATCTTCGGTGGACTGGGGATGCTCCCTCTTTGTTTTCTTCCTCCTCAAGGAATCCAAAAAAATTTTTGGGTAGCAAACACCACCCAAAATCTGTTTAGTGGTTAAACCCATTGCTAATAATAAAACTAAAACAGAAACTTTTCGTTTTTTGCTTATACGAGCCCATATTCTTGCTCTTCCATCAATTTCTAGTCTCAATCTCCCCCCCCAATCCGAAATAATAGTACTTGTATATATAGGAATTCCGTTGTGATCTGATTCCGAGTTATAATAAATACCGGGACTTCGTAAAATTTGATTAATTATGACTCTAGCCACTCCATTAACTACAAAAGTTCCCTGAGAATTCATTAGGGGAATACTCCCAACAAATACAGTTTGTTTCTGTATCTTCCCCCCCCCCTTTTTTTGAGTTAATCGAGCCGGTACATACAAATCCGACGAATACGTATCAGATTGATATATGGCTTCTCTTTCTTTCATTATGGGTTCTGCCAATCGATACTCTCCACCAAATAATTTAAATTCAAATTCTTGATCTGGATCTTCAATTTTAGGAAAATCGTTGAGTTCTTCGATCAAACCTTTATGAATAAAGCGATGAAATCCTTCGAATTGTATTTTTCCAAATTCAGGCAGTACAGACATTTCCATAATTTCTTCTAAAAAAAAGGTTGGGGTTTATTTATCCTACTACATCAGACACAATCTATTTATTTTTTTCTTTTTCCACTTCATCCAATAATATGAGTTAATCGTACAAAAGAAATAATTATTATTAAAGAATAATTTTATTTATAAAAAAAGATATGTATCCCACCCATTTTTTTCATTGCATCCCCATCCCGATCAAGTAAAGCTTGATTAAGAGATGATTAGGCTCTATAATAGATTACTCCGTCACTCATTACGACTAAGATGAAACTTTTACTAGTTCGATATACGACCGTATAAATAGGAATACAGCTTGAGGTTACGAGGGAGGCGATATGGCCAAGTGGATTAAGGCAGAGGACTGCAAATCCTCTATCCCCAGTTCGAATCTGGGTGTCGCCTAAAAAAGGAAGAAAGGTTCGGGCTGCCTATTGCGTCATATCCAAATAAAAATTGTGTTGTTCTACACTTTGATATAGCCTATCACGTTGTTTCTACTGAGATTTCTCACAAATAGACAACCCTGCATTAAGGATAAATCAAACAAAAAAAAAAAGCAAGTACAAGTATTTATTCCTATGAAATTACTGGAAAATTCGCGGGAGAAAGAAAGCAACAGATATTGCTTTTCTTTCCTTTGCGGTATAAGAATATTGTATAGAATAATATATTTTTGTATATTCTATATAAACTTGATAGTATCTTAGGTCCCGGAGACGAGAAAAAAAAATATATATATGGATGATATAGTCAATATTACTTGGGGTGCCTTAATGGTAGTTTTTACATTTTCTCTCTAACTTGTAGTATGGGGAAGAAGCGGATCATAACAGCTATATTTCGAAAAAAAATTCAATTCAACGTTTTTCCATTCTTTTTAGAGAATGGAAAAACGTTGAATAAGAAATTTTTTTCTTTTTTTATCTCAATTCCTATAAGAAATAGAAATAGTATAATTGATTCTTTCCCATCCCTTATAATGAGGTAGTGATTTTTTCAATTTCAATTTCCGATAATATGTATTTCTTCTTATCTCTCTTTTTTTATAAAAAAAGAAATTGGGATTAATTCCGTTATTACGTAGGTATAAACTCTCTGCTATAAAAAAAATGGCAGTTCCACTCAAAAGTATTTGAGACAATAGAAGAATCGGGTCTAAGCGCCAGCCTTGGAAGATGAGGATTCCTCCACATAATAATCCGATAGAGGAGAAGAAGAAATCATAATATTGGGATAGGTTAATGCCTCTGTATGCAACTTTCCCCCCCAAAAAACCATATGTGATACGTTAATTTTCTTATGGCTTAAGCGATGAAATGAGATAATCGTCGAAACTACACCCGATATTTCATCTACCCAAAATCCAAGTGAGTTTTAAATAACTTTTTAGATTTTCTCTTACCTCCCTAGTTACTTCTTCTAACTAAAATCAGGTTTATTTTCTATGTACCTGATTGATCTCTACAAAAAAATGTATTTAGGCTCATTCTACACCCCGTGGATTCGATTATTATTTCTTCTCCCTCTAGAGAAGGAAAAAAAAGTGGATTTGGAATATCTTTTTTTAGAAATATATCACTGTTTTTTTAATCATAATTCCATTTTTATTTTGTGGCTCGCATATGTTCCCGAGATATAAAAAATATTGAGTCATTTTAGCCATATACTTCTTCCACTGCGGATGAATCAAAATTTTTATTTCGAGTGTCGTATCTATCATTACTGATAAATACGTCGAATTTATTTAAATCCTTTTTAGTAGGGTACATCCAAAAACACACCTCTAGATACATTAGGTTCCCTTATTCGAAGGGCATATAAAAGTAGGCCTACCACGATGAGCCCCAATCCTACTATAGTACTAGGGCCTAGTTCTATATGAATCATGTAAGAATTAAAAAAAAAATAAATATATATAGTATATAGGGGATTGGGGGAAGAGGAAAAAAAATATTCAATTCTATTTTTTTTTTTTTCTCCAGTTTTTTTACCCTTCCCCCCCTCCCTTTTTTTTTGATATTCCAAAGGAATGAATTTTTCGATAAAAGTTTGGTTCTACCGCTGTTGTATATCTATAAATTCATTTTTCTAATCAACTACCTTGACTGACTGTTTGTACGTAGAGAATAAGTAAAAAAGCAGTAGGAATTAGTATGAACAGTGCAGTAGCAATAAATGCAAGAATATTTACTTCCATATTTTGATTGAATCGACATCTACTCCGCAATACTCCAAAATATCATCTGATAATATTTATGAATTTTATTATCTGGATTCGACTCCATTCTTTCCAATTGGTGGGGTTGTCCAAATCATAAACCCGATAGATTTATTCCGAATGAAATAAATAGAATTTTCTATTTTGGGTTTATCCAAATCATTGATATCAAATAAATAGTATAACACAGGATTATTTCCTATTTATAAAAAAAGTTTTGAAACAATTCTATTTCCGTTCCATTTTCTACTTGGGATTATTACTTGTCCCACCACAGATAGAAGAGTGCCTCGAAGAGGACTCGAACCTCCACGCTTTGTAGCACAAGATTTTGAGTCTCGCGTGTCTACCATTTCACCACCAAGGCTTTTCATATTTCAATTATATATAAAGAATCTCGAAGAGTCTATTTATTTTA
>Ga0208585_1000002_pt1 | contig 39885 bp, 63 predicted proteins | sample NGESurshal072012_5_FD_184465 | JGI IMG/M metagenome (GOLD analysis project Ga0208585, IMG submission 184465) | Arctic peat soil microbial communities from Barrow, Alaska - NGEE Surface sample 415-3 shallow-072012 (SPAdes) | ecosystem: Environmental > Terrestrial > Soil > Wetlands > Peat ...
CACTTGCCGAGAAACAGAAATCATTAGCAGCTTTACTCGAATCTATTCAGAAATTCGGTGATATGGAAACCGCATATGCAGAAAATAAACTTAAGATTGATGAGTTTGGTATAAAAACCGAAGAAGAATTACAGAAACAAGATGTCGAAAGACGTACTGAATCAAACAAATTCCTTGAACAAATCATGCGCGGTATGAATAATCAAGGACAAGAACAAAACGAGGCTAATATGCCTCAACAACAAATGAGGTAGTTATGAAACAACATGATGATTCACGTCCTGGTCACTTCAAGAGTGGTGGTCAACGTATTGATGATCATTCTTTTTGGGCTGGAAAAGGTTCAAAGGATTCAGTATTTCCAGATGGTCCACACAAATGTAAAGATTATTCATCCGCTGAGGGTGCTGGTTCGTTGATGAAGTATGAGCAGACTTCCGAAGAAATTCGTTCTGTACAGACTATGCAAGATGGTAAGATCAAATCTCATCCTCTTAAGACTGGTACTAGAAATTAATTTTAGCTTTAAAAAGCTAAAGAGTTGTGGGTACTCTATAAACATCCTCACCATTTAAGGAGTAATATGAAAAATACTAAGACTGTAGAATCCTATAAGAATACAGCATCAGAAACTAATAGAAGTACGCGTAAATCAGCTAAATCCAAGTTCGCCGATCCTATTGCCATTAGACAACAGAATCCTAAGGATAAGCCTGTAGATGGTAAACCTGAGACTATTTGGGATTTCCGTTGTCCTCAATACGATCAAAGATCTAGCAACTTTATCAATGCAGGTACTCATTACGGAATTGGACGCAATCAACCTATTGGGCATTTAGGGAATCCTAAACCTATTGTAGATGTATTACCAAGAACTAGACACAATACATTGCAAGATGATGATTTAGGTTAACGATGAAAGCCGCTAACAAGACTGTTAAGAATTGGCATACACCTAAATCTTCACGTGGATCAGGCGACAGTTATGGAACAGGTATTAAAGCTAAAATAGGCCGTATCCGTGACATTTATCCAGTTGATGGTTTCAATAAACCATCTAAGAATAAGGGAACTCCTCCGAGGTCATTGGCCTAATTTCTGTTGCATACATTTCTGATTTTTTATGATATTTTTTATTATACTCAATACAATCTTTCATCTCTTTCAAAAGGGAATGTCTTTTTTTAATTTCTAAACAAACTTTATCAATATCAAATATAGGCGTTCTTACACAATTTCTAATGTATTCTTTTAAATTAATTTCATAATTTTCCTTGGCTTTAATTAATGAATTTAAAGTTTCAGTAAGGTTTTCAGGTTGTGTTATAGGTAACATTTCAAAAAAGTTACGTTGTTTAGAAATAATTTTATTAAATTCATTTTCATCTAATTTCCACGAAAAAAACTTTTTAGTATTATCTGTGACAAAGTATCTCTCGTCATTCTTTACATTATTCATAGAATTAACCCTAATTTCTTCGATTTTGAACTCATAGCGATCTGTCGGTATATATCATCAATCTGAAAATCTTCTAGATCATCAGTTTCTTTTGCTTCTAATTTTTGTCTATGATTTTGAAAGTTATAAATGGATTCAGTGACAATCTGACTTTCAGTCATTAAACCTTTCTGATATTGTCCCCATAATTCCTCAGCGGGTATCATCCATATAATCTTGATATTATCAGAGCCTGGATATGCCTTAAATAACATAGAGTTGGATTGTGCTTTTGGTTTTGTCAGTCTAGGTTGCCATATTAAACGTTTTGTAGATCCGTCCTCTTCAGTCCTAGCATGAGCAAATAGATAGAATGCATGATCTCCAAATGGTCTTTGATTGATGAAATCTTGACAGCATTCTCCTATATCAAAATCAGTCTTCTTAAATTGCTGTAAACGATCATGAGTTTCAAGTTTATTTAGTTTCATTGTCTTTCCATTTAAAATCAAATTCTACCATAGGTGGTGGGTCAATATAACACCAATGTGTTATGTCTTTATATGCTATTTTTCCTTTTACATATCTTTCATTTTCTGGATGAAATAAAATGACTTCAACCATTCTGTGATTGCCAAATAAAATAAGTCGACCAACTTCAGGAAGTTCTTTTTTAAATTCTATCCAATTCATTCTTGCACTCAATTACAATATTTAGTTTAATCAAAATAAATCCTTACCGCAGTCCAGCGTTACGGGCAAAGGAAAAATATTATATGACAGAAAATACTCCACAAAGTCAAGCACAAGAACAAAATACTAAAGAATTAAATTTTAGAGCTCTCGAACAGAAATATCAAAAACAACTTGAACAAGAACGTTCAGCACGTTTAGAAGCTGAACGTCAAATGAATGAAACAAGAGCTAAATTTATGTCTCATCAAGATGATGATGACGATTCAGAACCATATGTAGATAAGAAAAGACTCAAGAAAGAGCAAGCTAGATTTGGTGAACAGATTAAGCAAGAAACTCAATCAGATATCAATAAAGCCGTACAACAAGCATTATATCAAGAACGTAATCAAAATTGGATGAAACAGAATTCTGATCATGAAGAAGTAATGAAACATGCTAACAAGATAATGGAACATGATAAAGAACTTGCAGAATCAATTCTAGATATGCCTGAGACATTTGAAAGATATAAATTAGTCTATAAAACAGTAAAATCATTAGGATTGGATAAACCTGCACAAAAACAACCATCTATTCAAGAAAAAGTGGATGCTAATAGAAAGAGTCCATATTATCAACCTAGTGGAGTAGGAACAGCTCCATATAATAGTCAAAGTGACTTTAGTACAACAGGTCAAAAAAGCGCTTATGATAAAATGAAAGAATTACAATCAAGGCTAAGAATATGATAGAAGCTATTGGAAAAACAGTGATTGCAAAATATTGTGAACCTATAAAAGAAAATAAAATACTACTTATCAATACGGTAAAAGAGAATATATTCGAAGTTATTTCAGTGGGATTGGAAGTAAATAGTATTGAAGTGGGTGATATTATATACGCTAAATACGTTCGAGATAAAATGACAATTGATAATGAAGAATATGTGATACTCTCTTCAGATGAAATATATGCAAAGAAGTCTAAGTAATGTAAAGCTGTTTTACATCGAGGCCATTTTCGAGATGTTTCGGAAATGGTCTGTTTATATTGACAAATTAAAGTTTTAATATTATATATCAAAATCCGTTCACATACTATTAAGGAAAACATTATGAATAAAAAACCAGTTAAAAAAGATAATGACTCTAAAAAACCATCTTCTAAAACTTCAACAGCTACCAAAACAGCAACAGCAACAAAAACATCAACTGCTACAGATGCTTACACTCAAGGAAACATCACTGTTACTGGTGGAGCAGGTAAAGGATCAACCAAGGTTATTATAGGACTTCCAGGAGGATCACTTGCAAATAACTCAAAAAAAGCAGGTAAATCTAAGAATAAAAAATAATATATTCATGAATGGCACATTTTGTATTCATTAACAATCCATTCAGGACCATATTTTTCAAATCTTCTTCTATACATATCACGAGTCCAGTTTAATTTATTTTGAATTTCGGTTCTCGTTACTCGAACATTTTCAATCATAAAAATTGTATTATCTCTTCTATTATTATTTTGTTGTGTTCTTGTAGACCATCTGCAATTGTTTTTTTCGTAATTACCATCATTATTTATTCTATCCAAAGATAATCCTTTAGGACATTTCCCCATATCATCTACAAAACCTTCAAAGGTTTCCCATTTTTCACAATAATTAATTCCACGACCACCATAATTTTTATAATCTCTAGAATTTATGTTATTGCACCTTTGTTTCATAACAACCCAGACTTTATTTGTGTTACGCAATGGATTGTCTTTCATTGAAGCGCCATGTTTAAAAAACTTATTCTCTTTGCCTTTAGGAATTCTTTTTTTAGCAGAACAACTTCGACAAAACGGGGATTTTAGTGAACGTATATAATGTCCTGCATGAATCATTTCAGTTCCACATAAGCATTTAACTTTATATAAAATGTATCCGTTTTTTTTCTCTTGAAGTTGTTCTAAAATAATCCAACCTCCAAATTTATCACCTATATTCAAAATTTTCCTATTCATAAAATAATTTCTTTGTTATGTATTTAATTTCGCTAATCCAGCGTTATGGATATCGCGTTAGCAGGTTCGCATCTGTAATCAGCGTAAGAAAGTGTCGCATCTTTCATCGGATATGTTCGAAAACAGACGTACTAAGTCTCGTCTACTGATCGCCATATCAATCTAATCGACTTATATGAGGTCGAAATGATTACGACAACATCACAGTTGGGTCCAATGATCCTACAGTCACTAGCACCTGCTATGCTGTATGTTCCTACCCCAATGATGAACTATATTACAGTCTGCGATTAATGTCAACAAAATCCTGAGTCGCAGTAAAATTCTCTCTGATTGACTCGGAAGCCCGATGGGGTGACGAGGCGGAAGCGAAAGCGCCGTGAACGACTGAGCGAGAGAACGCCGAAAGGTGATGCAACAGTCTGAACATGACGGATAACAATAAGGTCATGAGGGAGATCCGAAGAGTTTTCCCCGCCTAGAAATAGGTCATAAAAGTAACAGAATGAAGGTTAGTATGCCTGCTAATGGTGGTACTACATGTAGATTTATGCGCCCACGCGCTTTACAGCCTCCTACGATTCAACTTGGTAATTCTGGGATTGATCCAGCAGCACAAGTGCCTCAAAGAGATATCATAGATGCACAAATGGCGTTTTTTGGCACAGGATGTGTAATCAACGAGCAAGTTATATTACAAGATCAAGAAGGTGTTTTAGCTTGGGTGTCAGAAAGATTAGCCGTTGCAATGCGTCAGGCAGAGGATTTAATTCTTCGTGACTATATTGTGAGCGCTGCTACTGACCTTATGGCTGGTGGTGGAAGCAATGGAGATAATCCTACTAACCTTGGTGTTAGTGATTTTAGTCTTGTAGCTGCAACTTTAGATACTAACAATGCCTACAAATTTATGTCAGGTATTGAAGGTATGGATAGATTCGGTACTGGACCAGTGAGAAGTGCATATTTCATGCTTTCTTCAACTGAATTACAGGCTGATTTTGATGGATTAACAGGTTCAGGATTCCTTAACCAATGGAACTATCCTACTAATGCATCTGCACTCCCATCAGAATATGGAAATGTGTTTAATATTCGTATTCTAACCAGTTCCGAAGCTCCTGTGGCTCGTGCAGCATCAGCTAACGGACAAGACGTGTATTATAATACCGTTCTTGGTAAGCAAGCTATTACGCATATTAATCAAGATGGATTCTCCATGAACTTGATTTATCGTGATCCTTACTACTCCGGTATGTTAGCTCAGAATGCTACTTTAGCGGTTAAGTTCGCTCAGGCACAGGCTATAACTCAAGATACTGCGATTAGAAACGTTCTTTCTACTCGTCTATCAACTTTGGGGGTATAAAATGGCTGAATATTCAAGATTAGCAAGCGGTCAAGTTACTTCAACAGGTGGACAAACTGTTGTTGTAGTTCCATTCATACCTAATTACATTGCTATAGAAAACGTTACACGTTTAGTAGCAGGTGCAGGTGTTACGAGTGCTAGTTGGACGACAGATATGGGTCAAGGAGCATCTGTATTAAGTACATTTGGTACTGGCGCTCAATATATTGCTCCCGTTGGTCAAACTTCATCAGGTGCTTTAACTAGCGGTACGGGTTTTACTACTATCCAAGCTGGATTATCTTTGCAATATGGTCCTACTACTTTTCTAGGTGGTTCTGGTGGTATTGCTAAAACATCATCAACTGTTTTAACTGTAACAACCACAGCTGCACATGGTTTGGTCCCTGGAAATTGGGTAATATTCCAAAATCTTTATCAAACTGCTTCAACAGGTATGCAGCAAATAGCTGGTATCCCATTTGAGGTTTTAACATCAGCTTCTACAACCACTTTTACAATTGGTTGGGTTGGTAATTCTTCAAATCTTACTGCAATTACAGCGGGTGGATTAAACACATTAGCTTCTTTTAAACAGATTTTATATCCAGCATTGTACGTTCCAGGTGTGGCATATCCTTGGTCGATTTCGACTTCAGGAATTGTGACTACTGTTACTACAACTGCGCCTCATAATTTCCAAGTTGGTCAAGAGATAGCTTTTAGAATCCCATCAGCTAATGGATCTATTGAGTTGAATTCACTTCCAGATGTTTTAATACCTGGTTCTCCAAAGTATTACTACGTGGCTAGTGTTCCAACTAGAGATAGTTTCACTATTAATAATCTTCCCGCTTATACAGCATTTACGGTAAACATTCCTTTTGCCAATTTTGTTGGTTTGGAATTTGCTCAAGTTGTAGCAGTTGGTGATGTAAATACTGGTGGATATCCATATACTGGCTCAGCATTATATCCTTCTCCAGCTATTTATAATGGTTTCTCAACTTCGTTGACAAACACCATTAATGGACCAGCAATTCAAGGTGCTTACATTAATGGAACATTCCAAGGTTTCATTATTGGAGCGGGTATTAGTGGTACTGCTGCTGATGTGATCATGTGGCGTGCTTATTTACACGATATAAATACGTAAAATTTTATTTAATTGATGTTGAATAAAATCTTTAGTTTATAGCATCTTAGGGGAGGGACAATTTGTACCCTCCCTTATAGGTTTGTATGAGCGGCGTTATTTCATATCCAATTCCACCTTACAGCAATGTACCGATAGAACCTCAATATTATAAACCAAGAAATTTTGTTATATCAGCTATCTCATTAGGACTCACAACTACTGTTACGACAACTTTAAATATGAATTATGTGATTGGGCAAGAGGTTAGATTGATAATTCCTCCTTTATTTGGGACGAGACAATTAAATGGAAAGACAGGTTTTGTGATTTCGATTCCATCTCCTAATCAGGTTGTAATAAATACTTCTTCCATAGGATTCGATGCTTTTAAGACCTATGTAACAGGTTCACAAGCTCAGATATTGCCTGTAGGTGATATCAATAATGGTTATATAAAACCAAACGGACAAGGAAAGATTTTCCCAACGATTCCAGGATCATTTAAAAACATTTCACCAAATTGAGGTAAATATGGCAGAAAAACCCAGAGTAAATTCATCAGGAGAAAGAGAATTAGAAAAGGTACAAGAGCAATTTGTAGATTTTGATAATCAAGTCAAAGAATTGACGATGAATCGCATGAATTTGGTTCCTAAAACTGATTACGATCAACAAACAAAGATGTCTCAATCAGATATTGCAAAATCAAATGATATTTATCTTAAACCATCTAATTACGTAGCTTCTAGAGAAAAATTCAATGAGAAATACCGTAAGAATTATGAATTTGACAAAGAATATGTGAACTTTATTGCTGAAAATATTGAATGTAGAGGTGAACTTATTGAAATGTGGACTAAACCTTATCCTGGTTGTCCTGCTGAATTTTGGAAAGTACCCGTTAATAAACCTTTATGGGCTCCAAGATATGTTTCAGATCAATTAAAAAGAAAGTTCCATCATCATTTAGTTATGCAAGAAAATACATCTCCAGCAAATTATGTTGGTTCTGCTGTTGGTGGACAATATTATGGAAAAATTGTGGCTGATACCACAACTCAAAGACTTGATGCGAGAGATATATCAACTCGTAAATCTATATCAATGGTTACAGTTTAAGGAGTAAAAAATGGCTAAGAAGAAAGAAGAAAAAAAGAAAAAACCTCATGAAAAAGATATGAAAAAAGAACATGAGATGAAACATGAAAAAAAAGAACATAAGAAGAAATAATGAATGTACTGAATAACGTCATCACATATGTTAGAAGGATAATAAAAAGCCCCTCTAATGCCCAAATTACTGATGATTTAATCATAGATTACATCAATCGTTTTTGGATAAATGATGTAGATGCACGTATTCAATTATTTGATCTTAAGAAAAAATATCAGTTCATTACACAACCGGGCGTGGATCAATATAACATGCCCTTGTATGATATTCAGAATGAAGGTACAACAAATCCTCAAAACATCAATTTTTATCCTGTTTATCAAGGCTTTCTAGGTCCTGCATATGTAGATGGTGTTCAAATATCTTTTCAGACAGAACAGAGATATTTCATGCAGAATTTTCCAACTATAATGCCATATTCTCAGGTTATTACAACAGGTAACGGAACAAATGGGCCATATACTTTACAACTTCCTGCTGGTCTTAATAATCCTATTCCCCCACAACCTTTAAATCCTCCCTTTTCATGTATATTAAGAGGTCATGTTGATATTAGTGGTGTGATAGCAACCGGTGTAAATCAAGATCCTCCTTTAGTTTCAGCATCAGATATTCTTGCTAACTTACCTTTTATTCAAACAATTCCTGTTACAAGCGTATTTCCAGCTGTTTATTTTACATCAATTGGTGCTGATGGTTCAAATATTGTTATTTCTGATAGCGGACAATTCCTTCAAGAAAATCAGAATTATGGTTTGTTAATGCAACCTGGAAAGGCACCAAATGGTAATTTGCCTTTAGGACCGTCATCAGTAGGTATAGTGCCAAGTTATAGTCTTACTAAAAATACTATAAATTATATGACTGGCGTAGCTGAGAATGTCTTTTTTCCGCAGGTTATTCCAGCAGGAGTAAATATATATGCAACATATTCAGCCTATCAAACCGGTTTACCCCGTATGGTTCTTTTTTATAATAATATCATTACTTTACGTGTACCTCCAGCACAACAATATCTTGTAGAATTGGATGGTTATTTATCTCCCGCAGCTTTCCTTAATGGTGGAGATGCTATTCAGTTTGGCTATATGTCCGAATATATAGCTAGAGGAGCGGCACGAAAGATTCTTTCAGATACAGGTGATATGGAACAAATGCAATTTTATGAACCATTGTTTATTGAACAAGAACAATTAGTCTGGAAGCGTTCTCAAAGACAGTGGACATCCACAAGAACACAAACGATATATTCACAAGGCTCCAATCAATGGGGTATGGGCATTGGAATGGGAGGTAATTCAGTATGAGTAATTTTAATTATAATGTAGATATTCCAGATGGTCCTCATAATCCATCCGCTGATCAACCTTTAATGAAAACTAATACGAATAGCACGAAATCTATCATTGGTGTTGATCATTATACTTTTCAAGAAGATTCTAGAGATGGTACACATAAGCAAGTTAATTTAACCAATGAATCTTCACCGCCTTTGTTATCCGATTTGGTTCTTTATTCTAAACTTGCTGGAGGAGTAAGTGCTTTATGGGCAAAAAATATTACTGGAATTGATGTTCCAATATTCATAAATGCATTAGGTCTTAGTAATGGTTATACTACATTATTCGGAGGTTTTTATCTTCAATGGGGTACCTATAATGCTTCAGGAGGAAATTTTAGTTCGGGTTCTACAACTTCATCGACTGGTGGAAATACTGTCGTTACTTTTCCTGTTGCCTTTCCAAATAATGTTTTCTTTTTTGGAGGAAATTTAACCTATACCAATTCTAATTTACCATCGGGTACAGGTACCTTAAACATACATTTAAGTGAAATAAATAGCGGATCAAAAACTTCATTTCAATGGCAAGTTTATACAAATACCAACAATTACCTTGGATTTGTATGGTATGCGATAGGTAATTAATGGGTGAAAAAATAGTCATAGGACCGATTAATAAAGGCCTAAATACATCACGTGAGCCTTTCGTTATCGATAATGACTCTTTCCCTGTTTTACAAAATGCTTATCAATGGAGAGGTCGAGTAAAGAGAAAACGAGGTACTTCTTTTCTTGGAAGACTTACAAGATTTTTCAATTCGCTTCTTTCTTCATATAGTCCAACTCATAATACAATAGTTTTAGGTAATGATGGTTCTGGAAATGGGATTGGAAATATTTTAATAGGTTTCGGAGTACTCGGCACCAATGCTAGTCTAGTTGAAGGAAATATAACGATTAACGACACTACAAATGGATTAACTTATGTAGATGACTCTAAAGGAAATTTGGTTATTGGTATAACAATATTTGGGTCTATAAACTATGCAACAGGCGCATTTGTTATTACAGGAAGAGCAGGAGATACAGTTAATGTAAACTTTAATTATTATCCTGGATTACCTGTATTGGGTATTGAAGACTTTACGCCAGTTCCTACGCAATTCCCTCAAACCATATTATTTGATGATGTGTATTCATACAGTATTTCAACTGCTTCTCCATATCCTATTCATGATGTGAGTTTTTATAAAAATCCTCCTTCAAGTGGCACATATGTACAGAAAACAAATGCAACACCTACGACATGGAATGGACAAGATTATCAGCAATTCTGGACCACAAATTATTTGGGTGCATTATGGGCAACTAATGGTATTCCAGTTCCTTTTAATCCTACAAACATTGGAATGCAGTTTCAGAAGGCTTCAGGAACTCAAGTTGATGCCATAACTGTAGATTTTGTGATGGTTGGTGCAACTAATTTAGTAATTGGAGATTTTGTTTTTGCTAATGAATTTAATTTAACTCCTTCTCCACCTCCTCCTTCTACTTTGAATTTTCAAACAGGATATGTCACTAGTGTTGTAGGAACAACAGTAAGGGTCGTTTTTCCAAAGGCTACAATTGCAGCGGGTGCATATACAGGTGGAATACTTCAGTTTCTAACGAATAGATCAAATACAACTATAGATAGTCTTAGATATTATGATGGGGACCCTACAGATGGGAATTCTACAAGTCTAACATTAATTCCAGGTCATGGATGGGTAAATTTTGCTCCGCCTTTATCTCAATTTGCATTTTCTATAGGAAATCTACCCGCAGATAAATATTATCTTGTTGGCGCTAGAATGATCATTCCTTTTAAGGATCGTCTACTTTTCTTAGGAGTTGTAGTTGCAACGTCAGGCGGAGGAGTATTCTATCTTCAAGACACTATCGTTTATAGCCAGAATGGGACTCCGTATTATACAGCTTCTTTTCCTGGAAGTGATCCAATATCAACATTAACAGTATTTACCCCTTCATTTATAGTACCTGATAATCAAACTGCAACAGCTTCAGCCTATTTTAGAGATTCTGTAGGGTTTGGAGGTTCTGTTGATTCTGGTGGTCTGGATCAACCCATTACAACCGCATCTTTTAATGAAGACGTAATTATCATCGGTTTTAGCACAACTCAGACTCGTCTAGTATATTCAGGAACAGATTTAGTTCCTTTCAATTTCTATTATATCAATTCTGAATATGGTTCAGCGAGTCCTTTTTCTTCTATAAACTTTGATAAAGGCGTTGTAACTAGAGGTACAAGAGGATTTATAATAACCGGTCAAACCTCGTGTCAGAGAATAGATTTAGATATTCCTGATAGTGTATTTGAAATAAATCTTACTCAAAATGGAAACGAAAGAGTTTGTTCCTCTAGAGATTTCATCAATGAATGGATTTATTTTACATATCCTGAAAACAATGATTCTTATAGATATCCTAATCAAACTTTAATGTGGAATTATCGTGATAATTCTTGGGCTATATTTTATGAATCTTATACTACTTATGGCCAATTTAGAAGACAAACAGGCTTCATTTGGAATACTGTGGGAAGCGTTTATCCCACTTGGATTACATGGAATGAGTCTTGGAATTCTGGCGATAGCACTTTGCTCCAAACAGAAGTTTTAGCAGGAAATCAACAAGGATTTATTATAGCTAGAGATGAGGGGACAGGAGAGGCAACTTCATTATATATTCAAGATATAGGTTCAGTTACCGGTTTAATTACTTCACCAGATCATAATTTAGTCGATGGGGATTATATTATAATTTCAGGTGTACTTGGAATTGCTGGATCACCAGTAAATGGACAAACATTTTCAGTTTTAGTGATTGATGCAAATACATTTACATTAAATCCAGAAGTAAGTTTATTGGGTCCTTATATAGGTGGAGGATTAATAACTAAAATATATGTTCCATTTATCCAGACTAAGCAGTTTCCGCCATCTTGGGGAATGTCTAGAAAAACTCGTCTTGGAGTACAGCAATATTTACTTTCTACTACAGAAAATGCTCAAATCACTCTATTGATATATTTGAGTCAAAACTCATCTAGTCCTTATAATGATGGGGCTATTGTTCCTGCTGCTGTACCAACTAATAATTCATTGATATATTCTACCGTTCTCTATACATGTCCTGAAAGCACTAATTTAGGTTTGACACCTGCTAATATCAATCTACAGATGGTGACAGCAATACAGCAATCTCAGATATGGCATAGGATTAATACTTCATTGATTGGAGATACAGTTCAATTAGGATTCACACTTTCAGATGCACAAATTAGGGATTTAGAGACTTTTGGATCTATATTTTCTATAACAAGTATAACTAAAGTTTATCCTGCAGTCATTACAACTAATGCTAATTTTGAGATTGGTCAACTTGTGCTTATTCAGGGTGTAGTAGGAATGACAGAAATAAACGGAAATGTTTATCAGGTTTTAAATTCAGATGCAACTACAGTGACGATTAATCTTGATTCAAGTTTATTCACTATATATGTAAGTGGAGGAACAATAACTCAGACTGCAGGTATCAATGCATTTGCTGAAATTGAACTTCATGGAGCAATTTTAGATGTAAACCCTTCTCAGGTACTTGTGTGAATAATCCTATTAATCAAATTGCTTTTCTTAGAACATCTAGAGAGTTCCCCGAGGAACTTAAAGAACTTACAGTTGAGATAAATAAGGCCTATGTTGATACTGCAAACGTTGTTAACAATAGAATTATATCTATATTTCCAGTTAATAGACCTGCAAGAGATGGTGAGAATTGGTTTTTTACTAATCAAAGGCAAGAAGGATTAAGACAGGTTTATCAATTCACCACTACTGTAGATATCCCTTTAGGATTTAAATTATCTAGCATATCTGAACCTACAAGATGCTGGGGACAATATAGAGATGAAGCAACCAATGCTTATGGAATTATTTGGGGTACAAGCGTTACAATTGCAGGTCAGATTTCATTTTTCTTATTTGTTGATATTACATCCACCACTACTGATTTGATTAGATTTGTACTTGGAGGAGGTCAACCTGCTTTAGAAAAAGGTTTTGTGGTGATAGAATGGATATCCCAAGTGTAATAATAATTATTTTATGATAGTATGAAAGAAAAGAGGTGAATCATGGCTCAGTCTAGACTACCAGGCGATAAGGTTGGAAAAAATCAGAAAATTAGGCAGATGCAAAACTTTACTCCCGAACAAATGGAATTACAGAGAATGGGAGAAGAGAGGGTTGGACCTAATAGCAATACTGCTAGAATGGCTGCCGGAGATGAATCTATATTTAATCAGATGGAAGCGCCAGCACTAAGACAGTTTTCACAGTTACAAGGAAATACAGCATCTAGATTTAGTAGTTTAGGTGGACAAGGTTCTTTAAGTTCTCGTGGGAGTAGCGGATTTCAGAATGAAATGAATCAAGCAGGATCTAACTTTGCACAAGATCTACAATCACGACGACAAGAACTTACAAGACAAGCAACCATGGATCTTCACAATATGAGTCAAGGTCTTCTTAGTAATCGTCCTTATGAAAGATGGGTTGATGAACAAAAACCGGATCAAGGATGGGATTGGGGTGGTACTGCTGGAGCTGTTGGAGGCGGAATAGCTGGTTTTTTTGCTGGAGGACCTCCAGGAGCTGTAGCAGGAGCCGGAACCGGATATAATATGTTTAAAAGACAAGGTGGTGGAGGCGGAGGGGGTATTAATTCCAAAGGTGCTGGAATGCCTGGATATGGTGGCGGTCAAAGCGGTGGATTTGGAGACTGGAATAATCTATGGAGTGGTGGTGATAAATATGCCAACTATGGTGGATCAGGCCCTCATTATAACTTCCCAGGAGCTTAATCATGGTGCAAATTAACAAAGTAAATCGACGACCAAGTTTTGCAGAACAGGCTAGTGAAGGATTGTCTCGTGGAGCCGAGGCTTATTCAAATTACCAACAGAATCAGCAGAAAATGCAAAGTATGAATCAATATGGGGAATCTATTGGGATTAAAAATTTAGGTAGTTTGCCTCCTGAAATACAGAAAGAGGCTGTTTCTAAGAGTTTATCTGCTAAAAATGAATCTGGAAAACACAATAAAACTTTAGAAGATAATAGAAATATACTTAGAGGTTTAGAAAAAGAAAGAGGATTAGATCAAGGGTCATTATCAGCGTACGAATCTAATCCTTCATTAGCTGAAAGATCTTCAAGACCTTCAAAAGAACCTAAAAAAACACAAGCAAGCCAACCTATTGATCCCGAACAGTTAGATATTATAAAAAATATAAGAAATACTCCTGAATATGAAGAAGCTCCTCCTTTAAAAAAATATCAAATGATGACAGATGGTGGAGTTTCAAAAGAAAATGCTCAAGCGGAAGCAGATATAGCTTCTAAACAACAAGCATTACAAGATTCAAAAGGCGAAGCAAGACAAAAATTATTATCATCGCATCATAAAGAGTCAGAAAAATATGATGAAGAATTACTTAATAAATCAAAAACAGCTCATAAACAAATACAAGTAGCAAATGATATTGAAAAGATTGTTAACAATAAAGATTATAGTCAATATTCTTTAGCTAGTATATTTAAAGGAATGGGAAAAGTCGGTAATAAAATATCTGAACTTATGACTGATAAAGATCTAGCGGCTTTACAGGCTAATATCCCTGCTCTCTTAGAAGGTTTTAAAGAGTTGTTTGGTGGTAGAATAACTGACGCTGACTTAAGACTTATTGAAGAAAAATTACCAAGTATATCAAAAAGTGCGGAAGCTAACCAAGCCATTACGAATATTATTAAGAAATATGCCAGACAAGATGTGTTAAAAGCACAAATAGGGGCAGAAATAAGAAAATCTAATGAAGGTTATAGACCTTTAGATTATTCGCAAAAGGTTGAAGATAGATATAATGAAATGATTCAACCTGTAAGAATGATAAAACCAAATGGTAAAGTTACAGAAGTTGAGGCTTATAATGTTGGGGATGCTATAAAAATCGCAGGATTTAGGTTAGAAAATGAATAATTTTAATGCTAATGATTACAATGATATTGATGAAGGAGAAAATCAAAAAGAAACTGCGCCGAGAGAAGTTACGCCACTAAAAATAAAAAGTAATTTCAATGCAAATGATTATAATGATGTTGAATCTGAAACTAATGAAATAATAGAACAGGAATCAGGAAAAGAAAAAACAAATTATCAAAAATCTTTAGAATTTAAAGTTGCTTCTCCTAAAGAATGGGAAACAATGACGCCAGAACGAAGGAAATCTTATACTGAAGATTATAAGAACCGTTTAATGAACCCAGTTCCTAATGCAATGTCAAGAGGGGTATTATCCGCTTTATCATTTGGACATTCTGAAAAATTAGAAGGTTTGGAAACAGGGAAATATGGAGTTAAAGGAGGAGAAATAGTAGGTAAAGGAATTGGATCAACTGCATGGATTTACGCAACAAGAGGAATAGCATCTCCATTTCAAGCGCTTTCAGGTTTACCAGCATATGGAAGAGCAGCAAAAATAGCATCTGGAGCAATTGATATCGCTGGTTCTGCTGCTCATGGATTACTATATGGGGCAGTTCAAGAAGTAGGTTCTGGAAGAGCTTTCACTGAAAGTCCAGGAGATACAGCACAAGAAATTGCAAAAGAAGGCGTGTTATTTGGTGTATTACATGGAGCTCTTAAGGCTGTTAAGGGTGGTTATAATTGGATTAAATCTTTAGGAGAAAATCAAACAGAAAGTCTTGCTAAAGGTTTGCTTCCCGAAAATCTTACTGAAAATCAATATAAATTTTACACCGAGGAAATTTATCCTGCTGTACAAGAAGAAGCTAAGTTAATGTCTACAAAAGCTACTGAAGAAGCTATGGCAGAAATTGAGAAATCATTTAAACAGGATATGTCTAAAGCACGAGCTGAACACGAAAATGATTTAATGGAATTAGAAAAAAACAACCAACTAAGTGAAGAAAGTTTTCAAGGTGCTCAAAAACAGCATCAACAGGAAATGCAAAATTATAAAGCTAAATATGAGAATAAATTACAAGAAGTTCAAAGGCAGAATCAAGAAGCTCAACAAATGTTTGAGCAGCAGAATCAAGAATTTCAACAAATGCAAAATAGAAATAGGATTGTTCAAAGTCATCTAAATAGTCAAATGCAATCTGAAACACCTCAACAACCATGGATTCAAGCTCCGACTAATGAAATGGATAACAGTATAGCCAATGAAATCGGGAATATATTCAGTCCTAATAAGGTTAGAAGTAATTCTGAATTAGGTGCAGCTAATCAAACAGCTATACAAGCAAATGATGCTGTAGATTATTCAGAGGTTAATAGAGCTTATACATTAAGTGAACAATTAAATTCCCAGGTTCAAACTATTCATCAAAATCTTTCAATGAATCTATTGGATAGAATGCATGACATTGCAAGAATCCCTTCTCCATCACAACCTCAAAGACAGTTACAAGGTGTTATTACTGAAATTTTAAGGAATCTTGTTGTAATGAATGAGGAGGGAGCTATAACAGGATTTATTCCAATGGGTAATAGAGTGCTTCAAGAACAGGCAAAGTCTTTAAGGTCATATATGGACTTTAATTTTCAGCATGGAAATATGAAAGGAGAATTTACACCTGTTGTTAATGCTATCGAAGATGCTATTGATTTTGCAGCTACTTCAACAGGAAATATACAAGCAGCAGATGCAAATGATCAAGCAAGAGCATTATACCGTCAATGGGCTTTAGATTATAATAATGATTATATAAGACCTTACAGAGATACTACAAATCATAGTCATGAACAGCTTTTTGAAAGTTCCTTGAATATCGATAATTTCAGAATGGTTGATAATATTCTGAATCGTTCAAATGCTGGACAAAGACTATCTGGTATAACTAAAAGATCTTTGATTGAAAAAGAATTATCTAAGTTTATAGATAATCCAAACACAGCAAGATCTAGACATTTTGATGATACATTAAATAATCTTAATCCTATTTTATCCCCAAATGAAAGATCTCAAATTCAAGATGTGTTTTTTAAACCTACATTTCATCCTAGAAGGGTTTCTAATATTGAACAACCTGAACCACCTTCTTTAAAACCCGAACCTATTGCTGAGAATATTCCTCTCTTAGCAAAAAAATCAGGAGCTAAAAAAGAAATAACGGAAGTAAAAGTTCCAGTAAAAGAAAAATTAAAACCTACGAAAGAAATGTTAGCTGCTGAAAAAATTCTTAAGATGAAACCTGGACAATTACAAAAATTGGCAAATACTCCAGATGGATTTCATGAACTTAAAGGGCTTTTATCTACTTCACCAAATAAAGAAAAATTGTATGAGAAAATAGGAAAGCAGAAGATCATGGAATTGATGAATGAGGGGAATATCAAGAAAAACTATACGGGTAAAGAGTTATTCAATGTCATCAATAAAGGAAGAAATTATGAGATGTTTTCTGCAATTCTAGGAGAAGATGCTGCACAAGATTTATTAATAACTACTCAAGAATTATCTGATAAGCAATTTACTGTTGAAAATGTTAAAAAACTTTTAAAATCTAAAACTTTAAAAGTTCTTATATTCCATGGTCTCTTTCTTTAATCGCAAAGAAACCAGTATAAAAGTATGCCTTTAATTCCAAAAACTAAACCACAAAATATTAATCCCATATCAACGCTCACTTATTTTTATTTCGTTCTTCGATAACAGATAATCTTGCATGATGATCTTTCACGCAATGATGTAATTCAGAAATTTCTCTCCTAATCTCAGATATCTCAGATTTTATTTCAATTCTCATTTGAATTATCGCATTATCTGTGCGATTCATGAAGAATATACATAAGCCCCAAGTGCCAGTAAATCCACCACCTAGAATCCATAATAAAACATGTAATTCCATTATTTCACCTGTATAAATGGTATTGTTGATAATATCACCCAATATTTGTATTTGATTAAAATTTTTTTCATACAATCTCCTATGTTAAACGAATATCATAACACATTCCTGATATAAACTCCAGTCATTATCTTTCTTTGATTATTCTTGTATCTTAATCTAATAAAGTTTAAATTTTAAGTTTAAGAAACAAGGAGATCAATATGCCTTTCCAGCCAGGTGCAAATATTAATACTGTAGCTTTCGGTAATAGACCTGAAAACGTAGAAGTTCCACACTTAGATGTAAGGGCTCCGACTACAAATGATTATAATTATCCTATCGGTAAAAGATGGATTAATCAAGGAATTGCAGAGTATGTTTTACTTTCTATAAGTACTGCTGGTGGTGTTGCTGCGGCTAATTGGTCACTTAACGGAACTGATACAGGCGCTTTAAATACACTTTCCGATGATGCTTCAGTTACTGTTACTCCGGTAGCAGGAAACATTCAAATTGCAGGTACATCAGGACAAATTGCCACTACGTCAGGTGTTGGAGCTATCACATTATCTATTCCCGCAGTATTTACCGCTCCTGGATCTATTGCATCTACAACAACTCTTACAGCTGGAACAAGTTTAGCAGTTACTACAAGTGCAACAATTGGAACCACATTAGGAGTTAGTGGACTAACTACATTGGCAGCTACTAATATTGTAGGAACCACAAATATTAATACATCTGGTGCAGCTATTACCACAATAGGTACTGGTGGTACAGGTGCAACTAGAATTGGTAACGCGACTGGAAATACGGCTGTGACAGGATCTTTAACCACAACTACTACATTGACAGCAACATTAGGAGCAATTACAGCCACTAATGGTAATTTAGTTTTAGGAACAGCTGGAAATAAAATTTTAAGCACTTCAGTTGCTACTACTACAACAGCAGGAGCTAACTCTTTTGGTACGGTAACTTTAGTCGGTGGAACTGCAACTGTATCTACAACGGCTGTTACGGCTAATTCAATTATATTACTGACAAGACAAACTGTAGGTGCAACGGGCGCGGCCGCTTTAGGTCAATTATCCAAAGGTACTGTAGTTGGTGGAACTTCATTTGTAATTAATGCTTGGTCTGCAACAGATGCTACGACTCTAGCAGCAACGGATGTGTCTAACATTGGTTGGATGATTATAAACTAGGAGATCAAATGGCTTCTTTAATTCCTTCGAATGCTATCCCTTTACCGCAAATATCTATTGCTTTTGGTAGTGTTGGAGCTTCTTATGTTCTAGTAGGTACATTTGCATCTCCAGTTGAAATAATGTATTTTGCATCAACATTCGATAAGATAGTGCAGATTTCCTTTGATGGTGTTCACGATCATTTAGTGGTTAACACTATCGCAACTACTCCAGTTCCACAAGAAATAAATTTCAAAGCTAATAGAATGGTTCTTCCAGCTGGCTCTGTATTTATAAAACAAATCAGTTCAGCTCCAGGATCTGGAAATTTATATATCAGCGCTTTCACTGCTAAAATCCCCTAGGATGACATGACGTATAAAAACACTTCTCAACTAGCAAATTCAAGCACAGCAAATACGACACCTACAAATTTTCCTGTTATCGATAAAAGAGATCCCACTCCTAATGATATTTACTATCCTATTGGTAAATTCTGGATAAACCAAGCATCTGCTCGTTTATGGTATTTAAATACTCAAAGTAATATATCTGGTGTACTTCAATCGACTTGGGAGCTAATATCAGTCAGCTCTATACTTGTTTCTCTATCTGACACAGTTAATAATGTTGTATTTCCATCTAGCAATAGCGATATTCCTCCTGATAATATTCAGTTTATTGGTGGTCCGGGTATCACTGTTGTTGGTAATGATACGACTCATACAATGACCATTACGGCTGTCGGTGCAGGATTTGAAACGTTATCAGGAAATATAGGCGGTCCAGTTGGCCCAGATGGTTCGGGAAATATAAAGACTATTGGAGGAACAACAATTTATGTCACTGGTGTACCTCTTTCCAATCAATTAACTTACGATGTAGTATCAGCAGCAAATACAATCCTAGTAGGAACAGGCACGACAACAGCTTCCGTTCCAATAACAGCAGGTTTAACCAATCAAGCATTAATTGGACATACAGGATCGGCACCAACATTCGGACAAATACCTAATGGAGCGTTGGTTAATAGCTCAGTAACTTTAAATAATGGTAACAATATCACTGTAACAGGCGGTACACCTCTTTCTTTAGGTGGTACAGCCTCTTTCAATTTGACAGGTACGACTAATCATGATGTTCAAATCGGTAATGCTTCTGGATCGCTTACCTCAGTTACAAATGGAACAACAGGGCAAGTTTTAACTGCAAATACTGGTGCTGATCCAACCTGGCAAAACGCTGGTTCTTCTTCCGTAACATTCACAGGTGATTCAGGAACTCCTTTTACTGGAAATGCGGTTACAGTTACAGGCGATAGCACAGGTTTAACTTTTACCGCTTCTACTCCTAATCTAACTTTAGGTGGGGCATTAAATGTTGCCCATGGTGGCACTGGGGATACTTCTTTTACTGCGTATATGCCAATTGTTGGTGGAACAACCACTACCAATCCTCTTCAAAGTGTAGTTACAGGGGTTGCAGGACAAGTATTAACTTACGTGAGTTCTTCAGCAATTCCTACATGGCAAAACGCAAGCGCTGGAACATTAACAGGATTAATACCTGATACATTTACCGCTCCTGGTACAAGCCCTGTTGTTCCTAATGGTAGCGGAAATATTACGATTAAAGGTGGGCCTCTATACGGAACTGGAACAAATCCAGATGCTGTTAGAACAGATTCATTAGCTGCGAATGCGATGAATATAGAATTGCAGCTTGCAGGAGCAAACGCGGGTTCATCTACGCCAAATAACTTTGGGGTAGCTCAATTTAATAGTACAAATTTTGGTGTAACAGCAGGTTTCGTATCAGCTAACAACTTTACCATAAATACTATTGGCGGTCTCACAGGTGGTGGTTCTATAACTTTAGGTGGTACTTTAACGATAAGTGGATCTGCTAGTTCTGTAACCTATACAAACGTAAATCATGCTGCCTCTCCATATACAGTAACAGCATCAGATCAATATCTATCTTGTGACACATCAGCAGGAACAGTAATTTTACTATTTCCAAACAGCACAACGGCATCAAGAACTTGGATTATTAAAGATAGACTTGGAACATCAGCCACAAGCAACATTAGTATAACTACAGTTGGTGGTGGAGATACAATTGATGGTCAAACAACATACAAAATTGCTTCGAATTATGGTGCAGTTCAAATGTTATTCAATTCTATTTCTTATGAATTATATTAGAAAATAAGGTAAAAAAATGGCTGAAGTAGGAATAGGAACGGCAACAGGTCAAGTACTACAAAACCAAGTAGCAGGCACACTTCCAGCTTTTAGTACGGCTACTTATCCAGCTACTACAACCATTAATCAAGTATTATATTCAAATGCTACAAATACAGTTACAGGGCTTGCAACTGCAAACCAAGGTGTATTGACTACCGGAGCAACAGGAGTTCCAGTTATCACTGCTTTGGCAAGTAATGGGCAACTTATAATTGGTTCAACAGCAGGAGTACCAGCTGCAGCAACATTAACACAAGGAACTGGAGTAACGATCACTAATGCTTCAAATAGTATAACTATTTCAGCAACAGGCGGATCATTTGCTTGGGTAGATGCTACATCCGCAACTCAAGCCATGGCAATTCAAACAGGATATGTTTCCGATCGTTCAGGAGGTGTCGTATATACATTACCTGCTACAGCAGCCTTAGGAGATCAGATAAGATTAGTAGGGAAGTTAGGGTCATGGTCGATTGCTCAAAATGCTGGTCAGCAAATTGTAGTTAGTTCTGCCTCTTCAACAGTTGGTGTAGGTGGTTCTGTTGCATCTACAAACTTGGGTGATTGTATATGGTTAGTTTGTATAACAGCTAATACCACTTTCAGAGCAGAATCATTCGTAGGAAATTTAACTGTCACTTAAAATATTAAGGAAATCTAATGGCTTCTCAAATATTACCTTCAAATACATTCACAACGGCAAAATGGATTGTATCTGCAACGGCTTCTGATGGCACTCATACTACTATTGGAGCGGCTTTAACCAGTTCATCTAGTGGTGACACAATATTTATAAGACCTGGAACATATACTGAGAACCTTACATTAGTCGCAGGAGTTAACTTAACAGCATTTGGTTCTGATTCTTCTTTAAATGCAACTGGAAAAGTCATTATATCTGGAACTTGCACTCTCACAACAGCAGGAACGGTAACCATATCAGGAATTCAGCTTCAGACTAATAGCGCTGCTTTATTAGCAGTAACTGGTAGTGTTGCTTCTGTTGTTAATTTGAATAATTGCTATCTTAACTGCACAAATAATACAGGAATTACTTATTCTTCTTCCAGTGCCACTTCGATCATAAATATATATAATTGTGAAGGAAATCTTGGAACTACTGGAATTTCTTATTTTTCGCATAGTTCTGCTGGAACTCTTAATATATACCATTCTAATTTATTAAATACTGGAGCTTCTACAACAGCCAATACTGTATCTGCTGGATTATTTGGCATGTTTTTTACAAGTATATCATCTCCTCTTTCAATATCGACATCAACAACAACAAATGGAATTAATTTATCACAAATATTCACAACAGCAATCAATACTACATGTATAACTACATCAGGAACCGGTTCTATTGCATGCTATAATAGTAATTTAGCTTCAGGAACAGCTTCTTGTGTATCTGTAGGAACAGGAACGACAGTAGGTTTAAGTTTAGTAACAATCACATCATCGAATACGAATGCAATAACAGGTGCAGGGTTACTGAATTATCAAGGAGTTTCTTTTGCTGGAACTTCATTCAAAATAAATACAACCTCACAGGTTGGGGGTCTTCTTCAAGGAGGATTAACTCAAGCACCGAGTGTGGGATTTATTGGTGAACAGATTAGATCTGGTGTAACTGCTGTTTCATTTTCTAATGCAACACCTGCTAATATCACTAGTATTAGTGTAACTGCCGGGGTATGGGATATAAATGCTAATGCTATAGGAATAAATTCTACAGTCAATTTATTGGCTTGTCTTGTAGGAATCAGCACTAACACCGGATCATTTACAGGAACAGTGTTAGGAGATAGTCAGATGGAATTTTTAAGTTCTACAAGAGCTCAAGATTTATCTGTCAGTATTTCTCAATTTAGAGTAGTATTAACTGCCACAACTACTTATTATTTAGTTGGACAAGTTAATTTTGATGGTGGAACGTGTACAATGAATGGAAGGATATCAGCAGTAAGAGTAGGATAGTTTTATGAATTTTTTCTATTTCTACAATCATATTCTAACTTTTTTCTCCAATCCATATCTAAAAAATATGGAACATCTTTACTACAATCCACATATCCTTGTTCATGACCAATCATATACCCAATGAAAATTCCTATAATAAAAACAAAAAAAGCTATAATAAAATAAAATATCACAAAAAATCTCCTTTTCGAATATGGGAAAAATAAACCATTAACCAATAGGTGTCAATATGCCATTAAAAACAGGAAAATCAAAGGCGGTGATTTCTTCTAATATATCTTCAGAACGTCATGCAGGAAAACCAGAAAAACAAGCTATCGCTATAGCTATGTCCAAGGCTGGAAAAAGCAAGAAAAATAAAAAGGATTAATCATGCTAAATAAATTGTGGAGTTTTTTTAAACGCAGCTCCGGTCTTGAAAATATTTCCATTATAACCGCAAATCTTCATGAAATATTTGAGTTGTTTGAAAAAGAATATGGCGAAGATCAAAATCTAAAAGATGCTGCTATCGATTCTTTGATTGAATTCTTACAAGAGTATAAGAATAAAAAATGAGTCGGTGACATTTTGTAACCTACTGAACTGGTAAGAAACACTTACGGGTTGTCCGGTTTTTCCGGACAACTCATAATGCCATATTGTATGTACTCATTGCTTGTAAACCCGCTTTACATCCTCATCCATTCTTGTGCCTCTTCGTAAGTTATTTTGTATTTTCTTTGTAGATAGCAATTTGAAATCCTAATATTAGAATTTCTTACATATTTATCCATAGGATGCGCAATTTTCATACACTCGCGTTTCTTAGCATTATCTTCAGCGCGTTCTATACGATAGCAATCTTTACATATTATAGGAGATTCGTTTCTCATACGTCTGTAGTAGGCTATAGTAGACTCAATAAAAGGGTATTTACATTGTGAGCATGTTCTATTCATTTTTTTCACTTATAATTTCAGAATATAATTTATCAGTCTTATTGATTGTGTCTTCACGTATAATAAATTCCTTATCAAGTTTAAATTCGGACATTTCAATTTGGCGTCGAATGGGTTTTTCATGTTCGATTGGGGATTGAAATATACAACAGCAGTTTCTTAAAAACGTTAGGGGATTCATTTCTCTAAATCCTTAACTTGTGATTGAAGTTTTTCAATCTCTAAGATTATCTTTTCTAAAATCATTGGTAATCCACCTTGTGTGATAGCAATGTTTTTAGAAAATTCAGCAACTTCACGCAATGTCATTTTTGATGTGTCTTTCATTCAATCAAGTCCTTTTACTTGTCTAAGATTGATTATCGCTGGCAATCTGTTTTTGTAAAAATTAATGCAGCTCCTGTTCCTAAAAACATTCCTAACGCGATTTTAAAATAAACCTTATCATCATGATAAATTCCTAATGCTAGAAATCCTATAGAAATTATTAATTGCCCAATCATACAATTTGATACTTTATTCATTCAATAAACTCCTTGCGTCTGATAATTTACATTATGAATCGTGGATTTATTCTACTCTTTGCCATTTTACTCCGCGTGAATCAGTGAAAAATTCAGTAGGCTCGACTTCAATAGTGATTATGTAAGTCGGTGAGTTTAATTCTTCTTGAAAACAAAATGCTTTTGGAAGTTGTTCAAGAGGTGTTTCTCTTATTGATTCTGTAATAAATTTTTTTAATGTACTTATTTGAGTACAAGCGATTCTTGGTAAGATTCTCATTGATTTTCCTTATTAAAATTTAAAACGCCCTCACAATCGTTTTGGACGTGGTCGAAAGATTTGACAGTTTCTTCATTTTTGATCACAATTTTCTCATCATAAGATCGAATCGGAACGGAACACACATAATTGTCTTCTATGAATTTATTATTTTCTTTAATCTTTTGATCTCTAATATTTCTTGACCAAGCATTGATCCATGGTTTATTACCATTTACATATTTATATTCACACCAGCATTGCAAAGCATGCTTACCACAAATATCGCATTCTTCTGTCATATCAATCCTTAGGTGGTTCTGGGAGAGGCATCCAATGAGTTATATTTTTTTGTATATATTTTTGTAGATCATCATACGAATTAAAAAATCTATTATTAGTTTCTGCATCTATCCAAAAATCCACTTGCCAACCCATGCTATTAAAAATAACAATACAGCGACAATTATGTATAAGTAAAAATACAATCTCATTTTCTTTAACTCTCCTGGAGGAGTCATAAATTTTTATCCAATTCATCTTTCACCTTCTTTTAATTCTCTCCATGCGTAAGGTTGGCTTTCATGATCACCAGACCAATGAAGTTGAATTTTTTCTCCGGTATAGCCACATGTTTCAGTTCTTGTTTTTAATGAAAAATTCTGTATTTCTTCGCAACGATCACCGTTGAAATTTTGATAACGAACGTAATATTTACCATCATTAAAAGGCAAATAAAATTCTTTTTCTTTATTTTTCCTTTCTTTAGGAAAATCACAAATTGATATCCATTCATTCCAATCACAAGTGCATCCATCAGGGTCACATTCATAGTAGATTGATTTTTTATTTTGAACATCAATATACATTGAACCAGTAATTTTCCAATTACAACAACAATACATTCCCATATTTACTCACATTATTTTTTTACAATCAATCATTTCTATAGTATATATCAGGTCTATTTCTCATTCTCATTAATCTCAAAATGTGAAAGACACCATTTATCAAGAAAGTCATTGGCTTGATCTAATGTAATCTTTTTATAATCCTTAGGACACATCTCTTTCATCGTGTCTATCATGAATTGTTGTAACAGAAAGATAACATCGCGATAGTGAATTTTTTCGTCTAATTTCATGGGTTCCTCTTTTTTACAAATTGAATTCTTCCAATCTTCATGTTCATTTTTTATCTGAATTACTTCTTTACGTAGTGCGCCAATATCACCGAATTGCTTACGCCTACATTTATCTAATGAAATACGTAAATTATTGATCTCACTCATAAGCCTTTCTTCGAGTGTTTCTTCAATTGGCATGAGTTCGGTTATCATTTCTTTTCCTCGTAATATGGTCGTCCTTTCATCTCATATATGAATTTTTGAACCCTTATGCAATCGTTGTAATCTCCTCTAAAATATACCACAGCACAACCTAAATGCGGTGCATCTCCTGTGAAAGTAAATCTTTTCATTTCATTAAACTTTTCTATTCCTTGTTTCAATGCACAATCTTTCATCTCTTTATTAGTTTTCCAAATACCTCAATCACATTTACCATCTTCTATTTTCGAACCGCACATATCGCAATTTTCCATTAAATCTCTCCCAGTCTCCAAACTACTGTTTTAGGTTTTCTGTACTTGTCTAAGTCTACACTAGAGATATCAGGAATCTTTGAGTAGTCTATATTTCCACGTCTCAAAGATGAGGAAATCTTTATTCCAGCCCCTTTGCAATTCTTACCCTGAGCCAATTCTATAAGATCTTGTCTTAACTGATGTTCACGATTCTCTAAACTCTTCAATTGTCTGTTGATTCTATGCCATTCTTGAGCTTTTTCAAACCAATCAGAATCATTACGATCTACATAATCGCGATCACATAAGGGAGGGGACTCTAAAGTCTGTAAATATTGGTAGAATTTAGCTTCTTTGTCAAGCAATTTTTCGCAGTAGTGGTCGTCTCTTTCAGCGATAACAAATGCCGGTGAATTATCATAAAAGCTAAAATAATACATACGTTTTAAGTCCAGAACACTCATTTGGTGTTGTAACTGAGGATAATAGTGATCTGGAATTTTACCAGATAAAGCACACTCATGATCTATTTTCCCAGGACATTTAATCTCTACCGCTTGGGAATTACATTCGCTTACTCCGTCGAAAGAGGCGATTTGAAAATCTTTAACAAATACTTTAGGAGATACTTTAATTCCTGTTATTGAACAAAACAAATCTCTAGCAATTGGCTCTAATTCGTGACCTCGAAGCATAGAAGAGTTTACTTCTTGAGCTGGTATCAGATCAAGTTTCTCGCACCACAATTGATAAGGAGAACGCCATTTAGATACTTCCATGCAAACAGCTGCGTCAGAACTTCCAATTTTTTCTTTACGCAAGGCAAGCCATTCAGGCGTGCCTTGTTCAATTAAAATCTCTTGAGCTTTCATTCAGTCTCTCCAACTTTATAAACGTCATCTACTGTTGTATGAATCTCTTCCTTGGCCTGTTCTTTCCCATTTATAACATTGATTAAATTATCGAAATTATATTGTTTCAACAAATCATAGGAATAACTCATACTGGGTAGTTTATCAATATCACATTGTTCTTGTTGAAAGTATTCTTTTCCATCAATTATTATTTTTTTCATTCTGTCTCTCCAATCATATTATCAACAGTAGCATGTAATTCTTCCTTGGCCTGTTCTTTTTCTTTAGCTTTCTTTCCAGCCTCTAATCGAACTTGAAGCAGTCTAATAATGTGATCAAATTCTTTCTCAGGTATTAGATCAATCTTTCTAGTCTTACATTTCCTTTCGAGATATCCTAAAAAGTTTTCTTTCGTTTCAGCATCCAACATTTCCATACATGAATTAATTTCAAGTGCTTGTGTTTTTGTAATGTAAAGCTGTTTTACATCGGATGTTTTTTCATCGAGTTGAACTTCTTCAATCTCAGCTTGATGCAATTCTTCTTTTGCATATATACCCGCAAGATGAGAAGGAAACGCTTTTCTAAGAGCAATAGCTTCAGCACATTTTGCAAGCATTGTATGCGGCATCTTCTTCCAAATAGGATTATTACCGGGATTGTATTCTGTAAATAGAGCCTCTCCTTCTACTTCATGCCAAGATCCATCCGATGCCATTTTCTTAACGTAAGCTGTAGCAGAAAACAACTCGCCTTTGTTGTTGTACGCATATGATGGCTTTTTACCTGGCATATACTTATTTGTTCTATCTGCGATACTTCTAGAACCATCAATCGAAACCTGAATCGTTCGTTGTGGTCCTCTTGGTATAGAATAGATCTGTTTCATGAATGGATCTAATCCAGTCTTAACACAAACACATAAAAAGAATTGTAGTTCTGCATCTGAAGCACCTTTACAAACCGTTTGTTTGATCAAGTCTATTTGTTCATGTGAGAAGTCTTTCAGTAAACCTGAATTCTTTTCTACTTCTCTGATCGCTAAATTATTCATTTTTTATCTCCTTTCGTTATTATCAAATATATTCCAATCATATCCCCCACGATAACCGTGAGGGCAAATGCTACTTGTAATTCATTAATCATGCTATCCTCGCAATCTTAAGAGATTCTTCAGGTATGTATAAATCCATCTCACCAGCTAAACAGCTAACTATATTATGAATTTCTGACAAATCCCAATTACTTTTTAAGGTTCCGTATAGCTCTACAATAAGATCGTCCATAAGTCCTCGTACTTTATCGTAACGATCTTCTTGTTTGATGTATTGAGGCTCATCATATCCGTAAATGTCGTCATAATCTAAGTTATTCATACTGCCACCTAATTTTTTGTTGTTGTTATTCACCGTCTACCGATCAACTGCTACGACTAGAAGAACCGTTAAGTTCACGCTCTAGGAGACTTGTTTTTCGGTAACTTCAATATAACACAATATCACATTTTATTGCAATCACTTTTGTTGTTTTTTTCACAAAAATGGAGCTTGATTAAAATTGATATCTAAGATATAATAGAAGCATAAATAAATTTTTTTAACAATGGGAATGTTATGGACATAAAAGAATATATTAAAGAAAGAGAATTCAACGCAGCTATTATGGCAAAAGATTTAAAATGCTCATTATCACACTTAAGAGCATTGATGGGTAGGAACGTTAGAGCTAGTTATTCGTTAGCAAAATTGATCGAAGCATACACTAAGGGAAAGATTAAGGCAGATGATATAATGACTTGGGAAATAAAAAGAAGAGTTCCTGGAAACCGTTCTAAGAACTCTTCAATGGAATCAATATGAAAAAATCAACACTATACGAAGGACAACCATTCTGATTATGACAAATAAAGAATTTTTGTCAAATAAAAAGGCCTACTCACTGTGAATAGGCCCTCATCGCGATTATAGATATACGTATATTTACATAAACGTGATTATTTTTCCAATAAAAATTTAAAAAATAATTTTTATACGATGTTTGCAAATAATGTTTTTAGTTTGACAATATGAGAGATAAATGATTATGTTAGACGGAGGCCGGATCAAGGAATCGAAACCGGCCTCATGGAGTATAATCAACAACGATTCGTTTTATATCAAGATCATGAAATTTGAGCAAGGAAAAATGACTGAAAATGAAATAAATGAAATCTTACTTTTTTCTGCTGATGTTCAGAGGTTTTATTGTGACAATGTCTCAAAATCTGGAGAATACAAAGATAAAATGGGAAAAATAGATTATGAAGATGATTTCACAATACTTCTAGATGATTTATTTCATATTTTAGAAGAGAATTTTGAATTTTTGATTTTATATTAAAAATTTGAATTTAAAGTAATAAAAAAGGCCTAGTTTATTAAACCAGGCCTTTAGATTCGTTAGAATCGATCAACTTTAGTATGTCGATCATTCTAACAAATCCTAAACATTTAACACAAGGGTTTGTTATGAATAATCAAGAAAATGTCCGACCTGCCTTTTATGCTATAATACCAGCTAACATAAGATACGATAAAAATTTAGAGGCTAACGCAAAATTATTGTTTGGAGAGATTACCGCTCTTTGCAATCAAGAAGGATTTTGCTGGGCTTCAAATGATTATTTTGCAGAACTTTATCAAGTCGATAAAAGAACTATTCAAAGGTGGATATCATCTTTACATGAAAATGGTCATATTAATTTAGAAATAGTTAAGAAGGGTATTCAAACGTCAAGAAAAATATTTATAATTAACAAAATTGAAAATAATTTTACGAGACGACAAAAATGTCACCCCCCCACGACAAAAATGTCACCCCCCCACGACAAAAATGTCACCCATAATAATACAATTAATAATACAAGTAAGAATCTTCCTCTTCTATTCTCCAAAGAAAACGAAATTGCGACAGAATGTGACAGCAAAGAAGAAGAAGATTTTTCTTTTCTTTCTATTTATCAACTCTCTGCTAAGCAGATCAAAGATTTAAAAGCTTTTCCTTCGGAAAAAGTTAAAGAATCAATGGAACTAGCTTGGAAAGACAATAAAATCAAATCAAAAGTCGGATGGGCGCTTACTAGATTAAGAAATCCTGAGAATTTTAAGACAGCTATCGAAAATCAATATTCACAAAATCAGCTTTTAGCTTTGCAACACAACGAGTTTTTGAAAACTCATATTCCTGATGAATTATATAAAAAAAATAAAGAAGATATTTTAAAAAACGGTTTTATGACAGCGTTCCATAAAAATGGCTTAACCACAACTTTTTCATGTAAAGATTCAAAACACGATGTAGAATTAAGTGCAGATATAGAAATATCGCAAGAAGGTGCTAAAAATAGACAAGTTATGAGGAAAAGAAAATGACTAATCCATTCGAAAAAGGCAATGCATCAGAGAATATGTGGACTCAAAATCAAGTTTTGGCTTTGAGACACAATTATTTTCTAAAAGAAAAAGGCTATATTTCTCAGGAATTGTACGAGTCAAATTTAAAAAACATTGAATTTAAAGATTACTTTTGCTCTTACAACCATTTGGGTGAAGAAGTGATAATCTCTTGCAAAGAATCGAGATCTGAAAGTTGCCTTACTTTTGACTTGAATTGCAGTGAAAACGGCGCTTGGGTATCAAAGAATTTGAGGAAAAAGATATGAAAGAATTCTCGGATAGGGATTTATTAAAAAGGCCTATGTGTAACATGGATTGGTTTAAGGGTAAATTTTCAATGCTGTTGGAGAAAGAAATGAATAGTCAAGAAAAAATTGAAAATGCATTTAAAGCAATAATGAGAGCGGGGAATTTTATTGCAACAGTATTTGAAAAGGATGAAATGCACCTTTCAGGCGAAGATTGCATGAAAATTTTTAACATGTACGGAATGGGAGTACAAGAAATAGTTTTTTTAGCTTATTCTCATCGATTCACTCTCGACAAAGCAGAGTTTTTAAGACTTTTAAATGAGCAAAAAGAAAGCTCCAAAAACATGAGACAATGCTAATGAAATTCATATTCCAAGGACCTCCAATTGCAAAAATGCGTCATCGTTCAGCTGTCGTGAGTGGAAGAGTGCACACTTACGATAAGCAATATTCCGAATCCGCATCGGTTAAAATAGAATTGATGGCGCAAGTATCCAAGGAAAGCATTGAAAAACGCACAGAAATGGCCAATGCCGAGGCTTTTGATGTCATCTTGATGTTTTACTTGCCTGTGCCTAAAAAACTCAACAAAGCTCAAATAAAGGCTATTCAAGAAGGAACTGGAATTCAGTACGCAAACACAAAACCTGATCTTGATAATCTAATAAAATTTTATCTTGACGTCGGAAATGGAATTTTGTACAAAGATGACAAGCAAATAGTCTGCATTCAAGCCATGAAATGCTACGATTTAAATCCAAGAACCGAGTTTATTATAACTCCTAAATCAGGTGTAAAATGAACAATGAGATAAAAGACGTTAAATTAGAAAAAGAAGAAAGTACTATGGTGAAATTTATCGTATTCGCATTTTCTTTTCTTGTTTTTTTAATAATTTTGATTGTAGGGTTTGGCTTTCTTTGTGGTTGCACACTCTCTTTTCAGAATATATCGACTCACGGAACAGCTACCGACCTTGTTGACGAAAATCAATCAGCTAGTCCAAGCACAAACGCAACCATTCCGGTTAACGTTTCGGCAGTTCCTAAATCATGAATATTAAAGAAAAAGAAAGACAGAAAGTAAGAGATTTTTTAGAAATGTTATCAAAACCAAAACAGGAGACTTCCTTTTTTTGGTATAATTTAAATCAAAAGGAAAAAATCCATGGACAAACTTATAAAAAAAGACAAAGTAAAAATAGACAAAATGATGAATACACTAGTAAAGAAAGACATCCCTAGAGATAAAAAAATAGAAAAATACGATAAAATGAAAAAAGGCAAATGCTAATGTCATCTTGCGTTGTCAATGTATGCAATTGTTTTGATGAATTGCATGAAAAAGGTTTGATTTACTCTATCTTTATCGATTTAGTCATTAGATATATTTGTGAGAGAACAGCTATAAAATTTTATCTTTGTGATTGCTGTAAATGTAGGCCTTTGTTTCAAATAATTTACGAACTTGAGTCTCAAGGATATGTTAAAATCATGGAAATAAATGACAGGGAAATTTTACTAATCCCAAACGGTGTCGACATATCTGAAAGATTGATAAAAGGTGTTTTGGTTTGTTTATGCGAGAAAAATAATGAATGAAATGTTTCCAGGATTTGAAAAAATGAAGACAATGAATGTTATAGCAGCATCAAGATACTTAGGAGTATCTCGACAAGCTGTTTATATTGCTATTTCAAAAAATAAAATAAATGCTAATAAAATTAATGGAAAATATGCAATCTCCGAAAGAATGCTGGATGAGTACAGAAAAAATAAATATAATCGTAGAATATCTTTGAAAATGAAAGATAACGAATTTACAGTTAATGATATAACAAAAAAAACACGTATTGGAAAAGGAACTTTGTATTATATGATTAGAAGCGGTGTGATAAAATCACACCGGAAAGGATGCGCTTATATTATAAAGGAAAAGGATTTTGATGAATTTATCAAATTTCATCCATTTACCAGTACGTTAGCATAAAATTCATACATGTCCCAATGATATTCAGCCCAGTATAATTTATTATTTATATAATCCCATTCATCCATACAGTCAAGCCCGTAATTCAACATTAAAGTTACAAGAGCTCTCACTAGTTTAGCTTGTGGTGTTCCAGGAGATCCTAAACCTCCAATAGCTGTAAAGCAATACCTTGCTTTGTCCCTATCTGTAGTATCAGGAAGCCACCAACTTCTATTTTTAGCGTCATTGTAACAGCGATGAGCATTCTCTTCATGAAAGTCCATCTTAGCCATGTAAAACACACGTTGATCATGAGTTAAAACTTTTGGGTTGACATTAGATAAAACGCATCGAATTTCATTGTCACACATAAACCTAAGATAATTTAGATCATTTCCATATAAGTTATTTGATGCAAATATTGCTAAAAAACCAATGATAGCTGATGTTACATAACCTTTAAGCGTATGTATTGAATGAGTTATTAAATTTGCAAAAAATTGAGATATAATCAAAATTATCATGCCTAATATTGTGCTCATAAAATCTCCTTGTTGTATAAATTTATGTAATCTTTAACGAATTTTCTCATCAAACCATTCATATTGTAACCACTCTCTCTTACTATCTTCTTAAATGCTTCATGTTCACATTCACGTACTCTAAAGGACATTAATTTCGTTCCTTTATATACATCTTTATCTCTCATACTTACCTACATTTTGCTATGTTTATATATATAAAAGATAGCATTAGTTAGCTTTTTAGTCTTGTAAAATTTTCATTTGCATTATAGAGTAAAATTAAAAAAATAAGGAGACTTCATGAATTTAGGCGGAAGACCAAGAAAACATGATCGCGAACAGATTGCCATTGATATGGTTGAATGGGCTCATAAAGATGATAGTTTCAATTTAAATGGATTTTGTGCCGAACAGCTAATTGCTCCTTCAAAAATAACAGAATGGGCAAGAGCGGATGACGAGTTTCGTTTAGCGTATGAGACTGCAAAGGCTATATTAGGTACTAGAAGAGAAAGAGGATTAGCTACTGGTGCCCTTCACGTTAAGGCGTACGACCTTAATGCATGTGTATACGACCAATTCCTTAAAGAAGATAAGCGCGAACAAGCTAAGTACGAGGCTGATTTGAAGTTAAAAGAGATTGAGAAAGTACCTGAACAGATACAAGAAGGCTTTGAAAGGCTTATGAATCAGTTTTCTGGCAAGTCAGCTTTGAATAAAGACGACAAGAGTAACAAGAGTGTTTGATAGTCGTAATGTGTAATAGGGGCGCTCATAACTTGTTGTGGAAGACTATCAATATGTTTTATCAATTCATCTAACATGTTAACCATATCTTTTTTATTAGCTCTTGGAATCTCTTTTTCTGCAATATCTTGAAGCTTAATTCCTTCTTGTACAGTAACTTGAATCTCATTCCCTAAATCATCTACACGTAAGAAGTTTTTCCAATCCATCGCAGAGCATTCCATTATGTCAGGACCACCGTATACAGATATCTCCTTACATTCACATTCTTGATAGTCTGTGCGATGGAATGATTCAATAATAGTATTGCATTTCTTGCATTTGGCTCTGTTCTTCATAATATCACTCTCACAGGTTTGTTGACTGGGTCATAGACTTCATTCATTATAGAAGCATTAATGTAAGTAGTTTCACCATGTTGCTCTTTTTTTCCTCCGTGCTCATGTATATGCCCAAACACATGTAATTTCAATGATGTATTAAGCAATTTTCTTCTTAACGAATTTGATCCACAATATTCAACCGTAGTACTTCTATAATCATATCGACACACTGAATCTAATATACCCTCTGGTGGACTATGAGTTATCAATATATCAATGTCATTTGGTATTAAATCGAACTTTTCCTTCAATTTTGAATCTGTATCAAGTGTAAAAGCCATACATTTAGGATTCATTCCGTAAAATGATCGTGTCCAAGGGCTTCCCCATATCTTTAAACCTTCAAACTCTGTTCCTGAATCGCATAGATATTCTGCATCCACCCATTTATCAAAACCATATACCCCATATTCTTTTAAATGGTTATGAATAAAATTGTCATGATTACCTGCTATTACAATCTTTTTCTCATATTTTTGACTTGCTAACCACATTTGAAATTCATGATGAGACATTCTAGAATCATTGTCAGTTAAATCCCCAGCAATGATAAGCAAGTCTCCACCTTCAAGTTCTGGATAAAATCCATGTAAATCTGATACGCAATCTATAATCATATTTGACTCAAATAATGGTTGTAAATATTATATGACATTATGAAAGATCCACTATCTATAAAGCAAGTACAATTTATTCAAGAGTCCATGGACACACGCGCGAAGTGGATATTCGCTCATGGTAGCGTTAGAACTGGCAAGACTGTATGTAGTCTATTCTTATTTATGCTAATGGCAGAGAAGTGCCCTGATTCTCAAATATTCATGGTAGGGCATACTAGCGAGACAATCTATGATAACGCAATTAAACTATTATTTGAGAGCCCACAATTTCTTATCTTCAAGCCGTTTTGCACATGGTCACCAGGAAATAGAGTACTCACCTTTCGCGATAAGAAAATTAAGATTTTAGGTGCGAAGGACGAGGGAAGTATCGGGGCGTTTCAAGGAAAAACTTTTAGTTTAGTTTACTGTGATGAAATGACACTATATCCAGATTCGATCATAGACATGATAGACTCACGTTTAAGCAATCCTTGGTCAAAAGGTATTGCTACGATGAACCCCACTTATCCTGACCATAAGATTAAGAAATGGATAGACATGGGATTAGAAGGAGATAAAAACTATTATAGCCTCCATTTTACTTTGGAAGACAATCCTTTTGTTGATGACGACTATAAGAATCGCCTCAAGTTCAGTACGACTGGCGTATTCCATAAGAGAAATTATCTCGGCCTATGGTGCATGGCAGAAGGTGCCATCTTTGACTTCTTTGATAAAGACATTCATGTGTCTAAAAGAGTTCCAGCCGCTGATTATTGGATTGCTGGTGTGGATTTCGGAATCTCTAATTCATTTGCTTGTGTGGTTGTAGGTGTATGTACAGGGCAATATCCTCCGCATAAACGTAAGATGTGGGTTGAATCCGAATATGTTTGGGATTCTGCTAAACAAGGCAGACAAAAGTTAGTATCTGAATTGGCTGATGGTATGACTGAATTCTTACAACCTTATGCTTTACGAGGTATATACGTTGATCCGAGCGCAGCTGCCTTGAAAGTAGAGTTGAATCGCAAAGGAATCAATACCATCAACGCTTATAACGAAGTAGTAGACGGAATCCATATAATGACAGATATGATGAACAGAGGCGATCTGTGTGTATTTCCTGAATGCAAGAATCTAATACGTGAGATCCAGAATTACGTATGGGATACACGAAAAGCTAAGGAAGGGGAAGATGCACCGGTTAAAAAAGCTGATCACGCTATAGATGCCCTCAGGTATGCTTGTGCGACCCATAAGTTAGCAGATCCTAAACATATGCAATCAAATCATAATCCAGAAGATTATAAGCGTAATAGATTCGATCCAACAAGGAGATAAATATGAAGATTAAATCTGGAATGACGGTCCAATCACTTTTACTTCTTATTGAACAAATGAAGAAGAGATAATGGGTAAGTTTATTGATTTAACAGGTCAAGAATTTGGAAGGTTGAAGGTAATAAAAAGAGAAAATGGAAAATGGTTATGTAAATGTCAATGTGGTAATGATAAATTAATAACATCAACAAATGTAGTCAAATATAAAAGTTGTGGTTGCTACAAAAGAAAAAGGATTAATTATAATAATATAAATGAACTTGGTAAAAAATATCATAAACTAACAATAATAGGAAAAGAATTTACTAAATTAGGTAAACATAAAGCAATAAAATGTAAATGTGATTGCGGAAAAGAAAAAATAGTAATTTATTCTCATTTAATTAATGGTCATCAAAAGTCATGCGGTTGTTATAAAAGAATATATCTAGAAAATCAAGTATTTGGAAGATTAAAGGTAGTAAAATTACAAGGTATTTCAGATAAAAGGCACCTTATTTGGAAATGCATATGTGAATGTGGGAATATAAAATTATGTGAAGGACACTTATTAAGAAAAGGTCAAATAAAAAGTTGCGGATGTTTACAAAGAGATAATTTGTTAAATATGGTTTATAGTGAAAGTTTAAGATATATTAAATGCGGTAATTGTGGTAAAAAAATAGAAACTTTTAAAAAAGATAAAAAATATTGTTCTTTAGAGTGTAAAAGTATAGTTCAAAGAAATAAAAACACGATTAAGAGATGTATTGATCCTATTTATAAAGAAATGTTACGAAAAAGATCACAGGAATGGCGGCAAAAAAAAATAAATCAGGATCCAGAATTTAAACAAAGACATAATGAATATATGAAATTAAGATGTAGAAGAAAACAAATTCTAAAACTTATAGACCAACGCATAAAATCCTTTCAGATGTAAATCCCGCTTTACATTCAAAATGTTGTCATAATAAAATATTTAATATATCCTAAGTCTTTATAGATTTAGGAGGCCATTAGTAATGTATTCACCCGCCTGGAATAATAACGTAGAACCATCTCAAGGTAATATTCGCCAATGGTTAGATAATCTCTATTCTAAATTCATGCCTCTTGAACAAGCACGATGGAATAACTCAAACATAGACACTTTATTCTATGCAGGTTCACAGACATTTGTAAATAGATATTTTGGTAATACAGGTAACAATACCAATAACCAATACTATTTTAATATCTGCCAACAACCTGTCAATATGATAACTGGAAGGCAACGACAACACAGAAAGTCTATTATATTTCAACCAAGTGATGGTTCCGATCCTCGTACCACTGATCAATATACTAAACTCATAATGAATAATTGCCGTAAGGAGGGGATTCATGAAGTTTTTAGCAAGTCTTGTGAGTTATCCGCTATTGCTGGACTTAATCTCTTGCAGCCTTATCTTGATTATACTGGTGATGATCCTGCCCAAGGACAACTTAAAGTAAAGGTTTGGGAATATAATAGCTTTTTAGTAGATCCTTACTTCCGCAATCCTGATATGTCTGATGCTCAATTCGTTTGGTGTCAGGAATATATTAGTAAGCATGAAGCGGAAAGACGCTTTCCTAATATGGTACAAGATATTAAACCTATGAGTGGGACACCTCAACGCTATGGAAACTTCTATTTTCTCCCTGAGAATTACAATATGGCACGCAACGATCTCATGGTTCTATCTTATGTATGGTATAAATGGACGAAAAAAAAGAAACGTCTCTATTCACGCTCTCGTAATCAATTCTTTGATTTTGCCGGTGGAGATCCGCAACTTGAACAGATCTTATATCACATTCCCGATATGGAAGAAGTCATTGTCGACACGCCATGTTGGAAATTGGCAACAGTTCTCAATGAACAGATCATGTTTCAAGGAGATAACCCATTATGGGACGGACCAGAATGCCCATTTATTCCCAACTTTTGGAACTATGATCCTCACTGTAACTATTTCGATCTACGTTCTAGATCTCTTATCTACACCACAAGAGCTCCTCAATACCTATTCAATCATAAATTATTAAATAACCTTGATATATCCGAAGCAACAATAAATGCAGGTTGGAAACGTAAAGTAGGTGCTGTAGCTAATGAAGATAACCTTAAGAAAGCGGGTCAAGGTTGGGATGTTATTATCAATCAGGGATATGAGCTAACGGATTGTGAGAAGATTATTCCTAGCGCTGTCCCTGAGTCTGATTTAGCATTAGGACAACAACTTAATGATCTTATATTTAAAGTATCTGGTATCGATTTAGAGAATTGGGCAGGTCAAAACGATAAGCAAATATCATCACTGACAATGCTTCTTAAACAAGATGCTAATCTCATGGTATTCCAAAAGTATTTCGATCAGTGGGATCATGCTTTGAAATTACTTGGTGAAAGAATGCTTCAAATTGCATTATACAACTGGAATGATTCAAAAGTTACTCAGGTAATAGGAGAAGAACCAAGTCCACATTTCTATTCAAGAGTATTTGCTAAGTATCATACAGTTGTTGAAGAAGGAGACTTGACACCTACACAGAATAACTTGCAAGCACAGCAAATGTTAGATATGAACGCTACATTCGGTCGTGAGGTATTTCCAGCTTCAATGATCATACCTAAGCTTAATATCACAGGCAAAGGCGAGATTATTCCGTTCTTGCAACAACAAGAGCAACAAATGCAAGCAACTCAATCAGAGGCAACAAATATACAACATGCGTTCGAAGAAGCGAAACTCAAAGAGATGCTTTCCAAGGCTACGGCGAATATCGCGCGTGCTCGTGAGGATCATTCTAGGTCTGAAAGCAATCTTGGACTATATGAAGAACGGCTCAGTATGATTGAAAGAAACAGAGCTATGACACTTGCCGAGAAACAGAAAGCATTAGCAGCTTTACTCGAATCTATTCAGAAATTCGGTGATATGGAAACCGCATATGCAGAAAATAAACTTAAGATTGATGAGTTTGGTATAAAAACCGAAGAAGAA
>Ga0208585_1000003_pt1:0-22500 | contig 36063 bp, 27 predicted proteins | sample NGESurshal072012_5_FD_184465 | JGI IMG/M metagenome (GOLD analysis project Ga0208585, IMG submission 184465) | Arctic peat soil microbial communities from Barrow, Alaska - NGEE Surface sample 415-3 shallow-072012 (SPAdes) | ecosystem: Environmental > Terrestrial > Soil > Wetlands > Peat ...
ACTTTTACTTTTTGAAATTCTACTTAATCAATTGAATCAATACCTATTCCTATTATTAATACTTTTTTTTCAAGACATTTCGAAGGAATGTTGGTTATAAAATAAAAGACATCAAAATAATACATGCAGGAGGTAATTCAAAACGTGAAAAAAACTATGAGTGATAGAAGGAATGTACCAAAAATTAATCCAAATAAATAAGAAGGTATCCTACCTCCCTCCATCTGTTTAAGATTTTCTCCTCCAAGGAGGATTGAGATACCAACTCCATTGACAGCTCCGTCTATAACCCATTCGTCGAGAAAAAAACCGATCTTAGCTAGTATTCGTATACCTGCAACGAAAATGATATCGTAATAACCATCTATATATCCTCGGAAAAATGACCAATTATATATGAAATGGAGAAAGGGGTTCCCTCCTTCTTCTTCTAATAAGGGTTCGAAATTATCCTGTATATTCCGGGAATGGAAAGGGATAGGTCCATATAGGAAATAAGCAATAAAAAGTCCGGACAAAGCTATACCAACCGAAGCTATTGCATTCGATAGAAACTTTAACCAATTTTCTTTAGAAATTACTTCATAGGAACCATTGATTAATGGATATAGCCAATGAGACAAGGGATCAGGATTTAATTGTCCCTGCAAAGTAGGAACTCCTATAAATCCGGAAAATAAAGTGGGTACTGCTAGTACAAGTAGAGGAAATAGCATTATTTTATCTGATTCTTTAGGATACAGACTATATCTCGCTCGGGCATCATCTCTTTCCATATTTATTCTGCTGTCTGCAAATAGTGGGATAGGCCTTTTTTCTTTCCTATCCAACTCTTTGGATGTTGTTACCCCCGAAACAAGAAAAGATTCTTTGAAGGAATTGGCTCTGAAATTGCCTTCGAAAGTGATGAAATATATACGAAACATATAAAATGCAGTTAATCCGGCCGTGATCCAAGCTATCCATCCAATAACTGGGAAATATAACCAACTATCTGCAAGAATCTCATCCTTAGACCAAAAACAAGCGAGAGGTGGAATACCACAGAGAGAAAGTGTACCTATAAGAAAAGTTGTCCCTGTAATTGGCATATGTTTTCTCAAACCACCCATAAAAGCCATATTTTGACTCTTACCGGGGGAATATCCAACAATTGGTTCCATAGAATGAATGATGGATCCGGATCCGAGAAATAATAAAGCTTTGGAATAAGCGTGTGTGATTAAATGAAATAGACCGGCTTTGTAGGAACCTATACCTAGAGCTAGCATCATATAGCCTAATTGAGACATAGTAGAATAAGCTAAACCTTTTTTAATATCTCTTTGAGCAAGAGCTATGGTAGCTCCTAATAGAGCTGTTGCTGCACCTGTCCAAGAAATTACACCCATTACGAGAGGTAAAGCCTGAAAAAGAGGAAATAAGCGAGCTACGAGAAAAATACCTGCTGCTACCATAGTAGCAGCATGAATAAGGGCAGAAATAGGAGTAGGTCCCTCCATAGCGTCGGGTAACCATACGTGAAGCGGAAATTGCGCGGATTTAGCTACTGGACCTAAAAATAGTAAAAGAGCGCACGGAGTAGCAAACCATAAGCTAACTTCGTTATTAGCAAGCAATTCATTGAATCGTTCGAACAATGCTTCGAATTCGAAACTACCGGTTATCCAATAGAACCCTAAAATGCCTAGTAATAATCCGAAATCTCCTATACGATTGATTATAAAAGCCTTTTGACAAGCCTCAGCCGCACCGGGTCGGGTGAACCAAAAACCTATTAATAAGTAGGAGCACATTCCTACTAATTCCCAAAAGAAATAAATTTGTATTAGATTGGGACTAAGTACTAAGCCTAACATAGAAGCGGTGAAGAGACTCAAATATGCAAAGAATCTTACGTATCCTTGATCGTGGGACATGTAACTATCACTATAAATCATAACAAGAACTCCTATAGTAGTAATTAATACTAACATAATAGAAGTAAGTGGATCGATTAAGAGACCTACTTTAAAAACAATATTTTTGTCGGAGATCCAGGACCATAAGTATCGATAAATGGAATTACCTGTAATTTGTTGCCAAAAAATATCAAAAGAAATGGACATAGCTATACTTAATAATGAAATACTAGCAATAGCCCATACACGACGAAGACTTTTAGTTGATTTTGGGAAGAATAGCAGACCGAATCCTATTAAGATAGAGGCTAAAAATGGAAGGAAAGGTACAATCCAAATAATTTGATATATAAGTTCCATAAATGCTTTTTTTATATGAGAAAAAATATTATTTTTCTTCATTTTTTACTAACAAAGGAAAAAAAAAATAAGTAAAAAATGGAGAGAGATAAAGTTTGGAATTTAGATCCTATTTGTCGGGGAATTCCATCAATCTATAATTTATTCCGACTACCTATTTTATTTTTTCTCGCTGTTCGGGCAAATAAGTAATAAATCGTAAAATGGGTTCAATAAATTTTTTGATCTCACCAAGTAATAAGATATTATATATAGTTTACGAACCAAGATATATATATATATTTTTTTTTCTTCCTCTATTAAGAATATTTCAAAGTTCTTCTGTAAAAGCTTTACAAAAATGAGATGAATTAGGGATACTCGGATTTTATTTCAGTTACAAAGGTCAAATCATCATTTTTCAATCTGTAATTATTTTTTCATTCACAAAAAATTCTGTAATGGGTACATACGCTATAATTGAAACGGGGGGTGAACAACTCCGAGTAGAACCGGGAAGATTTTATGATGTGCGTCGTTTCACCCCATCAAAACCAAATTTATTAGGTCCTAATGCTAAAGTATTAATTTATCGAGTACTAATGATTCGTCATGAATCTATGATCAATATTGGACATCCTTGGTTGAGGGGTGCAGTAGTAAAGGGACGAATTTTACATTCTCGTCTTGGGGATAAAACTATTATTTACAAAATGCGTCCTAAGAAAAAGACACGACGTAAATCGGGACATCGACATAATTCAGCTCGATTTGTAGTAGATTCCATTCATCTAAACGGGGAAAAATTACATAAATAGGGATTGGGGGAAGGAATCCCATAAAGAAATAGGAATGTAAAACGAAAAATATTTGGTTTTATTCAAAATTTAGAAATAAAAGGATTTTTTACTTATGGCAGTCCCAAAAAAGCGTACTTCTAGATCTAAGAAGAAAATTCGTAAAACAATATGGAGAGAGAAAGCCAATCAAGCTGGAGTAAAGGCTCTTTCCCTGGCTCGATCTATTTTGACTGGTCGTTCAAAGAGTTTTTGTTATGCGACGGTTTCTAAATCATCCAAATCCTCTGCATCTTCTGCATCTATTGATGAATCGAACGAATCATAGCATAAGCATAAATGGGGGGGGGTCAATCAAAAATGAAACGATAAAGAGGTTTATTGAATTTCTTTTACAAATGATAAATAAAAAAAAGGAATGATCCAATCTTTTTATTCTTTATTTTCCCTCAAATTGACTAAAAAAATGACTACTAAAGAAATGACTGAGGGATTGAATCTTGGAATAAAATGAAATTCACTCCAGCCCCTGCTTTTTTATTTGTATTCATATCCGATGATTTTTCTTCACTTGGTGTTACTTCTCACACATAAACAAGATAAAAATATTGGAACGTTTTGTTACAAATAACCGCGAAACCCGTAAGGTTAACAAGTCGCAGTACTTTGGAACTAACTAACTGATTCTTGGTAGTTTATTACAAATCCATTTTTGGTTCGATCAATTATTTAAGCTAAATATGAATTTCCCAGAGAATTACTTTGAATGCTATAGTAAGTAGACTTCTCCCTATTTTGGTCCCTTCATTTCAATGCACAATAACTTATTTGGCTACTATATGTAGTAGCGAGAAAGGTTGGATCCTATTCGTTTCTTTAATTGTGTAAATGACTCCTATCCAATCAATCAAAAGTTTATTTTTTTTATATCTTTATTCCAGTGCGTACTGTGTAACTGGTTCTAGTAATATCTAGTATTGCAAAAAAAAAATGAAGTTATTTATGTACTTGTTCCTCATAAAATCAGATAATATGATTATCGAGGTGCTATTATTGGCACTCCTAATCCGAGAACTTCTATCTATTTGTAATGAATCAAACTCAACTATGGGGGGGCAATCCTCATTGGATGAATGGTAGAAAAAAATATTAAGGAAGGGAAAAAAGAAAAAAAGAAGAGATAGTTTCATTTAATAAAAAGAAGATGGAACTATCTCGGATATTAAAAAAGAGACATTTTTTTCCAATCAATACTATTTCTTCGTTCTGGAAGAAATAGTATTAATTAAAGAAAAAGAAAATAAAAAAAATATATATATATTTTTTTTTCGTGAAATAGAAAATAAATAGTTGAACCTTCTGTATTTCTATCGGAACAGCGGGATTTGAACCCACGACCTCCATCACCCCAAGATGGCACGCTACCAAACTACGCTATGCTCCGTTTCATTACGATTAATATAATTCTATTTATAGAATTTGTATTTGTCGATCAAAAAAAGAATAATATAAATTTACCCGATTTATTACGAAATATTGACCTCTTAACACAAAATATGTTATTATTTGTTCCAGTAAGCCGCCATGGTGAAATTGGTAGACACGCTGCTCTTAGGAAGCAGTGCTAACGCATCTCGGTTCGAATCCGAGTGGCGGCATTTTCAATAAAAAATATGAAATTCCAGCCTTTTTTTTCCAATCTACTTCTGGTATTTAATGCATCTGTACCTAATCCATAATAAAATAAATAATTCTTTTTTTTTACCTCTTTTTTCTTCGAACAGTATAGAAAAAAAACTCCACTATTTATTATGATATTTATAATTCTGGAACGTATATTAGCCCACACATCTTTTTTTCTTCTCTTTCTTATTACTCTTATTTTTTGGGGAAAAACAATCTATACCAGGAATGAAAAACTCGATCATTTTGGCAAGAAGGGTATGGTAATTGCCTATAGTTGTGTAACGGGATTCTTATTGAATCGTTGGATCTATTCTGGACATTTACCCTTAAGCAATCTGTATGAATCATCCATGTTTCTCTCGTGGAGTTTCTCTCTAATTCATATTATTTTAGAGGTTCGATCCCCAAATTTTTGGTTAGGTACAATCACTGCACCGAGTGCCATGCTAACTCATGCTTTTGCTACTTTGGGTATTCCTAAAGAAATGCAACAACCCGCGGTTTTAGTACCTGCTTTACAATCCAATTGGTTAATGATGCATGTGAGTATGATGATGCTCAGCTATGCAACTCTTTTACTCGGATCTTTATTAGCAATAGCTTTCTTATGTATAAGTTTTGAACGGAATACGGATTTTCCAGTATATTATTACGATACAAAACTATCAATTTTATCTTTTTTACGGAGGGATATATATTCTTCAAATAGAGAAAAAAAGGAGAGTTATTTACAAAAAAAATTTTGTTTGTTATCTATAGATTACCGGAGATGGAGATTGACTCAGCAATTAGATCATTGGAGTTATCGAATTATTGGTTTGGGATTCCCTCTCCTAACTATAGGTATTCTTTCTGGGGCAGTATGGGCTAATGAAGCATGGGGTTCTTATTGGAGCTGGGATCCCAAAGAAACTTGGGCATTAATTACTTGGCTCATATTTGCGATTTATTTACATACTAGAATGAATAGAGGTTGGCAAGGTAGAAAATCAGCAATTGTAGCTTCTTTAGGATTTCTTATAATTTGGATTTGTTACTTAGGAGTTAATTTATTGGGAAGGGGTTTGCATAGTTATGGGTGGTTAATATAGTACGCAATTAGGAGTAATTTATTGGAAAAAAAGATCAGGTATAAAGAAGTAAGTAGAATGACGGGAGCGACGAAATAAAAAATGTAGAATGGGGAATTTCTCCCCATTTCAAATAGTGAAATGATATAGAAATACTTTTGTATCATTCCACTATTCGGAATAGATCGATCGAATTATTCAACAGTGGAGGAATCGTTACAATAAATTCCAAGTTGGGTTACAATTTCCTTCTATATAGCTTTAAAAGCAATCTGAGATAGAATAGCATCTACTTCACCATTCCATAGAAATAAGACTAAATTGGGATAAATACCAATACCTATAATGGGAAGGAATAAACAAATTGAAATAAAAATTTCTCGTGGTCCTGCATCGGTCCTGGAGGAAGTGACAAATTCAGAAAGCTTATATCCATAAAACGTTTGGCGCAGCATGGATAATAAGTAAATAGGAGTTAATATTATTCCAATTGCTTCTATTATTGTAATAATTACTTTAAAAGTAAAAGAATTTTTTTGGTTAAGAACTATTCCCAAGAAAACCAGAAATTCTGCTACAAAACCACTCGTACCAGGTAATGCTAACGAAGCCATTGAGAAACTACTAAACATGGTAAATATCTTGGGCATATAAATAGCCGTTGCTCCCATTTTATGAAGAAAAAGGGTACGCGTCCTGTCGTAACTTGTTCCTGCTAGAAAAAAGAGTGCAGCACCAATTAGTCCATGAGAAATCATCTGTAAGATAGCTCCATTAAGACCTATATCTGTTATGGAACCGATCCCGATGAGTACAAAACCCATATGTGATACCGATGAATAAGCAATTCTTCTTTTTAAATTACGTTGACTAAAAGAAGTAAAAGCTGCATAAACAATTTGAATTGCTCCTATTACTACTAACCATGGAGCAAAAATGGAATGAGCATGAGGCAATAATTCCATATTGATTCGAATTATTCCATATCCTCCCATTTTTAGAAGTATTCCGGCTAAAAGCATGCATGTACTGTAATGTGCCTCTCCATGAGTATCAGGTAGCCAAGTATGGAAAGGAATTATTGGTAATTTAACGGCATAAGCTACAGAGAAACTTAAATATAATATTATTTCTAATTCTGTGGGGTAAGATTTAGTAGCCAAAATTTGAAAATCCAGTGTTGGTTCATTAGATCCATAGAGTCCCATGGTTAAGGCTCCTATGAAAATGAAGATAGAACCACCGGCGGTATACAAAATAAATTTTGTAGCAGCATAGAGACGTCTCTTTCCTCCCCACATAGATAAGAGTAAATAAACTGGGATCAATTCTAGTTCCCACATAAAAAAGAAAAGTAAAAGATCTTGAGAAGCAAATAATCCTATTTGACCACTGTACATGGCTAGCATCAAAAAATGGAATAATCGTGGATTCCGGGTAACTGGCCAAGCTGCTAGAGTAGCTAGAGTAGTAATAAATCCCGTTAATAGAATAAGCCCGATGGAGAGTCCATCGATCCCTAATCTCCAGTGGAAATCTAAGAAATTAATCCAGTTATAATCTTCCCTCAATTGAATGATTCGATTGCTGGGGTCGAAATGATAACAAAAAATATATGTTATTAGAAGAAACTCCACTAAGCAAATACCTAAAGTGTACCAACGAATAATACTATTTCCTTTATTGGGAAAAAATGGAATTAAAGAGCCTGCAGATATGGGTAAAAAAACAATTATTGTTAACCAAGGGAAATTGCTCATGATGAAGATAAAAGAAACTTTAAATGGGAAACCCATACTCGAATTTTTGAGTATGGGTTAGGAAGAGAAGGAAACTGAATGAGAGAGAGGGGGAAGAATAAATAGAAGAAGAAATGATTTTTTTCTATATACTTATAGACCCATACTGCGCTTAGTTTCAGGTCCCAAATAGACACGTACACTTAAAAAATCTGTTGGACAAGCAGATTCACATCTTTTGCAACCCACACAGTCTTCCGTTCTCGGAGCGGAAGCAATTTGATTGGCTTTACATCCATCCCAAGGTATCATTTCTAATACATCTGTAGGACAAGCTCTTACGCATTGGGTACAACCAATACATGTATCATAAATTTTTACTGAATGTGCCATTGGTTCTTCAAACTCCAAATTGGTTGTTGAAAGCCCTGAATTAAATAGGATTTATACACATTTATATGTAATAAATATTATTATATGGTTATACGTACTAATTCCAAATACTTCTTTTTAATGGAAGTAGAATAATAGGTAGAACTTCAATTTATTTTTCAGGTTTCTCTAATATGTCTCGGTCATTTTACCTACTATTGTGAATCTTTCATTGTTTCATCCGATGTAAAATGAATAGATCCCCTCCCCCTGTTGCTTAATAAAAAAATATATATATATGAATCGCCCAATTTCGTTTCAATGGATCAATTACCACTTCAATAAATCCAATTGATCGATACGGGTTGATCCTCTATTACGATGAATAGCTAAAACGATAGCTAATCCAATAGCTGCTTCAGCTGCTGCAATAGCTATAACAAAAATTGAAAATATTTCTCCTTTTAGTTGTTCAGTATCGAAATAATTGGAAAATGTCACAAGATTTATATTAACAGCATTAAAAAGTAGCTCAAGACACATGAGTGCTCTAACCATATTTCGACTCGTAATTAATCCGAAGATACCAATACAAAACAAATAGGCACCTAAATTAAGTGCATGTTCTAGCATAATGAATGAACTCCCCATATACTTTCATTTATTAGGAAAAAAAGAAAAAGGGAAATAAGAAGAATATCTCATAGTACTCTCAGGAGGTAGGAAAATCCTCCTTAGCTTGTAGGGCTTGACTCTTTACTCGCATTTCAAGTATCTTTTCCCGACGAGCTACGGTAATAGCTCCTATTAGAGCAACTAAAAGAATTATAGAAAGAAGTTCAAATGGAAGCAAAAATTCGGTTAGTAAGAGATACCCAATACGTTGAATATTTCCTCCCAAATATTGTTCTACGATATTATTTGATTGTGTAACCAAATATATTTCGGACCATGATGTATCTGAAATCGTAGTAATTAATAAGAAAAAAAGACCTGTACAGGCTGCGCACGTTATTCCATCTCCCGTGGTCCAAGACGGAAAAAAATTGAAAGATTGTGGCTTATTGATTAGCATGACGGCAAATACAATTAAGATATTTATGGCTCCTACATAAATGAGGATTTGCGCAGTAGCTACAAAATCGGCATTCAGTAAGAGATATAGGAGGGATATGCAAACAAAGACTAGCGCTAAAAAAAAAGCGGAATAAACAATATTAGTCAGTATTACTACCCCCAGACTTCCTAGTATGAGACCTACTTCTAAAAAGAGAAAAATAATTTCATGGAGTGATTCGGTCGACTTTATTATATTCACGATAAATTCAAGTCCTATTTCTATCTATTATTTCTATTTATCAACCCCGAAGGATAATTTATTTATGTCTACTTACTTACTCGGTGAAAGGAATTTTGGGATGATATGGAGTATATATAATTATAAAAAAAAATAAATGGAATTTAATCTAAAAATTTTGTGATACTTCTCGAATTGGAGTGTCCTTCCATAACCCCTTTGGCTAGATGAGTTAAACTCGGAATAGTATGAATCGCAGAATCTTCGATTACGGATATAGGTAAGCGTCCTAAAGCAATTTGATCATAATTTAATTCATGACGATCATAAATGGAAAGTTCATATTCTTCAGTCATCGATAAACAATTCGTGGGACAATATTCAACACAGTTTCCGCAGAAGATACAAACTCCGAAATCAATACTATAACTTTTTAATTGTTTTTTCCTCTTATTCTTTCTTAATTTCCAATCAACAACAGGTAAGTTAATCGGACATACACGGACACATACTTCGCAAGCAATACACTTATCAAATTCAAAATGAATACGTCCACGAAATCTTTCTGATGGAATCAATTTCTCATAAGGGTATTGAATAGTCATAGGTAAACGATTCATATGATCCAGGGTCACTACGAAACCCTGACCAATGTACCTTGCGGCTTGTATTGCTTGTTCACTATAATTCTGAAGTCCATTCACCATAGTAAACATGTGTTAGATATCCCTAAGTAAATTATTTATTGTGTATTTCTTAATTCATGGATCGAATAAATATATATATGAAAGAAATATTTCGGAATATTCGTACAACTTATTCTACTTTATAGCGAAAAAACCTGGAAAGAGGCTGTCAATAATAAATTACCTAAAGCAATGGGCAAAAGAAATTTCCAACCAAGATCTAATAATTGATCTATTCTTACTCTGGGTAATGTCCATCTCGTCATGATAGAAATAAATAGAAAAAAATAAGCTTTAGCTAATGTAATAAAAATTCCTACAATTATATCAACAACTTGACCAGTTCCATTACTAAAAATTGAATTGGAATGATCAGAAATTGAGACAAATGAGACGGGGGAGTGCCATCCACCTAAATAAAGAATTGTTACAAATAATGAGGAGGCTAATAAATTCAGATATGAAGCAACATAAAATAACCCAAATTTTATACCTGAATATTCAGTTTGGTAACCCGCGACCAATTCTTCTTCTGCTTCTGGTAAATCGAAAGGTAATCTCTCGCACTCTGCTAGGGAAGCTATGAAAAAAGCTATAAAACCAATAGGTTGACGCCACAAATTCCATCCCCAAAAACCATATTTAGACTGTGTTTCGACTATATCAACCGTACTTAAGCTGTTAGATAATTGTAGTCGATGTTAATATTATTATTAATACCTCTATTTCAAAACCGTACATGAAACTTTAGCGTCATACGGCTCCTCAGTGGTTATTGGAACAAAATTTCGAGTCTTTTTTTTTTTACGAAATTGGCACTGAAAAAATTTTGTCTTTTTATTCCCCACCTAACCAATGAGATTCCGTCTGCTACGGCAGTAAAAGCTTCTGAATCCATCTCAGCCTTTACAATTATTTATTGGTACTAACTCAGATCTTTCTTTTGTTCGAAACTTTTCTTTTGTAATAAAAAATTGCAATAATTTTTCTTTCTCCGAACCAGGGATAAAAAATACACCAGTTCTTTATAAAAAATATCGATCATTCATTTGTTTTTCCTGAAAGGTGAGAATCGCAGAAAGGTTTACTTCGTTCCCGATAGTCATTCTTTTTTTAGTAAATAGGGATATACTTCGGATTGGAATTCTAAGGAAGTACTTTTTGGTCATTTCTACCAATGCCAAAACCTTATTCTGTTTTGATAAATATCTATAAAAAGAGTTTTTCCTCTTTACTAATCCTTTTTGTATTTTTGTGTCCCTAACCATTTACTTTTGCTCAAATAAAAGTATGGCAGTAATCACTTCATACATTTTTTCTTTTGCTCCCGCTATCAGATTTTGATAACCAATCCTAAATCTGGGGTACACAGTTTACACCGGTTTTGCATGCTTTCACTCCTGTACATAGAGGATGGGACTTGAATCTATCACTGCAATTTCAAGAAGCTGCTTGATCTTACCCATATGACTATCCAGTTTTTGAGTCAAGATGAGAAAGAGAGATTATCAACTCAAATTACTTTTTACTTCGAAAAACAAAAGTATATTTCAACGAATCGCACGTAGAGATATAGATAATACACATAAAGCTAAGGGAATTTCATAACTAATAGATTGAGCAGTAGCTCGCAGACCACCTAAAAAAGAGTATTTATTGTTTGATCCGTATCCTGCCATAAGAAGTCCGAGGGGAACAATACTACAAATGGCTATCCAGAAAAAGACACCAATACTAAGATCAGTTAAAATAATATGGTGGCCAAAGGGAATCACCAGATAACTCAGAAATACTGGTATGACTACAATGGCAGGTCCAATATGAAATAACCAAGTGTCTCCTCTAGACGGAATAATATCTTCTTTTAATAAGAGTTTAGTCCCATCCGCTAAAGCTTGGATAATCCCTAAAGGACCAGCATATTCAGGTCCAATACGCTGTTGTATTCCTGCGGATATTTTCCTTTCGAGCCACACCAATACTAATACTCCTATTGTGACTCCTAATATAAGAGTAAGAATGGACAGAATAATCCAGATAAAACTAAAAAATTCTTTCGGGAAATGAAATTCATCAAATAAATTCAGAATTTGTTCCTCGAAATTAGTATTCAAAATCATTTTAGCGATCAACCTCTCCCATAATAATATCTACACTACCTAAAATTGTCATAATATCTGCCAATTTCATTCCTTTTACCAATTGAGGAAGAATCTGTAGATTGATAAAACCAGGTGGACGAATTTTCCATCTCCAGGGGAAGACACTATCATCTCCTATTAGGAAAATTCCCAATTCTCCTTTGGGAGCTTCTGCTCTAATATAATGTTCCTGCTTAGGTAATTTAAACGTAGGAGAGGGCTTTTTACTAATAAATTGATATTCAAAATCATTCCATTCCGAATTTTTTCCCCGATGAAGTCGTCGAGCCTCTAAATTCTCGAAAGGCCCCCCCGGTATTATTTTTAAAGCTTGTTGAATTATTTTGACCGATTCTCTCATTTCTCCAATTCGTACCAAATAACGAGCTAATGAATCGCCTCCTATTTGCCATTGTATCTGCCAATCCAATTCATCGTAACACTCATAATGATCAACTTTGCGAAGATCCCATTTGACTCCTGAAGCTCGTAACATGGGTCCTGATAAACCCCAATTTATTGCTTCTTCCCTACCAATAATACCTATTCCCTCTACTCGTTTTAAAAAAATTGGATTCCGTGTAATAAGTTTTTCATATTCATCAATTTTTGGTAAGAAATAATCACAAAAATCTAGGCATTTATCTACCCAACCATAAGGCAAATCTACAGCTACTCCTCCAATACGAAAAAAATTATGCATCATTCGCATACCTGTGGCAGCTTCAAATAAATCATATATCATTTCTCTCTCTCTTAGAATATAAAAGAAAGGGGTTTGTGCACCAATATCAGCCATGAAAGGTCCGAGCCATAACAAATGGGAAGCTATGCGGCTCAACTCCAACATAATTATTCTTATATAACTAGCCCTTTTAGGAACTTGAATATTGGTCAATTTCTCCGGCGCATTTACAGTTACAGCCTCTGTAAACATTGTAGCTAAATAATCCCACCGTGTAACATAAGGAAGATATTGAATAACTGTTCTATTTTCAGCAATTTTCTCCATACCTCTGTGTAAATAACCCAATACGGGTTCACAATCAATGACATCTTCACCATCTAAAGTAACAATAAGTCGAAGAACACCATGCATTGATGGATGCTGAGGACCCATACTTATTATCATGGGATTAGTTTTTGTAGCAAGCATGGTCATATGTAACTTTCCCTATTATATAAAAAAATGTTTCATTCGTATTGATGAATACTTACAAACAAAATTTGTCTGAGAAATGAAGAAAAAACTAACGAGTTTTTAATTTACGAATACCTAATTGATTAATTAAATCTTCGTAACACGCCGAATTTTTTTGGGATAAATAACCCAAAAGACGCTTGCGCTTCCCTAGAATTTTCCATAAACCTCTTTGGGATGAGTAATCCCTGCCGTGTAACTTTAAATGAAAGGTGAGTTTCGAAACCCGATTGGTTAGACTAGATATTTGAAACTCAACAGATCCCGTTTGTTTCTTAGAAATGAGAGATGGATCAATAAATACTTTTTTTGACATGGAAAAATTCGCTCCTAAATTAAATTCTTTTTTGAATAATCAATAACAGATTGTAGCTAATCAATAGTTTATATCACTACAATTAACGATTTTTATTACAATCAATACTTCTTTCTGAAGGGAAGAGAAAGAAATAAAGCAATTAGAAGTCAAAAAAATGATGGACATTCTATTACCATTACATTACCACACAAAAAATTTATAAAAATGACAAATAATGAGAAATTATTGGTTATAACCAATAATTTCTCACTATTCAAAGGGATTGTTCCCCCCCTTCCTAAAAAAATCCCGGGGCATACATACGAATTCTTAACATAGTAAATCGACTTCCATTATTTGTATTGAACCAAAATCTATTGATACATGCCAAATCCTCCAATCGGAAACTAGGCCATAGGAAACGTTTAATAATTAGATTCCGATTTTCATTCAGAATCCAATTTGATTTTCTTAGTTCCCGGCAATCCTGTTTCTTTTTTTCAGATAAAATTCTATCTGATTTTGCTTCCCGACCCGAAGTTTTTTCTAAATAGAAACAATTTAATATTTTGAATTCTCTACGATGTCTCGGAAGGATAATATCTTCAAGACTCGATGTATTAATATTTGTTCCTTCATCATTATGGAGAAATTCTATATGTGCGATAGATTCATCAAAAAGATCTAAATCTGATTTTATTTCGAATCTATTTCTAAATTTCGAGGGGGTACCCACCATTTTATACATCAAAATTTGATCATCCAATACCCGTGGTAAACGGTGTTCCGAATTAATCGTTAATTGATTTGTGCCCGTATCTCTGCAAAAAAGGAGACGGAACAAATTCAAATCTTCACGCATTTTAGCAGAAAGTGAAACAATATCTTCTTGATTTTGCATGAGAGTCATGAGGGAAGCCATATCTCCTAATTCTTGAAATTTTTTTTCCACATTTTTTGATCCCCATCTCCATTGACGAATAGTTTGATGACGTTCCCTCTCTCGAAGTGACTTTTCATTCCGAATATTCCTTTTATTTCTATCTTTTATCAGTGAAATATCGGGTACGTCCATTTCCCCAGTTCCATATACATAATTTTTCTCCAGAAATTCCGGGGTTAGCCGCGACATGAAATCAGATTTGAAAAATATGTTTCTCTCTTTATCTGAATTGACTATCAAATAATTATAATTTTCATTCTTTTTATCATAATTAATTGTTTGATACTCATGTATTTTATGGATATAACTATTAGATATAGTTTCTTCCCACTTCCTTCGTAATTTAGGAAGTTTCTCCACCTCCGATTTTCTCTCGGGATCGAGGTAACTAAAACATAAAATATTGTATTTGTATCGTTTATCAAATTTATCAGTTTGTTTCAATGAAGGATTCGTAGCTACTCTATAAGAAATTTTTTGCTGTTTATAAAAAAACAAGGATTTCTCTTGTTCATAAAAATCATAAAACGGAATCTTTTTATTTTCCTTCCAGTGGTGAGTGACTCCACTTCTCCATTGATATGGTGCTATTCCATACCATATCTGGGGAGATGTATCATATTTATTGAAAGTTTGTAACCACTCCTTCCAATTTATTTCTTCCAAATTCCTCGGTTCTTTAATAGAGAGGATTCCTTGTTCTTCTAAAAAATGTTTTATCCTTCTCTTTGTAATTGAGTTTGATGTCCAATTTCTTAATAAATATTCGAAATCAAACTTATTTATTACATCTATTTGCCGCATCTTATGAAACACATATGCCTGAGATATTGTTATAATATCTCGCCGATCCAATTTCGTTCCTGAATTCTGCCCTTTTTCATCGAAAGGATCTGAATGTTGATTAATCATTCGATCTTGTTGAGTGAATGTTAAACGAAAAGTATTTAATTTTGAGTTATTAAATATCTCTCTATTGAAAAGGATAAAATTCCGTTTGAAATTGAATACGAATTGAATACTGGATCGAAGAAAATAAACATAATTTTTTTTTATTTTTCTTTTCATTCCATTCGAGATAATTCCCATAAAATGGGGCCATTTCTTGATTGATTTTATATTTATTCTATACAATCTTAGGATAAGTTGCTGAATCTCAATCAATTTATTTTTCTGTTCGAGTTTTTCCTTATAACTCCTCCCGTATTTTTCATTTTCATCTTCAAATTTATTGTAGGATTCTATCCCATCAAAAAAAAGATTTTTGGTTATTTCTCCAATCTGATTATTTCTTAAATACTTCCTATTTTCTAATTTCTGGACATTGGTTGGGATTCTATATTTCATTTTATTTCCAAATTCTGGTGAAATTTTATCATCGGAATTAGATGCAGATCTAATCGATAATTTATCGAGAATTCCATCGTTCGCTCCGATTTCTATTTCATACCTATTATTGGGTTCGAGTCCAAACACATTATTTTTTCTATATTTATCAATTCGAGTATCTGATTCCGTCAAGGTTATATGTTTATTTACTATCGAAAAAAATTTGGAATAAACTTTAGAAATCTGAGTAGTTTTTGACAAAATATTTCTTTTCCATCTCCTTTTTAATTCCTTACTAATAGGTTTCCAAAAAGAAGGCTGCTTTTTCATATTTCCAAAAGGTAATTTAGTTTGGAAACCCCAGGCTGTTAAAAAACTATAATTAATTTTTTTCTTCCTTCTTATTCCTACTCCATTATTGAATGAAGTATGATCAGACAAAGTATTTGCAATTTTTTCCCCATTATTGAAAAAAGTAGAATCATCTATGTATTTTTTTCTTCCCCTACTCGTTTCGAATCGAGAATCACGCCAAGGTTTCAAACAAAAGGGGTATATTATTTTTATTTGAAGACCATCTCTAAGCCATTGTTCCGGTAATTCCTTCTCCGAAACTTCGGTACCATCATAAGTGCATTTTATATGAATTTCTTTATTCCATTCATTCCAATCTTCATTCCATTCAGGAATTTGAAACAATAATGAACGAACAATATTTTTAGAAATTATTAATATGGGTAATACTAAATATTTCCTGAGGTACGATTGGATAATCAATAACCAACTTCTTCCCCATTGAGCTAATGGAAAATCCCATCTATTTGCTATTGCGAGACGGTCCGCTCTTGTTCTTTTTGCGATAGGGCTATTCCTATTTGAATTCGAAAAATATATTGCTCTTTCCCTTATTTCTATAGAATCTTTAGAAGCATTTCTTACATTTATTAAGTTTAATACATCGAAAGAGGATTGAAAGGAAAAATGTCTCTCATTTATTCTAAAAAATAATGGAGAGTGTGTCTTAAGTTGTAGAATTTTCCATACCGGAATTTTACGTCTCCGGGCACGCATGGAACCTTTCACTAGTCTTCGACGAAAATCTGATTGTTGCGAAAAACGTCTCACAATTTTTCTTCTCTTATCTCTTCCTTTTATAAGATATCCCAAATTTTTTACTTTTCTTTGACGAATATCAGTAACTCCGATAGCTATAACGTCGAATTTATCGTTTCTCAGTTTCGAAGTCCATCGAGGTACTTCTTTATGAATTTCTTGAAGTTGGAATTTATTATGGAGGTATAGTGCCTTCACTAACAAAGATAAGATACTTCTTACTTGGGTTAAATTAGTCGAGAATAAATTCTTCCAAGAACGTTCAAGTGTTTGCCATTTTTCTCTTTCCAAATGATTAAAATAGAAAGTTCTTTGCCGAGCAGAAAGATTCGAGACGAGTTCCCAATTCAAATGAGATGCTCTAGTTGTCTTTCTATTTAAAAAATTTGTATTGCCAATTTTGGAAGAGAAATCTGAATAGTTCTTCTGGTTATTTGAAGTTGCGGGTGCCTGTTCCTCCGAAAGACTCATTTGTTGCAAATTATTTTCAAGTTTTCCATTCTTCGATCCTCGAATAAGCAAAACTAAAATACGACGAGCGTCTTTACTTAGGGGTTCCCACGGTGGGGGTAAATTTCTACGTCCAAATTCTCGCCATTGATCGGAAATCCAAAATTTGAGTTTATTATCTCCCTTCGATAAATGTAATAATTTCCTATTCTTTTTCAGTTCATAAATCTCCTCCGTCAAAAGCCAAGGTGATTTCGATATCGCCATTTCCCCACGAAATGATCTATTTAAGAAAGGATCGTAAACCTTGGTTAAGGTATTCCCCTCATTAGTAGAAAATCCAGTTCTTTTTTCTATAGTATCTTTTATCGAAAATCCACCGTCTAAAGCCTCGATTCTATTCCCTAATTCCTGATACAAAATATCTTTTCTTTTTTTTTTTGTATCAATCCATTCGTTGTAAGAATCATCGGATAAAAAATAATTACTCGGAATGTTTAAATATCTTTTCAAATCGTTTCCAAAAATAGATAAGCTTGGCAAAGCTGTAAAAGCTATTTTTTGTTTTCCATCGCTTAAACATATGTCAAAAAAATATTGAGATACTTGTTTTTTTACAAGACCCTTATTACTGAATCGACTATTTTCGATATATCGCAATGGTCGATTCCATCGACGATAATCGAAAAAAAAGGTAGGCCATACTCTATTTGACCATGACAATCCACCAACTTTCAATTGATTCATTCGGAATTCATCGTTGTTTACTTTTTTAGTAAGGAAAGGTACAGGAGCTCTGCCTAGGTGTAATAAGCAACAAGCTAAAATAATAATACTAAAAGTTCGATGAATCAGACGTTTCACCAAGAGATAAAATACGGGTGAATCACGTTCCACACGAACTAGGAGTAATTTGACTGAATTCAAAAAGAAAAGATGGCCACTTAACCAACCAAAGAAACAACTCGTAACAAATAGGAACTGATTGCTATGACGAAAGAGAAAGAGATTTACTAATCTTGCTAGTACGGGACTCGGTAAAAGAACAGGATTTAATAATTGGAGAATGAAACTATCCAAAAATATCTTATGAACCCGAGCATCACTAATTGAAGTTATGGGGCGCAGAGATTGATAATCCAAAAGATCTTTGGTTCGGTACCAATAAAATAGAATGTATGGTAAAACCAGCAAAGTGACTGTATGAGGTTTTACTAATATCATATAGAGGGGTGAATAATATATCGATAGAAATATTATTAATTGTCCTATAATCAAACCGCTTACAGCCGCAGTACCACTGAGATTTCCCTCTAAAAGAAAAGCTCTTATGGATAAGATTTGAGAAGGGCCAATAGGCAATGTTGTAAGAAATCCATAATATAGTCCAAATAAAATCAATGAACTTGAAATATTTATCCATGATAGTATTGGAGCCCATAGCACAGAAAGCAGTAAGGGAGTGTTTGTTATCATAATGAAATACCTTCCTCGAAAGCATAGGGGTGGAATAGAATAAAATTGATAAGTTTTTGGTATATACTAAGAAAAAAATCCAGTAAATTTAGAAGTATTTTATTGATCAGTAGGTTTTTTACCCACTGATCAATAAAAATGGTTGGACTATTTCAATAAATCAACTTCGATATTTTTTACATTGCGAAAAACTTCATTTCATTTTTATTTCTTTTCCCCCTTAATTAAACTGGTCCAACCCAAATCTTCTAAACTATTATTGCGTCGTAAGGGACGGGTAACCAGTTCAAGAACATCTCTTGCATTGGTAAATCCATGAATCTGAGCAAAAGTAAATTCAACAGACCATTTTGTGTTAATTCCTCTCGCTTCCAGAGGATTAGCATGAGCCATTCCAGTAATAGCTAGGTCAGGTTGTAACTCACGCATGCGCTGTATCTGATTGTAATTATCAGGTTTCTCCACAATTCGTGGCATAGGTACGCACATTTCTTTACATGTATTTTGTAGAAGTAACAATTCAGCGGCTTGATATCGTTTATCCAAATACGGAATACCAATCTCATAAACAATCATTCCGCATCGAATCAAAAACCTGGCTAGAGAAACTTCTAAGAGATTATCTCCCATAAAAAATACGGATTTTCCACGTACCAAATCGAGATAATCTCTCAAAGTTTCCCACATTTGTTGTTCTCTTTCTTCCAAACCTTGGGTTTCGATACCAAATACGGAACAAATTTTTTCGATCCAAGCGCGTGTTCCATCGGGACCAATAGGAAAGGGTGCTCCAATCAGTTTACATTTACGACGTCGCATTAGGGTTGTTGCTGTCCGACTTAAAAATGGATTAACCCCACACACATAGACTCCATCACCTAATGATGGAAGATCAGTATATCTCTGAGCGGGTAACCGACCCGATACTTGAATGGATTGACGTCTCAATTCTAAACTAAGTTGAGAAGCCACGGTAGAAGGTAAAGAACCAAAAAGGACTAACGGGGAATGTTTCTTTAAATTATTTATAGGTCCGGGGTTTACTCCTCCCTTCCTAAGGGGAAGGAGAGGAAATAAATTTCGCATAGCTTGATCTTGTATAGTTTCCTCCCTCTCATCACCCAATAAACTTCGTTCTGGACAACGATGTGCCATAGCGGCTAAGACAGTATCTTCTCCTTGGGTAAAGGCATAGTCCAGTCCATTTGCTCTTGCTACCACAATAGGTATTCCAATTTCAGTTTCTAGTTTCGGTGCCATACCTTCCAAATCCATTTTGATTATTTCTGTGGTACAGGTACCGATCCATATAATAACACTTGGGTTTCGATCTTTTTTTATTTGTAGGCAAAGTCTCTTTAATTCTTGATAATCATTCAGTTGAGCCGAGATATCTCCTTCTTCTAATTCTGCCATAGCATAACGCGGTTCTGCAAAAATCATCACTCCGAGAGCATTTTGTAAAAAATAGCCGCACGTTTTTGTACCTACCACTAAAAAGAAACTATCTTCGATTTTTTGATACAACCAAGCTACACAACTAATAGGACAGAAGGTATGGTAGTTACCTGTCTCGCATTCAAAAGTGAGAGTTTCAGATATGTTAATTGACATAGATATAATTCCTTGACTGATAGACTAAATAAATTGGATCTCAAATGATCGTAAAATCAAGTAAATTTTCCTGATTTAACTCCCTCTTTTCAATAGGATTTAGGTAAAAGTCGGAGAGTAGACTAAATAATTCTCGATCCGGAACTTCTCTTGGTACAATTCCTTCTGGTTGAGATAAAATTTGATCTGCTATATTAAGATAGAATTCACAAACATAGTTAAGAGAAGGTTGAGATTCAACCATTTCAAATAATGTCTTACCTTTTACTCTAGATACTCGAATATCTTCAATGAGGGGTAATACTTCTAATACAGGCATCGGACAAGCTTCTACGTATTTATCAATCAAATCTCTCTTGGATGTGCGATTCCCCACCAAGCCTGCTAATCGGAGTGGATGTGTACGAGCTTTTTCTCTAACAGAAGCAGCAATACGATTAGCTGCGAACAGTGCATCAAATCCGTTATCTGTTATGATGATGCAATAATCAGCATAATTCAATGGAGCGGCGAAACCCCCACAGACTACGTCACCTAATACATCAAATAAAATAATATCATATTCATAAAAGGCATTTAGTTCTTTCAATAATTTGACGGTTTCTCCCACGACGTATCCCCCACATCCAGCTCCTGCGGGTGGTCCCCCCGCTTCTACGCAATCGACTCCTCCGTAACCTTTGTAAATAACATCTTCCGGCCAAACATCTTCGTAGTGATAATCTTTCGACTGTAAAGTATCTATAATGGTAGGTATCAAGAATCCCGTGAGGGTAAAAGTACTATCATGTTTAGGATCACATCCGATCTGTAAGACTCTTTTGCCACGTCTTGCTAAAGCAATGGAAATATTACAACTAGTTGTTGATTTACCGATTCCACCCTTTCCATAAACTGCTATTTTCACGTGAAATATCTCCTGGTATTTGTTTTATTTACAGTTCGTAGCTAAAAATGAGCATTCTGTTGTTTCTTACTCCATAATAACACACTGTGAGCTATAACCAACATTCCTTCGAAATGTCTTGAAAAAAAAGTATTAATAATAGGAATAGGTATTGATTCAATTGATTAAGTAGAATTTCAAAAAGTAAAAGTAATGACGGTACGATCGCTGATATGGATTCCCCTAACTGACTTCCCACTACCTCACTACTTCATCCACCAAAACCACCGGGCAGGCAGATCAGATAGAATCTTACGTGTTCTGGCATTCAACCTAAGAAAGGCTCTACAGCTCGGGGTAGGCAGAGGGGTGAAAGGACACCAACAGGGGGCTTGATTGAAAGAAATTCCGTCATTGAGTAGCAGTTCCAAGTGCTTGCTATAATGTCTGACTCAGATAAGGAGTTGGAAAGATGATAGGTAAAGGAGGTTATTGAGACCATCTCACCATTATCTGCTAGCTTTTGGGAAAAAAAAAATGCCCCGTTGTCGTTCGCAAGGATGGAGAGGTCTTTGTTGCCCTTCGGTAGAGTGAGTATACTTAGCAAACCGGCGGGATTGCAGCACCGTGGAAATCGATTGATCAATATGCATCGAGGAGACAGTGGAGAAGATCATGGTGATGGTTGACCGCCTCCCTTTGTCCCGGAGGCGCTCTCCGGGGAGGCGGAGGGGATTGCTATCGCTATCTCTTTTTTGTATAATAGAGGGTAGGGTGTACGCAAAGTGAGTTCCCAGAGTTCCGAAGCTTTGGGTTTTTCAACGGTTCATGCACCATAGGTAGGTCGGTTTAAAGAGCAAGAGTCTTTGAATATAAGATGAAACTCTCCGCATTGTTCCTCAGTAGCTCAGTGGTAGAGCGGTCGGCTGTTAACCGATTGGTCGTAGGTTCAAATCCTACCTGGGGAGATCCATCTTTTTTTAGGAACTTGCTTTGACTGTTAGGAGTAGGTAAAACATTCCTTGTCATTGTTTGGATTCATGCAAAATAGCGAAAAACAAAGAGAAGGATGTACTCGCTACTCCCAATAGTCTTTCGGAAAAATGGAAACAACGGCCTCTTTGAAATACTGAAAAAAAAAAAAAGACTAAGATCAACAAAT
>Ga0208585_1000003_pt1:32500-36063 | contig 36063 bp, 27 predicted proteins | sample NGESurshal072012_5_FD_184465 | JGI IMG/M metagenome (GOLD analysis project Ga0208585, IMG submission 184465) | Arctic peat soil microbial communities from Barrow, Alaska - NGEE Surface sample 415-3 shallow-072012 (SPAdes) | ecosystem: Environmental > Terrestrial > Soil > Wetlands >...
ACCAATAATTCGACGAGTTTTCCCTAACCCCACTTTTGTTAATAAGAACTCTCACTTTTTTGGAACAAGCCAGGGTGGAATGGCGGAAATCACAAATACAAATTTTTTTTTAACTTTTTTTGAACCTAAGGATTTTACCATAAAGATTTATGAAATACATGATTTCCTACAAATCGAAAGAGAAGGAAACGGATACTCAATCTGGAAGTGAGTAAGCACCACGGAAATGAAAATATATAGAAAATCACTATCTATTCCATTCGAACAAAAAATGGGGTGTCGAAAGCCGTATTCAATAAAAATTGCATGTACGGTTTGGAGGGAGATCTCCGGTGAACGAACTAATGAGATCCACCCTACAATATGGAGTTAAAAAGTCAAAATAAATTATTCAATCATTTTTTCATCGTCATGTCACGCCGAAGTAACGCAGAAAAGAAAATTGGAAAACCTGATCCGATTTATCGTAATCGATTGGTCAATATGTTAGTCAACCGCATTCTTAAACATGGGAAGAAATCACTGGCTTATCAAATTCTTTATAAATCGATGAGAAGTATTAAGCAAAGGACGAAGAAAAATCCACTATCTGTTTTGCGTCAAGCCATACGTAGGGTAACTCCCAATGTAACAGTAAAAGCAAGACGTGTGGGTGGATCAACTTATCAAGTACCTATCGAAATAGAATCCGCACAAGGAAAAGCACTTGCTATTCGTTGGTTATTAGGAGCATCTAGGAAACGTCCGGGCCGAAACATGGCTTTCAAACTAAGTTATGAATTAATGGATGCTGCCAGAGATAATGGAAATGCTATACGAAGAAAGGAAGAAACTCATAGAATGGCTGAAGCCAACAGAGCTTTCGCACATTTTCGTTAATTAGTCAATACAAGAAACAAATAGGAAGGATTTTCCTTTTTTTGGAAACAATAAATAATAATAAGAAGCTATGTAAGCCCTCCTTACTGGGGGGCTTACACGATGGAGGTTTTTACCAATAAATGATAATAAAAAAATCTATTATTCTTTGAAAAAGGAGTTATATACCCAGGTACAGAAAGATGATACTATTCATTCGTAATGATTTCCACCAGTGTATCATACGCAAAATCGATACTATAATTTTTATTTATATATTGGAAAAATCTCTATGAAATTAGAGCTCGACCTTTCTTTCTTATATGGAAGTACCATTCTGCCCGAATGTATTCTTATTGTTTGCCTAATAATCATTCTGATATTGGATTTGATCTCAGAGGAAAGAGACACCTCTTCGTTATATTTCATTTCCTTAATGGGTTTATTAATAAGTATTGGCTTATTATTATTCCAATGGAACGAGAAACCTATTATTAGTTTTTCGGGTAATTTTCAAACTAACAGTTTTAATAGAATTTTTCGATTACTTATAGCACTATGTTCGCTATTATGCATTCCTCTATCTGTCGAATATATCAGACGTACAAAAATGCCTATGACTGAATTTATCATTTTTGTACTAACAGCTACTATCGGAGGAATGTTTCTATGTGGTGCTAATGATTTAATCACTATTTTCGTAGCTTTAGAATGTTTAAGTCTATGCTCGTACTTATTATCCGGATACACCAAAAAAGATGTACGATCCAATGAAGCTGTTATGAAATATTTACTTATGGGTGGAATAAGTTCATCCATTTTAGCTTATGGTTTTTCTTGGTTATATGGTTTATCTGGCGGGGAGACTCAGCTCCAAGAAGTAATAAACGGTCTCATAAATACGAGAATGTATAATTCTTCAGGAGCTTTTATCGGACTCATATGCATTATTGTAGGAATCGGATTCAAACTCTCACTAGTACCTTTTCACCAATGGACTCCCGATGTATACGAAGGAGTGCGATTCGTTTCATAATTTATCGAATGTAATAAAACTCTACCCAAACAGGGATGAAATGAAATATTCGTTGTATTTATGAGTATTCTATAGACATGTAAAATAGGAAAGAATTTTATCCTCACTCGGATTAAAGCATAACTTCTACCAAACTCTCGTTCAAAATGAATCCGAACGAAATAGGAGATAAAGCAAAGTAAGAAACAATTTTGAATTGTAAGCTAATTATTAAGGGTTGTTTTCGGGGGAGTAACTCACGAAACTGAATGAATCGATAGAATTTCGATATGGAATGCTATCCAGTCAGTCTCTATTCTTCAGATACTACGAGTGTATCAAAAGCATCTATCGGAAAAGGAAAACCTAAAATAAAAAAAGGCATGGCTATTAGTAACGAAAAAAATTAGATGGTTTTCTCTTCCGAAATTTTGAATCGGTCCTAATTCCTATAAAAAAGGCACAATTTCATTTTTTTTAGAGTCGGTATCTCGCTATACCGTAAGAGCCACTGAGATGGGATTCTTCGAAAAGTTTTGAATTGATAATGATTTATTGTCAAATTGATAAGTTTTTCTTTATACACACGCGAGGAAAGTAATAAGAAAGATCTGGTTTTTTGTACCAACCAGATCCTACTACTCAGGAGCTGTGTGAAATGAAAGTTTCATGCACAGTTTTGAACGAGAGAAAAGAATGAGTAATTTTTCTTTTCGACTCTAACTCTCCCACTCCAGTCGTTGCTTTTCTTTCTGTTGCTCCAAAAGTCGCGGGTCTAGCCTTAGTCACTCGAATTTTCAATATTCTCTTTCCTTTTTCTCTAGATCAATGGCACTTTATTCTAGAAATATTAGCTATTTCTAGTATGATACTAGGTAATTCGGTGGCTATTACTCAAACGAGTATGAAACGTATGCTTGCATATTCTTCCATAAGTCAAATTGGATATCTAATGATCGGAATAATTGCTGGAGATCATAACGGATATGCAAGTATGATGATTTACTTACTATTTTATATTTTTACAAATTTAGGAACCTTTGCTTGCATCATCTTATTCGGTTTACGTACAGGGACGGATAACATCCGAGATTATGGAGGATTGTTTATAAAAGATCCTTTACTAACTCTCTCTTTTGCTTTGTGCCTGCTATCCCTGGGAGGCATTCCTCCTCTATCCGGTTTTTTTGGAAAACTCTATTTATTTTGGTGCGGATGGGAGGCCGGTCTATATTTTCTAGTTTTCGTAGGACTTTTCACAAGCATTATTTCCGTATATTACTATTTAAAAATAGTTAAATTACTTATTACTAAAGAGAATGAGGAAATGACTGCTTATATACAAACTTATGTAAGTTCTCCGTTGCCTTCCTTATCGAAAAGTTCTATCGAAGTTGGCCTAATTGTGTGTGTAATAGTTTCTACTTCTTTGGGAGTCTTGATGAATCCTATTAATACTATAGTTCAAAATACTTTTATTTCGAGTCATTTTATAAGTAACTAAACTTGATTTGGGTGGAAAAAAAGCCAATCCATTTTCTAAATTATTTTTTTATCGTTTCAACATAAACGAAAGGATAATTTTGGAAAAATGATTATTACTATTCCGAGTTCATCCCTCCCCCTCCCCAATTCCCCAACAGAGAAAATAATTCCCCAATAGAAAAAATAGAGAAAAAATACAAAATAA
>Ga0208585_1000004_pt1 | contig 27382 bp, 44 predicted proteins | sample NGESurshal072012_5_FD_184465 | JGI IMG/M metagenome (GOLD analysis project Ga0208585, IMG submission 184465) | Arctic peat soil microbial communities from Barrow, Alaska - NGEE Surface sample 415-3 shallow-072012 (SPAdes) | ecosystem: Environmental > Terrestrial > Soil > Wetlands > Peat ...
GAACCAAAACCACCTACAGGAGGAGCTGCAAAAACTGAAGCTAAATTTGATGGTATTAAAGTTGTGTTTGGATTAATTGCAGTTCCAGATACTGCTTCCGCGTTTGTGGCTAAGAAAACAAATCCTTGTTGTGCAATTGTTGCTGGAACCCCAGCTCCTGCCACAACACCGGCAATAACAGTTGCAACATCATTACTTAAAGGAACAATAGCCCCTGCTGGAGCATTACCATTTTGCAATTGTGATAAAGTGGCTAGTTGAACAATACCTAATGATGTTGTAGTAGCAGGACCATTACCACCAGAAGACCAATTTGATGACAGAACTCCACCGATTGAAGATTGACTTGTGAGGGTATATGTATTATTTCCAACTGTATCTACCCAAACTTTTCCAATAGGATAACTCACATCTGTAGAATTAGGTGGTCTCACATCTAAATGTGGAACCTCAACATTTTCAGGACGTGAACCGAATCCTTGTGTGTATACGTTTGCTCCTGGTTGGAAAGTCATATTTACCTCTTTTTTTTGTGTATAATTTAAATTTTAATCTTTATTTAATTAAACACAAGAAATATATAACAATTACTTGACATTGTGTAAAATGTGTTATTTTGATATATTACCAACAATGACAAAACATGAGGTTGATATGCCGGTTAAAGTAGTTAGAATGATAATTCCCGATGATCTATTGAAAAAATATAAGGTGTTGTGCGTACAACAAGATCTTTCATTGCCTAAACAGACAATTGAGTTGATTAAGAAATTTGTGGAAATTCAGGAAAATAATAACGAGAAATTAAGATCTATAAAAAAATAAAGGAGAAATATGGATTGGACTCAAGTTTTAACAATATTAGGCGCTAATATGGCTATGTTTTTATGGGCTGTTAGACAAAGTCGAAATGATTTTCTTCATATGTCAAGAATTATAGATTCTATTCAAATGGAAATGAAAGATTTTCATGGCAGACTTTGTGCCATTGAAGAAAGAAATAGGAGTAAATAATATGAATACACAGAAAAGTAATTATGATTCTGATTTTCATCAATGGTCATTGGATCAAGCCAGCCTAATAAAAAATAGAAATTTCTTAAGACTAGATATTGACAATTTGATAGAGGAGATTGAAGGTTTGGGTGCATCTGACAAAAGAGCTTTAAAAAGCTATTTAGCAATTTTATTATCTCATTTATTAAAAATTCAATATCAACCTGAAAAACATACTAGATCTTGGGATCTTTCTATAAAATCTTCTAAAAATGAAACAAAAGAAATTCTGAGATATAATCCTAGTTTAAAACGATTGCTCCCTGATTTTTTAAAAGATGCCTATATGAAAGCAAAATTAGAAGCGGCATATCAAACAGGATTAGATGAAAAGATTTTTCCTGAAGAATGTCCTTGGAAAATAGAAGAAGTTTTAGGAGAAAAAAATGAATAATACAAATTGCTTATATGACAAAGATATTTACGCTTGGAGTTTAGATCAAGTGAGCCATTTAAAAAATAAGGAAATAAATATGTTGGATTGGGATCATTTAATTGAGGAGATTGAAAGTTTGGGAAGGTCAGCTAAACATGCATTAAAAAGTCATTTGAAAAATCTATTAATGCATAAACTTAAAATTCAATATCAACCTAAAAAACATACTAAATCTTGGGATACATCAATAGGAAATGCAAAAATCGAAATAGAAGATGAATTGAATGATAATCCGAGTTTACAACATGAACTTAATGAAATATTTAACAATTCTTACAAATCTGCCAGAAAAAAAGCAGCCATAGAAACAGGAATCGATATAAAAAAATTTCCTCAAGACTGTCCTTGGACTATCGAAGAAATTTTAGGAGAAGGAAAATGATAATTTTAGAAGGGTTTTTTGCTATAGCTCTTATTATGCTTTTGATTAGTAATATCGGAGATTATTAATCTTCCACAAGAGAAAATTTATCTTTTTTTTCAGATTTTTGAAGTTCTTTATCTAATATTTTTAAATTTCTATTAAAAATTGGTGCATTTTCTTTTGTTGCCGATGCTATTGTTTTAGCATAATGTTTTGCTAACATAGGAGATTTAGAAATCCTATATAAAACTTTTGTAACTTCATACGGTAAAATTAAAGCTCCCGCTGATTTTCCTATAGAACCACCAAAAGTATGAAGAAGACCAGCAGTCAAAGGTGTATATTTAGCATTATTTTCAATCCATTTTGATATTAAATTTGAATCAGCAATTGTTTTAAATGCTGCATTCGCTGATTTTAAATCTTTATAAAATTTTGGATCTTGTTTGGCTGTTAATTTTAATACATCATCTAACTCATTAGTAACAATTGATATTAATTTTCTCGCTCTTTTTTGATCGTCTTTTTTATTTATACTAAAAAGAAGATTTCCTGTTTTTTCATTTATACTCCGTTTAGAAGCCCAAGCTTCTTCTGGTGAAATTTTCCCATTTTTTATTTTTGACAATACTTTATCAACTTCATCAATTATAAATTGTTCAGATGGTGCTTGAGTTCCTTTCATCATATTTGATTTTAAATTTTGTAAAGTTGACTCTGCTTTTATTGCTGAAACTGGAGATAAATTTTTTACTTTATCTTGTAAAGGTGCATAAGCTTTGCCAACTGCTGAAGTTGCTGATTTTTTATCAATAAAAGATAAAAGTGCCAATGCTCCTAAATGAGCAAAAGCCCCTTTTCTTTCATCTTTTGTAAAATCTGTTACAGTTTCTTTTGCTACATTTGCACCAATTGATTTCAATACAGAGGACCAAATTCCTTTAAATATTTGTGGAGCTTTTTTCGTAATTCCACCTGAAAATATTGCCGTTGCATCAGAAATAAGATTATCTGAAAAGTTTTCTACTTTATTTTGAGGTTCTGTATATTCACCGAAAGTAGCTTTTGATCTTTTTCTATGTTCAGATGTTGGAGGTAAAACTTTTCCTAAAAGAGTTTTCTCATAAGGTAATGTTGGTTTACCTGTAACTTTTTTTATAAGAGGAGCTGTGGCTATATCATTAACAAAAGATAAAATATCTCCTGGTGTTCCTGCAAATTGTTCTGCAATTCGACTACCAGTACGCGCTGTATGTCGTAATGCTTCAGATGCAATAGATGGTTTTTCTTGTGAAGTACTTTCTTCAGGTAAAAGAGAAAATGTCATATTTATTCCTTAAAAAGTTTCCATTCTTTTCCATCACTTATAAATATTTCACCAGTTTCATCATTTTTAACTTTTCTACCTAGATATTTACTTGGTTCAGGAAATGATTTAAATTTTTTTTGTGAAGGAGTTACAAATTCTTTTAAAAGACTATCAATTTCTTTTCCATATTTTTTAGTAAATCTTTTTTCTGCATCACTAAAAGCAATTTTATCAGATCCACCAGCTTCATCAAATATATTTTGTATTCCTTGATTATATAATTGATTAATATGATTGATTGATTTTAGGTCTCTAATTATCCTTTCTTTACCTTCAGGAGTATTTAAAAGACTTGGTAATTTTCTTAAATAAGTTTGTAAATCAAAATTGGTTACACGAGCACCATATGTGTCCTTAATTCCAGATGTCATATCAATAATAAGTTTTACAGATTCTTGAGCTTCAGGAGTTAATTGAGAATAAGCAATATCATTTAATGCACCTTCTTTTGTAAATAATGCTGCTGTAAAAGAAGAAGGAAATTTTTCTTTTTCTTTAAATAACTCATCAAGTCTATCTAATCTGGCACCTTCTAATTGAAGATTTCTTTGTTTACCAGCAATTTCAGATAATTTTGGTTCATTAAATTTGAAATATTGTTTTTCTTTTGCAGTTCGATTTTTTTGTTCTTCTTTTCTTTTATCTAATTCATTTTTAGCTATATTTCCAATTATACCTTCCTCACCAAGTTGACCAGAAAATGCAGCTAATTGATTTAAATTTTCTTCAGACATTTCTGAAAGAATATCATGTTCTTGTTTTGAAAGATCTTTAATCTCCTGTTCAGGAAAAGTTTCTTTAGATCCGCTCAACTCTTTTGTAGTTTTATTACCTGTTAATCGATTAAATATATCTTTTTGACTTTGTATTTGTCCAATTTTTGCTTCAGCTAATTTTGTTTGAGCTTCTTGCAAAGGATTTAGCGGTTTTTCTTGAGATCTTTGTTGTCCTCTTAATTGTTCGATAAAAGAAGCTTTTCTCATTTCAGGATCAGTTTGACCAGAAAGATCAATTCCAGTAGCCTCTTTTATTTCAGCATTTTCTCTAGCTAATTCAGCCATTTTTCTGCTTTCTTCTCTTCCTTGCTGATAACCTTGACCTAATCCACCACCAATGGCTTCACCAAATTCTTCACCAAACGATCTAACTTTAGGTAGTAATGTAACCATAATTATCCCTTAATTATATTGAGATTCCTGAAGATCTTGAAATAGAACCCGGATTTAATTGTCCACCACTGCTACCTCTACCAAAACCCCCTAAGGATTTACCTGCTTCAGAAGCTAAACTTGACCCAAATGTAGAAAGTAATGATTGCCACCAAGGCTTAGGCTTTTCTGTTAGAGTTCTTTCAAATGGTTTTTGTGCTAATAAATTACTACTAATACCCATTAAATCATTAATAGCTTGTCTTTGTAAATCCTGTCTTTTAGAGGATAAATCTTGAGCAAAATTAGAAGATGCTTGATTTTGATAGTTTTGAAAACCAGAACTGCGTCTTGCTCCTAGCGCTCCTTGGCCACCACCACCTTGACTAAATCGCGAGGCTATATTCCCCTGGAGTTCATTAAATTGTCTTAAGGCTGGGGCTTCTTGTTGTTCAAAACCTTCTTGGCTGCCACCTGCTAGTTGTGAGAGATAGCTTTCAGGTCCTACTTGACCAAACAACTGTCGAAATAGTTGCATTTGTTCAGGACTGAATTGTTGCAATTGTCCAGCTGCATATCCTTTTGGTATTTTTTCTTTATAAAGTCCTGTTGGATTCAATTGACCCCCTGCACCAGATGGGCCTGCTCCTCGCCCCCCTTGTCCCATTCCACCAAACATAGAATTCATAAATACCTCTATTCAATTTATTTTTACTATATCACACTTGACTCATCCACTCCAAAATAATAATTCCTTTTGTCAACGTTGGCGCACCTGGGCCTATTAAGAAATTAATATTAGTGGGATCTACATAAAATGATATTTGACCGGCTATAGCAACATTACTACCCGAAATTAATCCATACCAATTAGTCCCGTCAGTAAATTGACCCCACATTCTTGTAAAATAAACAATCGATGAGAAATTTTGTATTGTATGCGCAATAGCTGCTGTTGAAGTAAATGTAAAAACTTTTCTTAAGGTCTGCTGCCTTTGACTTGTCACAAACCAACTTTCCCCTGTAATCGCAGGAACATTATCAGGAAAAATTCCAATAATGCGGTTATTTACCGCACTCGCAGTTTCTAGATAAGATTTATTGATTTGAACAACAAGCATATGCATTTCTTCTGGAAATTCACGGCTTGTCCTAAGAAATGGAACTTGATTAATGACATTGTTCATACTAATAATTGACTTGGGTTTACATCTAAAATAAATGAATGTAGTTCAATTTCTGCAAAACCATTAACACCTGCTAATGGAGTGGCAATACCTCCGGAAATATAAGGAGTGAACCCTGTTGAGTTAACATTAATTGTGACTGTTGTTGCATCGGAAACAACCACTTGATAAATATTTCCGTTCAATTGAATCATTCCAACAACACCTGTAATTTCAATAAGTTGCCCTGTTTGAAATCCTGCTGCACAAGTTAATATACATGGGTTAGATTGCGTTGCTCCTATAATTGGAAATGCAGTCCCTGATATTTCAAGATCTCTCATTTGCGTATCAGACAATGTAAAACCGATTTGAACTGTATCACCAATTAATGAAGTGTTCATCCGATGCCATAATTGCTGTTGTTGAATAGCAGTTGGAGTTTGCAGATTTATATTAGCCGGAGTTAAGCCCAAATTTGAACTTTCAGGACATGTGTAGAGAATGGTTGAATATAACAAAGCATTATTAATGGATGCAGGATCGGGAACAATTGGTCCTAAGTTATAAGCATTTGCATTATTTTGGCTTAAAAATATTAATAAAGTTATTTGAGAATCATTTGTCGTCGTAAATAGATATTGTTGAGGACCTAAACGTGTTTTACGAGCCATTTGCCATGCAACAGGAAATTGTTTTGTCTGAATAAAAGGAACATACATTTTTGTTATTAGTCCACCACCAAAATAGGTGGAAGATCCTACCATTGGATCGGGATCTAGTTGAAATGTATTTGTCGTTATATTAACAACAGAAAATATTTGACCATTAACGTATGTACCAACTGAACCAAGACTTCCATTTATTATAATATAATCTCCATTGGATAAATTATGATTGGGAGATGTAATTATATTTGTACTACCTGAAAAACTTTGAATGGTTATAGAAGGAGATTCACCTGTTCCCACATCTCTAAAAACAACAAATCCTTGTTGATTGCCTGCTATGACCTCTTGCTGCAATAATGTCGAATTTCCTGAATTCCAAGGTTCATTCCAAACATTCCATGAAGGATAAACTAATCCAACAGTTTGCCAAGTAAATCCTGTTTGTCTTCTAAAAGACCCATATGTAGTGTAACTTTCTTCAAATTGAGCCCATGAATTATCACGGTAATTATAAAATAACGTTTGATTAGGGAATTTAGCCGTATTGTTATTAACCGGATAAGTAAAATAAACCCATTCATTAATAAAATCTCTAATAGCACAAAATCTTTCATTACCATTTTGAGTTAAGTTTATTTCAAAAACTTCATCGGGTATTTCCAAATCTATTCTTTGGGCTTGTACTTGGCTTGTAATAATAAACCCTCTTTCTCCCCTAGTAATTACACCTTGATCCATATTAATAGAAGAAAATGTGCTCCCTGAACCTAATTCAGAATTAATAATATAGAAATTAAAAGGAACTAAATCATTTCCAGAATAAACAACACGAGTTTGAATAGTATTAAAACCTACAATTAAAACGTCTTCATTAGAAGAAACAGTAATGATTGGCTGAGCTAATCCAGCACTAATAAACCCTCCGAATCCTGTTTGATCTTCAAAATAAGCTGATGGAGTTGCTGTTTGGTTGATAGGAACTAATATTGGAACATAACCGGGAGGAGTCGTTACCGGTGGAAGTGGATAATTAGTAGGAGAAGCAGTAAATGAAGCTGTATAATATGGTGTTCCGTTTTGACTATAAATAATTGTATCTTGAAGATAAAAGATTCCTCCACCTGAATTTTGTATAACAGGTCCTAAAAAAAGAAGTCTATCTTTAAAAGGAACAACCATTCTAGAAGTTACAAGATAATATTGTGAGGGAGGTAGATCAGAAATAGAAAAGTTTGATTGAGAAAGAGGGGGAGAAAAATTAACCCAACCATTTCCAGGTGTTAAAGTGGGAGTTATTGGATTTCCATTTGTGGGATCTCCATCATACCAGCGCATACAATCTTTTGTAGGAAATGCGTTATTAGTTAAATATTGGGCAATTCCTCCTGTTCCATTTGCAGCAATTGTTGCATTGGGAAATTCTACAGTTACATTATTAGCATCTATAACCGCGGTCACATAACCGGTTTGAAAATTTATTCCTGTTGTTGTAACTACCTCATTAATGAAAAGAAAATCACCAATAACTAAAGCATGGCCTGTAATTTGAAGATTAACGATAGCAGGAGGACCACCTGAAGTAACAGTAACAGCAACAATTGGTTTGAACTGCATTCCTACATTTGTACTAACAAAAGGTATGTTTATCCCATTAGTAGCCCATAAAGCACCTTGATAATTTGTTGTCCAAAATTGCTGATAATCTTGGCCATGCCATCTTACTGGTGTTGCATTTGTTTTTTGTACATATCCTGGATAAGCTCCAGAAGCTGGATTTTTATAAAAACTAACATCATAAATGGGATAGGGATTTGCGGTTACGATATTATATGAATATGTAGTATCAAAAGCTAAAGTTCCAGGAAATTGTGTAGAAATTAAAGCTAAATCTTCTAAACCCATTACCGGTAAATCAGGAGTATAATTAAAAGTTGCTGAAACAGTATTTCCAGCTTGAGAAGGAATTAAGATTGCACCTGTAGAATAATTTATGGTATTAGGACCGCCAGTTCCAGTTGGAGTTAAAAAACCATCTTTAGTCGGATCAGTAAAAGTTGTAGGACCTCCAGATGCCACAAGAGTTACACTTCCAGGAGTGACATTACTATTTGTTTCTAGGGAAAATCCTGTAAGAATATTACCATTTCCTGACCCGTCTAATGTAATTGTTGCAGAACCTGAATTGTAAGAAATTGAACTAGAATTAAAAAAACGTTGAAGTCGATTAAGAAGTGATGTACCTCTTTTTCTTTTTACACGTCCTCTCCATTGATAAGAATTGATAAGAGTTGGAAAAGAGTCATTATCAATAACAAAAGCTGTTCTGTCATTTCTCAAACCTTTGTTTATTGGTCCTACAAAAATCTTCTCGCCCATTAATTCCCTATCGCTAACCAGGAAAATCCTGTGTAAGATGTAGCAGCAGAAGAATGAACTGTAAAACTCCAAGTAAAATTAGTTGCAGATTTTGAAACTATTTGAACGAAATTTGGTGTAGTACTATTACCATTCATGCTTGTATAAACTTGAAAACAATTATTTGGGAAAGGAATTGTTGTTCCACTAATTGCTGTAAATGTTACTGTTCCTTGAAAGTTTGGAGCCGCAAAATTAGTTGTTACATTTCCCCAGATAAGTAATGTGCCTGCTACCCATTGCCATCCTCCATTTGCAATAGAATTACGTCCCGTTAACTGTGAAACTCCCCCTAATCCACTCTCAGCAAATAATTGAGTATCTGTAGGAGCCCCTGCGTATGGAGGTGTATAATTCTTTGCATAGACTTGATTTATTCCTGCAATAGACGCCGGATCGACAGTATTTTGAGTTTGATGAATGATTTTATGATAACCACCAAGATTTGTATTAAAACCAACATGATCGACAGCGACAAATATTGGAATATTGTCATTATTAATTTTCATATCGGGTTGATCATTAGAAGGATTATCTGGACCATTTGGTATACCGGAAGTATAAGCTAAAAATGTCATAATGTTGATCCACCTAGATTGTTAAAACCAGACTGTCCTTGATTGATTCCCTGGCTATAAATTGTTTGTGTTCTTCCTTCAGTAAACTGTCTTTGACTTCTTTTCCAGACAAGCATTTCCTGTTCACGAAAGAATGGTTCATAAAATTGTAGTTGTTCTATATCACCTGTATCGGAAAGAATTTTTCTTGCAGCTCCACGAGCTATGTATTCAGCCATATATCCAAAAGGAATGGCATTAGGCTGATTTAAAAATGCCGCCGGTGATAAGTAAGCATCTAATTCGACAAGATATTGTTGATCAGGAGGGCTACGGAAAGTTAAAGTATTATTGTAAAATAAAACTCCTCTTGGAAGCCCGCATTGAAAAAGAAAAGCTTGCGCGCTTATCGCTGCTCCAGCAGCAGGAGCTGCGGGAAAAGTAACTTGTCCTTTACCTGTTAGATAATTAATTGTATTTAATGTTGTACTATAACCCCCGGCAAGAGCGGAATATCCAAAAGGAGCATTTCCAGGCTCCATAAGCAAACCAAAATTGGCTTCTTTATTTCCTAATCCATCAAGAAGAAATTGTCCAGAATCTTGAACAACAATACTGTTACCAAAAGCATCAATTGAAGTTAAATAAACGGCTGGATAAATGCTTGTATATGGGATTAAAGGATTAATAGTTGTTCCAAAAATAGGATCGACATTATTTCCTGTCGCAATAATACCAGTTATATCAACATGACCTCTAAGAAAATATTGAAAAGGTGTATTTATTGGAATAATGTTATTTGGAGAAACAGGAAAAGAAAAATTAAATGTTGTAGTTATCCCATCACCCATACCAATTTGAAACATTTGCTGAACAATATTTGGCCAAATATTAAAAAATGATGTTTTATCTACCTGAAAAGGGACCTGAATGCCATTAACATATACAGGACTAAGGAAACCTTGATAAACAGGGTATATTCCAACTGCTTGCCCTCCTTCTGTTTGAACATTATAAAGAGGCATGTTATATTGATCGATACCAGGAGCTGTTTGAAATTGATATTTAGTCTTTAAATCAAAAAGCTGAATCCTGGCATCTACATCCATCATCCAAAAACGATTGATGTAATCAATAAGCAAATTATCTGTTATGGATGCGTTTGAAGGCGTCTTTATAATTCTTCGGATGTAAGTAATAATATCCTGAAGGAGATTCATTACCCATTAGCTCCCATGAATATTGATTTTCTTGTTGAAACGGGAATTGCGTCTAATCTCTGGACGACAGTATCTACTGCCATTGATCCATAGAATTGACCTCTATGATCACCACCTGTAGAAACAGTTTGATCCATTTTTAATCGATGGTATCTGCATTTGGTCAATTGCTCTGCTACATGTCTTGGAGCCCATAGGGGTTTGTTTGTAGGAATTACCCATTCTTCGGCTGGAAGTCCAGGAAAAGGTTTTGACCAAAGTTCTATAGCATCGCCACTGAGTTCCTTGTTTTCAGCCATAAATCTCACATATTCTTTTGCATAGTTATATGACTCACGGAACTTTTCATCGAATTTTTCTTTTGATGCAATTGCGCGTCTAGGTTTTAAATATAAATCTTTTGAATTTTCAAGATCTTTTGAAGAAAGTTTTGTTTGTTGTTCAACATCTTCCTTAGGAGCTGCATTCATCCGATCTAAAGTAAGACTTTTGACGTTTTCATCAAATGCTTCGAATTGTTTTTCTACTTTTTCAAGTTCTTTGTCTTTAGCTGAGTTTTTCGCTGACATACCGACTCCTTTTTAAAATTTAATTTATATATACATTAAATTTTAATTTATACAAAGAAGCAAGCTTTAAATTTGTGGAGAAATATTAATGAAACTGCCTGGAATGAATGTTCCATTGTGATTTCTTCCATTAGAATTAATAACACCACTATTATTATCACCAACTGGCACTATTTGAGGTTTGGTTGGAAGTCCTGCATTAATAAAAGGATCTATACCTATTGAATTAATATCTAAAATCACTTGATTTGGCGCCGGGATAGAAATAACTAAACCTATCTGTTCATTCAAGCCACGACTACCATATCCATTAGGAATTAATAGTCTTACCTCTTGATTAACAACATAATTATTATTAACAGATGTAGTTACCGTTGTTATTTGACCCAATGAAATAGCAGTAATATAAAAAAGACTAGGTTTAAAATTCTGTGGTTCAATTGGAGGGTTTGAATATGGGGGTATTGGATAACTTATAACTGTGTTTGGCATAATATTTTCCTTAAGGAGAAGGACAAATTGTCCTTCCCCAAATTAATTATTATTAATTATGGATAATTTTTATCTGACATATATGCACGCCAATATAATGTATCCCCAGGAGTATCTGTAGGACCATCACCAGCAATACCACTACCAATGATAAATCCCATCCAAGTGTTATTGATATACGCTCCTTGAATAGCAGGACCGTTTATCGTGCGCACTTGATTTGAGGTTGTCCCATCATACATTAAAGGTGATGGATACAAATCTGAACCAGCAGAAATAGGCCATCCGCCCATATTAATATCTCCCACAGCTAAAACTTGAGGGAATGTACGGCCTGCTATACCCAAAAATAACTGGTTAGTTACAAATGGTGTAAATGCCGATGAATTAATATTAACTACAAAAGTAGTTCTATCAGTTACTGACACAACATATCCGTAGATCGGAGATCCTGGAATTAAAACATCAGGTAAAGAATTCAACTCAGTTGTTCCCCATAATGCAGGAATACGGAAAGCTACTTCTTGACCAACAACAAAGTTGTTAGGAGCAGTAGTTTCCACAATTGTTGTCGCACCCAATGTAATCGCAGAAATAAATGATTGACCCGGTGCATAAAGAACAGGATAAAGCACTTGTTTAAACGATCCCATGTTATTTAACGATGTTGCAGTATTGAAAGCAGTATAATTTGAACCGCTTCCCACCCAATCAATGGAAAATGTTGTTGGACTCAAAACAGTTACTTCAAAAGGAATACCAGCAATCTGCTGCATACCTGTTGTTGCTGTCTGTGATAAGTTTGAGAAGATTACAACATTACCAGTCACCAAATTATGGGCTGTTGTTGTTGTAACTACCATCGGGTCTGCTGCTGTGATTGAAAAATCAGTAGAACCAGTATGTTGATATATAGGTCCATATTGCAATGCTATACCAGCAGATACTGTTGTAAACCCTGTACCATTAACAAGACCCGCAGAACTCGTTCCACCGATTACGTCAATATAACCTACAGTATTACCAGTCCCTAAACCAACCTGATTAATTGTAACGTTTGCTGTTACGTTTGGTTGTGTACCACCTACAACGCTAGCTAATGTTACAGCTCCAGCTGTTACATAGTTAACCAAGTTAATTACGGCACCCGCAGGCAATGTAAGGATAGAAGAAATACTATTTTGCTGTGTTCCTGCTCCTGATCCGCCAACAGTTGACTGCTGAGGTACATCGTTAACAAAAATTGCAAATTGATTTGGTTCTGTCCCAGAAACCTGGAATGTAACTTCATATGTACCAGCATTAACTACTGTAATATCAGTACCAGACACCCAAGTTACACCATTTAAAGGGCCAGCTGCATCAAATATGACCTCACCTGTACCTAAAGCTGTAAATGCTGCAACCGATTGAGGTGTTAAAGCATAAACATAACCATAATTTCCACCAGATCCGGTACTTGCTCTTTCTAAAAATGCAGAACCTTGACCCATGTCAGTATTCCACCAAGCTCTATAGACTCCAGAACCCTCTTGGGCTGAATCTTTATTAGATATCTCAATGAAATTAGGAATGAAAGGTATTCTAACAGCAGTTGGTCCGCCATTTGACGCCACTTGACCTGATGCTAATCTACTATATTCAGCCATGATAATCCTCCTTATTATGGTCCGCCGAGACTTGATAATCTCGTCGAAAGGACGTTTCTAATAGCTGTATCTTGCGTAATAGCTTGTGCTTGAGCGAATTTAACCGCTAAAGTAGCATTCTGAGCAAGCATTCCAGAGTAATAAGGGTCACGATAAATCAAGTTCATGGAATAACCATCTTGATTTATGTGTGTCACAGCCTGTTTTCCAACTACTGTATTGTAATAAACATCTTGTCCATTAGCTGATGCACTGCGAGCAACTGGAGCTTCAGAACTTGTCAATATTCTAATATTGAATACTGAACCATATTCAGAAGGCAAAGCAGATGCATTAGTTGGATAGTTCCATTGGTTAAGGAATCCGGATCCTGTCAAAGCATCAAAATCGGTTTGAAGTTCAGTTGAACTCAACATAAAATATGCTGAACGAACTGGACCTGTACCAAATCTGTCCATACCTTCGATACCGCTCATAAATTTATAAGCATTATTTGTATCAAGAGTCGTGGCCACCAAGCTAAAATCAGAAACACCCAAATTCGTTGGATTGTCGCCATTAGAACCACCTCCAGCATTGATTTGTGAAGCAGCAGAAACGATATAATCGCGAAGAATCAAATCTTCCGCTTGACGCATCGCTACAGCTAAACGCTCTGATACCCATGCTAATACGCCTTCTTGGTCTTGTAAAATCACCTGTTCATTGATGATGCAACCTGTACCAAAAAAAGCCATTTGAGCATCGATAATATCACGTTGTGGCACTTGTGCTGGGGGATCTATTCCAGAATTTCCCAACTGTATAGTGGGTGGTTGTAGCGCTCTAGGGCGCATAAATCTGCAAGTTGTTCCGCCATTAGCTGGCATAGAAACTTTGTCGCAGATAGTAATGTAATTCATTGTTGGGGTTGGGACATAAAGCATAGCAGGCGCGAGCGACTGCAAAATCATAGGCCCCAAATTGCCCGTTGTCGTAATCGACATTCTCAACCTCTTGGTTGATATGTAAATATGACATGACGATCGGTAGACGAGCCTAATTACGTCAGTTTTCGACCATATCTGATAGAAGTTGCGAATCTTCCTAACGCGAAATGCCTGTGACTCTTGCGCAGAGAAATTTCAATTTATGTTTATATAGTTTTATTTATCAACACTTTTTAAATAAATTTATATAGTTGCTTTTTTTTAAAATGTTGGTCAATCTGTTGCAATGAATGAAACAAAAGCAATTATAAAAGGAAAAGGTGCAGTCGGATTAGCTATAGCCTTTTTTTCTTTGCGTGGAATGATCAGCATTCCATTGCAACCATGCGAATATAATTTGCTTTTCGATGATCAGATTAAAATTAATCGTATTAAAGTAATCTCATGTTCATATAAATCACCTTATGGAATTTATATAGTATCAATAAGAAGTATGGGAGGCAGCATGTCTAAACGAATTATAAAATCTTTCGATGAAAAATCATGTGATTTTGTATTTATTGTTACAGATGTATTAGATATGTATAATATTCCATCACACGAAATAACATCTAAAAATCATATTTCTTTAGCTCTATATGCTAATTATAAAGTTTTGCTGGCATAGCTCAACTGGTAGAGCGCCCGATTTGTAATCGGATGGTTATGGGTTCAATTCCTATTGCCAGCATAAAGGGGATGTCGTCTAGTGGCAATGGCAGGGGCCTGTAAAGCCCCCGACTTCGGTCTACGTTGGTTCGAGTCCAACCGTCCCCATTTGTTATGTTCCGAGTTAGCTCAGCGGTAGAGCTCCAGACTGTTAATGTGGCTGTCGTAGGCTCGAATCCTACACTCGGAGATTTTAAAATCCGAGGGCATTACCCCTCGGCATTCTCATTCGCGAAATGAGGGATGACTTACCATATTTTTATTCCTTTCGCTCTTCTTTCTCTAGCTTCACGCATATTTTTTGCGACATGGCTCTCTTTTTTTTCAGGACCAATAAAATCTGAAACAACCCCACCTGTGCGATCTTCTATCTTTTCAGAACAATATTTGCAAAATGTGAAAGATATACCACCTTCAACGTGTGTTTCCCCATCTGCATGCTTATTGCATTTGGCGCAGTAATATTTCATTAAATTCTCAATTGGTTTTGCAATTGCTTCATTTTTTCATAAGCTTGTTTTTGTCCGCCTGCGCTAAAATCACCTACTTGCGCATAAGGAGCAGAACCGACACCTGAAGGCTGATAATATGGACTGCGTTTATTTGCATCAACTTTTTCTTGAACAGAAGATTGCTTTTGATCAGGCTTATCAACTCCAAGCTCTTTAATGCTTTGATACACGAGCTTTTGTCTTTCAAAACCTTCTGGCATCTTTAAAATCGTTTGAGCTAATTGAGGCGATCTCTGAGCAAATTTCTCGGCATGTTGAAGCACATCATAAAAGTCAGGATTACTTTCTAGCCACATTTCTTGTTTTAACTCTTCTTTAGCTGCATGCTTAGCTGTTTCCATCGCTTTTTGTATATCACTTTGAGTATTTTGACCAAATCTATTCAAAGTTTTATTCAATCTTTTTTGATCAACATATGGTTCCGAATCATCTTCGTCTTCATCATGATGGTTTTTTTTAGATATTGCTTCCTGTGCGATTCTTTCAGCTTCAATTCTTGCTGATCTTTCTTGTTCAATTTGTCTTTGATATTTAGCTTCCAATGCTCTGAAGTTAAGTTCTTTATCTGATGGTTTTGAATCTTGTTGATTTTGCTCTATATTAGCAGTCATGAACGTCCTTTGCCAATAACGCAGGCATGCGTGTGGAATGTTGTAAACTAATAAATTTAATTTATAGTAAATTATTATTTTAATCAACCACAGGATCGTTATGAAAATTAATCGTTTAGAAACACATGATAGACTTTTACATCTTCAAAAAGATCAAGCTCTTAATATTTCTAAAGGTGCTCAAGATTGCTTAAATCAAAATCCATTATCGATAGCTTTTCAACAACGTTCTCATTATGTGTATCTTTATGCACATCCTAGAACTTCCGAAGATGGAATAACTAAAAGAATGATATGGCAGCCACGACTAAGTAAACCATCTGCCAATACAAATTCTTACCTATTTCGAGCTCAATCTAACACCGATATACTTGAAATATGCTGGCTTTTACCGCCAAGAGAAACATGGAATCAATACAAAAAAGGCAATGTCACAGAACATGAATATGTTTTATGGAGCATTGATCAATATATGAGAAATCGAGTTGAAATGGAGAAGCCTTTTAAAGATGATTTGTCTGAGGAGCAAATAAAAAATATTTATATTAGAGTAGCTTCAGAAATGGATGAAGAAAAACTTATGATGAAAAATTATCCTATGATAAAGGAGTGCTAACATGAAAAAAAAAATCAAATCAGTTGAAAAAACTACATTAGTTGTGACTGATGAAGAATTTATGAAAGATTTGAATTGGGATCACGCTATTTTAAAGCTATGTAAGGATTTTTTAACAAAATGGGATGAAAGACCTGATTCTTTTTACAAAGGTCGTCCTAAATATGTCAAACAAGCAGATTTGACACAACGAGAACATTTAAGAAATTCTATTAAATATTGGGAAAAAAAGCTAAGCGAGTGATTTAGGAGGTTTTTTAAGTCTTTTTGGTGTTAATGCATTAAGTCCCATACTATCATCAATAACTTTACCTACTTTAGCTTTAATACCCATGCCATAGTTATCACCCATGCCATATTTTGTATTGGCTACATGGGCAAAGCGATTCTTCTTATATGGCTTCGGTTGCTGTCTATTGAATGGTTGGGCATTTCCTGCTAATGGCATCGTATTCTTCTTTTATTTTATATTGTGTTTCATTAATCAAATTAGCAATTTGTTCTGATAAAAAATTGAGCTGCGGTTCAGATATTTTAGATATATCTTCTTGATTATCATCTGAAATTACAATGACTTTACCATAATCAGTTTTCATTTCTTATTTTTTGATTTACTTGATTTTTTTGAATTATTTTTAAGTGAACCGCCAGGAAGACCTATTTTAACTATAGTTGCTCCTTTTCCTGCCCCACCTGTAACTGTAATATTACCTTGAGTATAAGCATCTGTAGAAGTTTTGGTAGCTGTGGCCGTTTTAGTAGCTGTCGAAGTTTTAGAAGAAGGTTTTTTGGAATCCGATGCAACTGGTTTAGTTTTTTTTGCTGCAATAACATTTTTCTGAGGTTTTTTATTCATCCTAAATCATCATCCTGTGTGGTATTCATTCTTTCTTGAGGAAGTACATCAACAATACGTTTTGGATTTCCTTCATGACCAACTGGTTGTCTATGTCCAATGCCATAATGTGTGCCTGCGTTTACAAAATTACTTGATCTTTGATCATATTGAGGACATCTAAAATCCCATGGAGATTTTACACCGTCTTCAGGTTTATCTTCAGGATTTTGGTTTTTAATACGAATTGGATCAGCAAAACCAGATTTTGTATTTTTTAGAGAAGTACGATTCTTTTCGGCAGCTGTATTTTTATAACTTTGAACTGTCTTTGTGCTTTTCATAGTCTTTCCTTTTTTGCTAATAACTTAAAATGGTTCCTACCCAGTGTCACCATAAACCGAGAAGGAATTACTCTCACATTTCATACATTTCAAGTATAACTGTTTGAGAAACCTAAAAATTAATTTCTTGTTCCAGGCTTATGAGGATATGCTTGCACTTTTTTCTTTGCCATTTCTTGCATAGACTTAATTTCTTCTGTTGTATCTTCATAATGTGCCAATGAACCAAATCCATTAGCAGAACTTTCATCTTTTGTTTTATGTGGACCATCAGGAAATACTGTAGATTTACCTTTTGAACCTGCCCAGAATGAATGATCATCAATTCTTTGGCCACCACTCTTAAAAGAGCCTTTTCTTGAATCATCATGCTGTTTCATATTAACCTCCTACATTTTGAGTCATTAAAGACTCTTGTTATTTATTTTTTTATAACAGTGTATCTGTATAAATTCAAGTAATGTTTACATACTCTGCTGTTGTTCTTGCATCTCCATAGGATTTCTACCTTGCTGAGGTGGCATACCGTTTAATATCTTAGACATGAACTCTTGCGCTTCAGCTTCTTTGTTGCCTTGATGCTTTTGTTGATCTTCTATCTCTTTTTGTTGATAATCATAGGATTGAATTTCATTCATTTTTAAAGCAGTTTCAATCTCACCATATTTAGCTATCACATCAATCATTTTTTCCAACGCTTCCATCTTAGCTTTAGTAGAAAGTGCACGATTCTTGCTAACTTCTGCCATACGTTCTTCAAGCAAACCAATATTACTTTCAAATCTTCCATATCTTTCCTTTGCTGCTGCAATATTATTGGCTGCTTTGGACATAAGTTCTTGTAGTTTCGCATGCTCAAAGGCATGTTGAACGCTTTGTATTTCTTGTTGTTGTTGCTGTGCTTGTTGTTCTTGTTCTTGTAAGAATTTAATCGCTTCGCCTTTTCCTGTGATATTTAACTTAGGAATAATCATTGATGGCGGAAATACTTCTCGTCCGAATCTCTCATTGATCTCAAACATTTGTTGAGCTTGTAAATTTTGCTGCGTTGGCGTTAAATCACTCTCTTCAACAATAACTTGGAACTTAGAAAATACTTTGCTATAGAAATAAGGCGTGGGTTCTTCACCAATGAATAATTTAACTTTTTCTGCATTCCAATTATTAAGCACAACTTGAAGCATTCTTTCGCCTAAAAGCTTATCAGCAAAATCCCATTGATCGAAATATTTCTGGAATACCATTAGATTAGCAGCTTGCTTCATCAGCACAGTTAAACTAGATGCTTGCTTATCTTGTTGCGCTGACCAGTTTTCTAAGTTAATACCAGCTGTTTTCCATATCAAGTCATCCATTTGCTGTGCTAAAGCTAGATCAGACTCCGGTACTGCCGAAGGAATAATCTTCTCGCAATCTGTAAGTTCATAGCCATCATTGATAATGATATCCCAACCTTGACCTGATTTCTTAAGATTATCTTCATTAGCAACAGCACCTATTTTTCGTTTCCATCCGGCATTAATTGTAGCTGCTGCAATATCATTATTGACTATGACTTTGTAGTTATAAAGAAATTGAGGATCGCGCATTGTGCGAACCAATGAACGCACTCGCAAATCATAATAATTTATGTGTGGTTCATAATTCCAATAGTACGGAATAAACGGACAATCATCGAATCCTAAGGGATTATCACCTTGAAACATTAGCTGATCATTTAAAACAACTGCAAGTTTCCAGCAAGGCACTTCCACTTCAACTGCTTCCATATCGGGTATATTATATAAGACTTCTTCCAAGTTGGCATCACCACCGGCGTAATCGAAGAATTGATTGCGTGTGCGAGAATAAAGGCGTTTTTTCTTTTTCTTCCATTTATACCAAACATAAGAAAGCACCATGAGGTCATTCCGCGCCATGTTGTAATTTTCCGGTAAGAAATAGAACGAACCATATCTTTGGGGAGTTCCTGCCATAGGAGCAATTGATTCAAGTTTATCGGGGAATCGATTTTCGGCTTCCTTTTTGCTGATATATTCTTGACACCATACAAACTGAGCATCACTCATATCTGGACTTCTAAAATAAGGATCTACAAGGAAAGCATTATATTCCCATATCTTAACCTTCAATTCTCCTTGTGCTTGATCATCACTTGTATAGTCAAGATAAGGCTGAAGTAAACACATTCCAGCGACGGCTGATAATTCTTTAGCTTTAGATTTTTGTTCGTGAATGGCTCCGCGATTGGCGACTGTTGTAATCAGTTTTGTGTATTGATCTGTTGTTTGTGGATCAGAACCTTCAGTCGGGACATATGAAAAATTCTTTCGATGCTGTCTTTCATATCCTGTTATCATATTCACAGGTTGCTGAATCAAATTGAAATAATACTGCTGATAAGAAGTAGTTGGACTGAAATTAAAATATCTATTTACAAAAGTTTGAGAACCGGCATAAAAAAGCGTATCGATATTACTTTGATTCCATCGTGATTGTTCAATAGGCTGAAACTTCGAATAAAGATTATCTAACCATTGGCGTACATTGCCTTGATTAGGTTCGAGAGCGTTATTCCAAGGTGGATAATAGAAAGAAATAGCAACCTCCAAAAAACGAAAATACCGTTATTGGAGAATGTATACTAATTATTTTAATTTAACAATTTATTATATATCTTCATTTACTTCTTTTATATGTTCGTCGCATAAAGTTTGAAGCCAAGAAAGATTAGTTAATTTTCCTTCTTTACCACATATTTCGCAAATATGACAACTTTCAAATTCTGCTTCATCAATTAATAAACACATTGTGTCAGTAAAACATGATGAATAAAAACATAAAACTCCATATTTTTCTTTAACTTGTGTTACATATGGAATTATTTCACAATCAGGATTTAATAATTTAAACTCATTGATCAATGCTTCTAGTTTCATGCTTAACCTATCGATAAGATCAAACCAACCATCACCACAATCAAAATTAATAGGATGGCTATAAAGATTTGGATATGATGTTAATAAGTGTTTAGTCTTCTCTTCATTCATTTTAAACCGCACTTATAGCACTCAACTGAAATTTTTATATTGCTATACAAATCAAGCTCAGGAAAATGTTTAAGTGGTACTCCAACGAAAAAATATTGTGCTTCTATAATTGAAAAACAATTTGCAGGAACTTGGAAAAAGAGTTTTTTATCTAAATAAATAAAACAAGTAACTGGCCAAGGATTGGAAAACTTTATAATTTGTTCCCCTTCTCGTATTTTTTTAAGTCTCATTAGTTAAATTTTCTCGTATGTTTTTCATTCATTTAAAATTTTCTTCTTTTCCTATCCTCGATAGATTTTATAATTTTTTGTCCACGAATCATCATTCCATACACGACGCCACTCAGATTCTTTATTTAATCTTGAGTAAGATTTTTGACCGGAATTTGGTTTTTTTTCTGTGGAATTAAGCCATCGCTCATTAGCTTCAGCGATTTTATCTTGTTGATTTTTTCTTTTTGACGCAAGTTGACATCCAAAAGAACATTTTTTTGTATCTTTCCGATTAGATTCGAACTTAGAATTACACATTTTGCATATATGTTCATGTACTCTTAGTTTTTTTATCTCGTGTTTTTTATTATAACATTCCGATTCTTTTATTTGTATTTCATATTCTTTTTTAAAAAAACAATCACGAGTACAGGATTCTTTATAACCATCGCCAATATATATTTTGTTACAATTGGGACATTTCTTTCGTACATTCGACATCTAAAATCTCCTAGTTGGAGGATTAAATCTTGAGGCTCCATAAGCATCAGGATCATGACCATCTTTATATGGTTTATATTGCGCAACTTTATGCGTAGCTATGGCATAACGCAAAGCATCGACCGCATGATCATCTTTCTTCATCGGCTCATCATAACCTTTAGCAGATTGCTTCGAATCCCACACATACGTTTCAACTTCGCGTATAAGATTCTTACATTCAGAACATATGACAAGCGTTCCTTCCTTCATCTCTTTTGTCATCATCTGAATTCCGTTCAACACATCATTATTTGCATGGACTGGATGCATTCCTCTTCTTTGTAATTCTAATTGAAATGCTTGAGCTGATGGATCGATATATATATTCTTCACTGAATATGGCTCTAAAAATGCTTTCACATCATCAGCAAACTCACTGTTAACTTTCTGCTTATGTGTTTTTGCCGGATTCCAATAATATTCCTTCTCAACCCACATTTTTTTTGATGTCTGTGTGTATTTACCCGTGGATACGCCTATAAGTAAACAACAAAATGGATTAACAGTGCCGTAGTCAATTGCTGCAATCCAATATTCCGCAGCTTCCGGCGGACGTTCAACAACATTAATCTTTTTATCGAAGAAGTCGAATATTGAACCTTCGGCAAGACACCACATGCCAAGATAATTACGCTTATAGAATAAACCAGATAAGCTATCTCCGACGCGGGATTTATATATATCGGTCACATATGGGTTATCTTCTAAAACAAAATGAAGACTATAATAATTCTTATTTCCTTCAATGCCTTTATCTATCCATTGTTTGACTTTATGAGTAGGATGAGCTGGATTCATTGAAGCAAATCCCATGCTATGAGAAGCACTTAACCTAGTATCAATCATGTCAATAATACTTTCAGGATATAACGTCATTTCATCGCATAAAACTAGGGAAAACGTATCACCTTGGAAATTCTTGATTGCACCTTCATCTTTAGCACCAAGAATTGTTATTGTCTTATCTTTGAAATATAGTTTTTCTCCCGACCAATTGCAGAATGGTTTAAATATAGAAAGCTGAGGTGAATCTAATATCATCCTAACAACATTTCGATAAGCTGTATCAAACGTATGACCTACAATATATATTTTACTGTCAGGACAAGAATCAACAGCTTGCATGAATCTATAAGTAGTACAAACAGTTTTCCCCGATCTAACAGCCCCATGCGCAATATTCCATGTAGCTGTACTATTTAATAAAAAATCAATTTGCTTTTTTGAAAATGGTTCTGTCATAATGTATCAAAAGATATCAACAATTTATTTTAATGCAAGGAAAAGATGAAAATGATGATGACTAAGGAAAATCAGGAAGAACTCGATGAATTATTAGCAGAATTTTTCACTAAAAATAAGGTAAAAGTAACAGAAGTAATAGCATTTTTTATGTCTAATCTTCTTATTATTATAATCAGAGCAGGATATTCAAAAGAATTATTTTATGCTCTCTGTTCAAATATGATCGATGCTTTTGATGATGCTAAAAAGGAATATGATGAGAAACAAAGCAAAGTGTAAAAAGTGTTTATCAGTTATTGAAAGCTTTCATGCAACTGATTATGTTGAATGTAAGTGCGAAGAGATTTCTGTTGATGGCGGACAAGCTATGCGTTGTACTGCTAAGAACTGGGAAAACTTTTTACGCTTTGATAATGAAGGCAATGAAATTGTTCCTAAGATAATAGAAAAGCCTATCGATCAGCCTGATATAAAACCCACTGATTTAAAGTTCCCCACGAAAGCAGAATTGTTAAATATGCTCGATGGAATGATTGAAAATATCGAGAAATTACCTCAGCAAGCAATGACAACAGCAGTTAATCAATATGATCATATTTCATTGTTGATATTACTATCAGCGATCTTTCGTTCTGACTGCAAGGATGAAAGCTGAGTCATTGTATCCTCGAACATTTCTTTAATATCATCAGAAACATTGATATCATTTTGCTTCTTGATGCTTGCTTCAAATTGTGTTTGATCTCTACGCTCTTCTTTGACAAAATAATCATAAGCAGCAACTGAAATATCATATGCTTTGACGTGTAACATTCCATCAGTAAGATATTCTTCACGTCTTACAGCTAAAAAAGCCTTTGCCAACTCATACGATTGACGAAACTCATCATTTTCTTTAGCAAAAAGACTTAACTTTGATGGTGGAAGTTTATTGATAGCGCAGAACTTGTTAAGATTTAAACTTGTTTCTTCTTCGGCCCATTCTAAAAGATTTTTAGCTATTTTATCTCTATCATGTTCTTTTGGTCGTCCAATTGCCATAGCATATGCCTAATGTTTTTAAAACATCTATACTATAAATTATTTGAAATATCAATCATTGTTTCCATGATTTCTTAACTATGACGATTAAATTCTCTATTCTATTATCTTTTGAATCACCATTTACATGGTAGACATGTTCATTAGGTTCAAGTAATCGACCTAAATGTTCTTCCATTATATGCCGATGAATCCTTTTTTTCATTCCATTAATAGTTTTATGTTGGTAAAAATTTTTACTCATTCAATTGTTTGGTTTTTCTCTCTTTTAAATATCCATAAATAGAAGTTCGATGCACATTAAAATGCTTGGCAATATTTACTATCCTCATACCATTTTTCAGCATTTCTTTTAGTTCGATTACTTGCTCAGAATTAAGGATTCTTTTTCGTCCCTTATAAGCTCCTTTCATTTTTGCTATCTTAACGCCTTCGCGTACTCTTTCAAGAATTATATCTCTTTCAAACTCAGCAAATGCACCCATCACAGAAAGAAGCAAATTTGACATAGGATTATCATCGCCATTAAAGATAAGATTTTCTTTAACAAAGTGAACTTTTACACCTTTTTGATTTAAAGTGATCACAGTTTTTTTAAGATCATAAAGATTTCTAGCTAATCTATCCATGCTATGAACGAAAATCGAATCGCCTTCGCGTACATAATCCATCATCAGAAGATATTGATCTCTAATAAGATTTTTGCCAGATGTTTTATCGACAAATTTTTTATCAAGTTCAATATCTGCAAGTTGTCTATCGATATTTTGAAGTTCTGTGCTTACTCTAATATATCCAATTCGTTGACCTTTAGACATATTAATCTTTCCATGAAATTGGTGATGTAAACATAGAATCAATTTCCTTACCAAGTTCTTCATTTTCTTCCGCTAAACTATTCATTGAATCAATAAATGAAATTTGTAGAGCTTCTAAATTTCTACCTGAGCCGTATATTAATCTGTCAGTAATGGGAGTTTTTTTAAAAGATATCCATTGATTTTGTTCACTATCCCAAATTGCTACAACTCGAAGAAATAATTTTTCACCATTTCTTTTAAAACATAGTTCTATAAAAGAATTATCTTTTTTCATTGTTTTCTCATGTTTAATCGTTGACTTTCCATTATAGGCAGATTAGTAAAATAATTCATAATTTTACTCATTAAGCGTGATTTAGCTTCTAGAGATTATAGACAAAACGTTGAATATTAGCAAGAGATTTTATTTCGACATTTTTTTTAGAAATATTTTATTTTGACTAGATAGTAGTCTATTTCGACGCCGAAGTTAAGTTAATTCCATTGAAAGATTCCGAGGAATTTTTTACGAGTAATTGGACAAAATTCCTTGCAAAATTTCTTCTTGTTGAGGCGAATTAAAATTACTTTGCAGGGAATTGCAAAGATTTTTCGTTTGCATGAAAACTTCATAATCAATTATAATATTTCCATAAAATGGAAAAAATATGAACTTAATTCAATTAGATTTATTTAAAACAAGAGAAGAATCCGAACTTGATCACTTAAGATTAATGATTGAAGATGTAAAAAAATCTGGTGATAAAGTTAGGCGTGGGATGTATGCAAAACTTGGAGATTTAACTAAAGGCCATGATGATTTAAGATTAAGGTTAGAAATAATAGAACGGAACATTTGTGCAGGAATTAGATAATGGAAAGCATACTAGACTTTATGAAAGGATTTGATTTTAAGACTATTTTATCAATGACATTTATAATGTGGTATTTTACTAGAGGTATTAAAAAATCGGTTACTAATATTGGAAAAGGTAAAAAATAATCAACCAATAAATAAAATCAAACCTTTGGTTTAAATATGAAAGTAGAAAAAGTTGTTTATCTGAAAGATTATAAATTGGAAATTCGATTTAGTGATAAAAAAACTAAAGTTGTTGATCTTTGTAATTTGATTAATCGGAGTGGTTTTTATTTTGGTCCTCTTAAAGATATTGAATTGTTTAAAAAGGTTTATTTAGACGATGAAAAATATCCCTTAAGCATTTGCTGGCCGAACGGAGCGGATATATGTCCTAATTTTTTATATGAAATAAGTTGTATAGATGAATGTTTATAGAAAATTTCTTTAAAAAAATTTTCATATCACATATAATTTTTAACGAACCAAAAACTTGTTGAGGTCATTAATGAAAAGATTGTTAAAAGCTCTCGGTAATATCTTGTTTTCGTTGTTTGTAGGGTCGCCTCCTAAAGAACATCATATGGAAATGAGAAGAAAAATTAATGACCCGACTTATACAAAATATATGTAGGAATTATGAAAAAATTATTTTTAGCATTTTGTTTATGCAGTCTATTTTCTCTTTGTGATGCAAGTAACGGAACTTACACCGTTGATTCGCATGGTTGTGTAACTGTTGGTAAAGATTTAACAAAAAATAACTTATCCTTTAAGCCTTCTAAAAATATAAATAATAAATAATTTTTATCCTCTAGTCATCAGCCTATCCAAGAAATCTTGGGGTGATTAGAGGCAATTTTCTACTATTTCAATTCTTACAAGATATTGCTTAGGCTTTCCTTTCTCTTGAAAATATTCAGTTTGTTTAAATCTTTTATCACCATCAGCTCTTCCCGGTGCTAATCCAGGAAGGATATTATCACAAATAGCATCATGAACCCATTTCAAAGAATAGACTAAATTATCATAATCTAAAGCGCGAGGAGCAATTCTCGTAAGTCGTATTTGACAAGGCAAAGTAATTTCAGGTTTTTCTGTCTTGAAACATATCCAAATCTTTTTCTTTTGGATTTTATGTCGTTTATTTTTTTTACTCCAATGCTCAGAACAATTTCCTTCACTAACCGTTTGAATTGGTAATATAATATCCAACATGATTTTTACATTAAAAAGGGATTTTTTCTTGTTCAAAGTCCTGGGATGGTTTATTAATTTCTAAATATTTATCCAGAGCTTCTAAAACCTTTTCTTGGAAAGATTTAGCCATAGAAGATTCTTTAAAACGATTTAATGGAAAGTATTTTTTTTCACCATCTTTTTCATATGGTTTTGAAGGAAAAGAAATCCATCTTTGATCGTCTTTTTTGAAGTAAGAAATTTCATTAATAATAAAGTTGCCCCATTTCTGTATTTCAATGCTTAGGATACCTTGTAAAGAGTTTTTATTTACCGTTTTGTACTGAAGAATTTCTATCATGGTTTTTCCTTTATTTTTTGTAGTAAATCATTTATACTATTTATTAAAGTAATTACTTTAAAAATACTTTCACTTATAAGAAATTTTTTTGATAATGAGCAATCATTATTTTCAACGATAAAGTCATTATACCTTGAGATATTTGTTTGCATTCCTTCAAGTTCTAGGATAATTTCACTAATCTTCATAAAACCTCTTTAAACGTTCACTGTTGATTTTTTTTATCTTACCCATACTTAGAGTCAAAAGATACGTTATTTTGCATTGGTGCTACATATCTGCGCGAATTAAGGCCGTTTTGAATCTACTTGTTTCTTTCTTTTATGTCTTTCATTCTTATAATCATCTTCGCCTCTAATCCTGTAAGCATTTGTTTTATTGTTGTTGATAAAATACATAAGTTAGCACGATTACAACCAAAT
>Ga0208585_1000005_pt1 | contig 26207 bp, 17 predicted proteins | sample NGESurshal072012_5_FD_184465 | JGI IMG/M metagenome (GOLD analysis project Ga0208585, IMG submission 184465) | Arctic peat soil microbial communities from Barrow, Alaska - NGEE Surface sample 415-3 shallow-072012 (SPAdes) | ecosystem: Environmental > Terrestrial > Soil > Wetlands > Peat ...
GGTATTCAATAATTTTAAATTGTTCACCCATTTTATTTACAATTTTGGTTTTATAATATAATAATTTGTAATACAATAATTTATTTAAAGATGAATATTTAGCCAACCAAACTCTTCTAGGATAAAAAGCGGTTAGCTGTAATATTACTGCGCTAATAAAAAAAATTTAATTTCTTATTCTTTTTATATTAGGTTGTATTTTAAACGGCGTTTCAACATATCTACCTTCAGTGGTCTTAGCATACAAAGGTTTATTAGTATAATACGTATTTTTAGGATCTACCTGTCAATAAGTCGCTCCACCTGTCCTTTCCTCTATTTTATGATATAAGCCTTTACAATCAGGTAAAGGTCAAGCCCCTAATACTGTAGATTGTGAACTTAGGTCTGGCTGTCCAAAAACTTCCAAACTATTGGGATGAAAAGAAGCTCAATAATAAGGATTGAAGTTACCTCCTGTACCTATATACCATAAAAGTGAACGACTTCTGTCAATGTCAGGACCCAAAACTCATAACGATACATATTTAGGGGGCATAATTACTGTAGGATTTCTACGTATAAAACCATCCCAGTCATCTGAAGAATCACACTTAACTGTAAAATATGAAGAAATCTCTATAAATTCATCTAAAAAATAAAAAGCTAATTTTTTTAGAGCAGACTCTTGTAAATAAGGTAATATATACATATTAAAAAACAAAATGTCTACAGGTAATAAAAAAAATATAGAACTTATAATTAAATAGAAACTTAAGGATCTTAATATTAAAATAATAAAGAAATACCTTTTATTTTTACCTAATCATAAAATAAAAAAATTTATATCAGATTTTTTATTATCATAAATTTCTATTACCATACCTAATGATATAATAAAAATATCTATTTGTAATTTAAAGGGGAAATAAACAAATACATCGCATAATATACCAATAAATATTAAATATACGAAAACTTTAAATATATTACACGGTTTAAACATAACCTTTGTTACATTAAAAGCCTTACATATATCTATAAAAATAGCATTTTTTATAACCATATTTTTATATGGAGAAATAAATAAAGGACAACTATATATTATTTGTATTATAATACCACTAATAAAAAAAATAAATATTTGAAACAAACCATCATATAGCTCGAATTCTTTAAATGAATTTTGTATTATTAAACTTTGCAAAGGAACTAAGCAGCAATAAATGAGTACAATTATTGTAACTCTACTAAACAGTATGGGATTATCTCGTCTTAAAGCGACGGCATTAGATAGTAATAAAAATATTATTGAATAAATTAACATGTAAGACCTATGAGATTCGAACCCATATAACAAAGATTAAAAGTCTCGTATTTTACCATTAAACTAAGGTCTCTATTTTTATAAAAAAGGGATATATAAAAATTATAAATATAATTTATATTTATATACTAAGAACCTCAATAATATATTGAGATAAATAAAAATAATCACACAACATCTACAAAATGTCAGTATAAAATACTGGATTCTAAACCTAGGTGATGATTTTCCGTAGAGTGATAGGCTAATACACGTCATAAACCTACAGCGATAAAAGCAGTCCCGATCATTACATGTACAAAAAATGTTATCATAAAGCTCTTTATCTTTATTTCAACAATTTTCATTGTTGTTCAGACTATATCATTAAAATAATAAAATTTATATTATCTTAAAAGGTTTTCGTGGCAGAATTCTTACACAAAGATAAGTAAATATTTGTGGCTCTGCTAGTCTTTGAACCTGCATATATTATATATGTGGATTGATTGAAAACCCATACACATAAAAAAAATAATTAACGTTAATATATGATTGGCTGCATATTGTCCTTATTATCTAAGGGTATTCATGCAATTTACCTTTTTTTCTGTATATTTACTAAGTTTTAGTAAAATTAGTACAGGGGCTACATGTAAACATTAAACATAAAAAAAAAAATTCTTTAAATGTTCAATTTTTTTTTATATTAACCCATGAAAACCGGTTCCAAAGTAAAAACATGTACCAAATGCTCCGTCACTTATAGTAAATGATGACACATTGTATTCTACAGCTTGAAAACCTGTAAATACAATGGCTAGTATAACTGTTGCTACTAAACCGTATAAAGCTCCTGCTCTATTACCTTGAATTAAAGAATGATGAGCGTAAGTAACTGTAACTCCACTAGATAATAATATAACTGTATTTAATAAAGGTAATTCAAAAGGATTAATAGCTTCTATACCCATAGGAGGTCATTGAGCTCCTAATTCTACAGTTGGAGATAAAGCTGAATGGAAAAATGCTCAAAATATAGCTAAGAAGAATAATGCTTCAGATACTATAAATAAAGCAACACCCATATTTAATCCTTTTTGAACAGCTAATGTATGATTACCTAAATAAGTTCCTTCACTTATAACGTCACGTCATCAGAAAGACATAGATAGTATAACAGATATAAAAGCTGATGATAAGAATAAATTTGCATTACTAAAACCATGCATTGTTAATACTCCGCTAGTTGTTAATGTTAATAATGCAATACATGTATACAAAGGTCACGGTGAGGGTGACACTAAATGAAAAGGATGAGCTTGAAACTTACTTCTCGTTAAATTAGTCATTCTTTTTATACTTTCAACATATATATAGTTCGATTATAAATAAATTTTTCTTTTATAATTAAACAGATAACTACAAAAGTATTCTTATTTATAATCGTATGCATACCTAAGGTATATAATTTAGGAAATAAAATAAGAGATATTTAGTTAATAAATATATTTTAAAAAGGTTAAGGAATAGGTGACTTGAACACCTAACCTACCGTGTGTAAAACGGTTGCTCTACCATTAAGCTAATCCCTTTATATAAACGGGTTAAGCCGGCATCGATCCGACATAGCTTTTCTTGACAAGAAAATTCCTTACCAATTAGGATACTAACCCCTATTATATTTATTAAATTATAATCTAAAAATTTTTATATTTTTTATTAGTTTTTTTGTTTTATAGTTATAACAATCGCTCCTACCATAGCTAGTAATAATATAACAGAAGTTAATATTAATCATATACTATAACTAGTATACATAATATTACCTATACTTGTAATATGACTAGTTTCAGCTAAATTACCATCTCATATCTTACTAGTAACAAAAGATATTTCACCATCATCTAGTTTAGCACCATTTAAAGTAAACAATTTATTAAAAAAGTCACTATAATTATTATATCAAATATCATTTGACGTATTATTTAAATCAACAGTATAACTATTAAATGAAGCAATACTGTACGGTAATATTTGATAAACAGGGTAATTAAATGAAATAGTAATAAAAATAGCTAAAGGTATACTATTACTAGTATTACTTAATAATTCACTTATTCTAACATTTATTAACATTAAAATAAAAAGAAATAAAATAGATACAGCTCCTACATATACTAATAAATAAGAAATACCAATAAAATTCAAACCTAATATCATAAGATAACTAGCTATACTTAAAAATAAACCGATTAAAAATAATACAGAAACAATAGGATTTTTACTAATAATAACTAATATGCTACATAAAATAGCAATTAATGAAACAATGTCTAAAACTTCTACTCTATAACCATTAGTATATATTTCATTACAAAGAAACAAGTTAGACATAAAAATATATAAAATTATACCTCATCATTTTTCAATTTGAAAAAAGATAAAATAACCACCAGTGATATAAATTTATTTATTTTATTATAATAAATAATATGTTAACAATTTTGAGGAAAAAGTGATTAAATTAATTAAAAGATTATATTATATAATATTTTATTATTATATTGTTGAGCGTAACATAACTTTAGTTAAACATGTCTATAAACTTTTATAGCCAGCCCTCAAGATGAATTGAACATCTATCAAAATATTAACAGTATTTTGCTCTACCATTGAGCTATAAAGGCGAAATTATTTTTAAAAATGGTTAAATTTAACCGGTTTTAAAAATAATCCTATCGCGGCAGATAATAAATAGATCTTTGTTTACTCTACGCAATATATATTTTTTTTTTAATAACATTTTCGTTGTTATTAGTACGGTATATTAATTTTATATTTAGGCAGAAATATACATAACCAAAAATATTTAGCATCATATATACTAAATATTTTGAATCCTATTATCCTTATCTCCAGATTGATTCTAAAGTCCAGCGAGTCACTATATAAATTAGCCTATAGCAATTAAAACCATACTAAAAAAAACACCCCATAATCCAAGATACTCGTGTACGGGATTCACCCTTGCTCTCATATAAGTTTCGAACTTATATAAACAGGGATAACATAAATATATCCGTATGCTTTACCATTTAAGCTAATGAGAGTTGAATCTAAAGTAATATAAATTTATTTTCGGCTAACTAAAATTAATAATACTTAATTTTAACTTACTAATGTTTATTATACATTATTGAAGAAAGTGCTTTAAAAGTTATAATTTATAGAAGACGTGTACAAGACTTGAACTTGTATCCTTGTGGCCGAAACACAATACTTTACCATTAAGTCAACACGCCTATATACTTATCATACTTTAGGAAGAAAAGGACTCGAACCTTCGACAGCACATTGCTATTGAGTTTACAGCTCAACCCGTCATACCAACAAACGGAACCTTCCTTTATATATAAAGATAAAACCTAGAGAGAGGAGTTCTCTAGATTATATTTATATATATGTTATTGTTTACATTAATAAATCCCGTGCAATTTCCACTACACGAACCATATTTCGACTTAACACCAATTAAAGTCACGCATACGAAGATCCTCCATAAAAGAAACTAGAATCAATTATCTAGAAAAAAATTAAATAAAAAACCAAACTTATTGCACATACTTTTTTCAGCGTCTGACGAGTAGTTAGTACCTATCTGAGATTAAATCCACCGTGACGTGGTGATTCACGATTACTAGTAATTCCTTTTTCATATAGTCGAATTTCAGACTACAATCCATGTTTTATCCTACTTTAATTAGATTAGCTCAAATTTACATTTTTGCATCATTTTGTATAGGTACGTGTGGCACGTCTATAGCCCACAACATTTAGGCCATGATGACTTGTCTTGGCCCCTATTATCATATCCCTTGTAAAGGTGAACTGCTTTATGCCCAAATAAAGCAAGGGTTTCCGTTAATTTCATGGAATTAACCAATATCTCACGACATTAACTGAAGACAGCCGTGCAACGCTTGTAATATCCTAAAGATAATATTCAAGTTGTGGTAAGGTTTTTCGCGTACTTACGAATTAAATAACATACTTCACTACTGGTTTCAGAAACGGTCTAATGATTTCAGTTCCTGCGTTGCCACATTACTCTTGAGGTGAAATGCTTACACTTTCATTTATAGACTAAATAAAGATCTAATCTATGGCATTCATCATTCTCTGCTTGGACTACTAGGGTATCTAATCCTGTTCGTGACCCGAGCCTTCGTCCCTCAACGTCAGTTATTAGATAAAAGGTTGCTTTCGCCGCTACCAGTCGTTATGGGATCAAAGAATTTCAACTCTACTCCATAAATACTCCCCTTCTCATATATAACTCTAGCATAACCGTTTCTTGTTTAAGACTAATTATACCGTCTAGGTACCCTTTAAACCTACTAAAGATGAATAACACTAGTCTTTTACGTATTACCGCGACTGCTGGCACGTAATTTGGTCAAGACATATAGAAAAGAAGGTTTGTCATCATCAAACATCAATTTATTTTTTTCTTCTCTAGAACTTTACTCGATAAAATCGATCTTATACCTGTCTACGAGAATAATTTCTCTTAATATAAAAGTAGCAAATTAATTTTACTACGCTATGTTTAGTAGCATAAACCTATTACGGATAAATTGATTAATCTTTCATAAATAACTTTAGTTATTTATAATTAATTAAACAGCCAAGTATAATTAGCCGAAGCTATACATTCCCCCAAGTTGCTGGTTCAGCCGTTAGGCTATTGACCAATATTCCCCACTGCTGTACTATACGTATTGGGGTTTTTTCAGACCCAATGTGATCGATCGACCTCTCAGCCTCGACTACGGAATATCAGGCTAGTTAAACCATTACTTTAACTACTACCTATCCGAAACGTTTATTGTCCTCTCAAAGCGAAGATTTCTCTCCTTTATAATATAAGGTATTTATTAACCCTACTTTAAGGCAGCCAAAACATTATATACTCACCTGTACACCACTTCTAATGAAATTAATAATATATACTATTAATTAGATTAGACGTACGATTAGCATGTGTCAAGCACTTGGATAGCGTTCATTCAGAGCCATCATCAAACTCAATTCATTTATTGGTGTAAATACATAAAACTCTACTTTTTTTTATCTACACCATTACTAATATATCGTAAATTTAATTTTTTTTTATTATGTATATATTTTTCGTAATTATTTTTTTTTTTTTTTGGATACAATTAAGCGGGGTCCTGTATTAGTTATTAGTCTATATTAAGGCTCGACCTAGAGCTTGAGAGTTCGTTAACTTTATTATACTATATAAAAATATTTTTATACATTTAGCTATATTTACTATAGAAATAAGTTTATCATTTTCTGTTTAATACTCAAATTTTAATTTAACAAACATTTATTATATGTTTCGGCTTAGCAAGCTCCTGACTTTCCTATACTATAATTAAATATAGCATTATACTCTTAGTATCACAAAAATATTTGTTATTTTTCCTGATAAATTTTGGTTTAAAAACCTTCTAGCAAAAAAAAAACAATTATACTTAACTTTTAGCGTTTCTTATGTTTATTTTTTGCTAAATAAGCTATTTATTTTTCAAGTAAATAAAGAGACTTTAAACAGAGCACTATCATTTTTATTTTCTTTTATTCTTTTTAATGTAAATCTAAAGCATCTTTAATATAACTACTAGTTAAAACTACAAACACTTGAGCTTGTATAAAAGCAATACCTAATTCTAACCCCGAGAATGCTATTATAAAGGCTAGAGGTACTAATCCTAAAAAGAAAAAAATAAACCCAGAAGTCATAATATTATAAGTAAAACCGGCTAAGATATTTAATAACATATGACCACTTAGTATATTAGCTCCTAATCTAAGACCTAAAGAAACATTTCTAGATAAGTATGATATAAACTCTATTAATACTAATAAAGGTAATAAGGCTAATGGACAACCAGCCGGCACTAATAAAGAAAAAAATTCTAAACCATGCTTCTGGAATCCTAATATAGTTGCACCTAAGACTACAGTAAAACTAAGAGCAAATGTAAAAATAAAATGACTTGTTGACGCAAAACTATATGGAACCATACCTATTAAATTATTAATTAAAATAAATATAAATAAAGTATATATAAATGGGAAGTATATTTGTCCTTTTGTAGGATTTATTTGGTTTGTTACTATACTATGTATAGTAGCATATATTGTTTCTTGACTTATTGATCAATTATTACTTACAACTTTATTGTAATTAGTTGCTAAAACATTTAATGTTAAGACTAAAATTGCACCTATAGTTAGATATAATCCTATGTTAGTTAATGATATATGTAAGTTAGCTAGTATAGGGGCATCTAAACTTAATAAATTTCTAATTTCGAATTGATCTAAAGGGCTTGGTATAGCTGTATATAAAAAATAAGACATTTTTGTTTATATTTTTAGTTTTAATTTTTATTGAAATATGTCCTAAATTTCTTTTATTCTTAAAGAATAAAAAAAAAAATAATCTTAATTATTATAATTTGCTTATAAATATACGAGAAATAAATAAACGAACAAATCTAGGTAATATGTATTTTGAAAATACATATATCATTATTACAAGTAGTATAAAAGCAAAAGTTACTTGATTTATAAAATAAAACGGAACTAATTGTGGCATTTTTTTTTTATTATATGGTTTCAATGTTATAATTATTTTTACATTATTATTTATTAAAATAATATAAACTTTATAGTGTTTTTAATAGACCTAATTATGAGTTTATTATTAAGCTTTACCCTTACCTTTACATAAGTAGTTTCAATAAAATAAGGTATTCTATTAGTACTATTAAAAATACCTGAAGAAAAATATTATCATCTATGTTTAATAGTAATTTAGCAATATATTTATAAAATTAATTTTAGTTATTATATATTAATGACGAAACTGAATAGTGTAAACCATCTAAAATAGGAGCAGGGTATATTCCTAATATTACAGTAAATACAACTAGTGTAAATAAAATAAAGAATTCCCGTTTATTTACATCACTTATATTAGCTTCAAAAAATTTACTAAATGATCCTCCAAAAGCTATTCTATTGAACATATATATAGTATATGCAGCGGAGAAAACTATAGATGAACTAGCAAAAACACCTAATAAAGGTAATCTTTCAAATACACCGTAAAGGGACATAAATTCACCCACAAAATTTAAAGTAAGAGGTACTCCACAATTACCTAAAGATAATATAAAAAATAAAACGGAAAATAAAGGCATTACTTGAGCAATACCTCTATAGTAACTAATTAATCTAGTACCAGATCTATCATATAATACACCACCAGCACAAATAAATAAACCACTTGAAACAAACCCATGGGCTAAACCTAAAGCTATACCACCTTCTATACCTTGAATAGTATTACTAAACACACCTATAAGATAAACTGCAGCGTGTGATACAGAACTATAAGCAATAAGTTCTTTAACATCTATTGTTCTTAAAGTACTAAAACTGGCATATATAATAGTTATAACACCAATTAAGTATATAATATATGTATAATCTAATGAAGCTTTAGGTAATAAAGGTAATATAAGTCTAAATATACCATATAAGCTTAACTTTAAAACTATAGCGGCCAATATGATACTACCACCTAAAGGAGATTCCACGTGAGCTTTTAATAACCAAGTATTTAAAAATATAGTAGGTGTTTTTACAGCAAATGCTATAAATATACCATAAAATAAAAATAATTGTGTGGAATAATTAAAGTTAGTTTTATATAAAGCATCGAAATCAGTTGTTCCCATTATAGAAGACATGGCTAATATTGATAATAATAAGAATAAGGATCCAAATAATGTATATAAAAATAAATAAAAACTGGCTCTTACTTTATTGCTAGAACCAAATAGTCCTATTAATATAAATAAAGGTGGTAATATACTCTCAAAAAAAATATAAAACAATAAAATATCTAGCACTAAAAAAACTGCTAATAGTAATGTTTCTAATAATAAAATTATTATTACATATGATCTTACATTTTCGCTAATGGAATTTCAATTACTTAATAATGCAATAGGAGTTATTATAGTTGTCAACATAACAAAATATATAGATAACCCATCTAAACCTAAATAAAAATCAAAATAACCAACTTCATGATATTCTTGAACAAACTGAAATTGATTGCTACTAAAATCAAACAATATAAAAACAATTAAGGATATAAAAAGATTAATTATAGATGTACTTAAAGCTATTGTTTTTATACGTCTAATATCCAAAGATGTTAACTCGTAAGACATACCTGTTGATATAGTAAATATACCTAATATAGGTGTTAATAATAAAAAAGTAAGTAACATAACAAAAAAAAAATAAAAACTAATTTCCCTCAGGATTAAATGATTAATTTAACCTTTACTAGTACCATACACAACTGTATAGTAAATACTAAATTTATTTTTATGCGAAGCAAGAGAATAAATTTACGTTTAGCGTATAAAGAATACATAATATACAAATAACTTTATTTTACATAATAATTTTTATATTATTTTTTCCTTATTATATATTCCTTTATACCTAGAATTAGGCTAATAAATTTTTAATAATAGATAAATTAAGATTTATTATTTTACTTATATCCTTAATAACGGTTGAGATAGGTATAAATTATAATAATGAAATATTACTAGGTATTATCTCAAAACTGTATAATATACAAGGAACCAAAATAACAAACGCGATAACTATTGGCAATAAGACAGTTCAACAAAAGGACATTAATTGATCAAAACGAATACGAGGGAAAGATGCTCTTGCTCATATAAATACAAATATCATAATACAAGATTTAACACCTAAAGTTAAACCATAAATTAATCCTTCTATTAAAGGATCTGAAAATATACTTTCTTTATTTAAATTGTTCATATAGTAATCAAAGTTAATATATTCCATTAAAAAAAATAAAGAAGGTAAATAATCGTATAAGTAACCACCTAAGAATAATATACTAGTTAATATACATATTAAGACAATACTTGCATATTCAGCCAGGAAGAAGAAAACGAATATAACAGCAGCGTGTTCTGTCATAAAACCACTAACAAGTTCTGATTCAGCCTCCGCCAAATCAAAAGGAGCTCTATTAGTTTCTGCCACAGATCCTATAAAAAATATAATAAATACAGGGAATAAAGGTACTATAAATCAGATGGCTCTTTGAGCTTCTATATTAACAGTAAGATTCAAACTTCCTGTTAACATTACAACAAGTAATATAGCAGAACTTAATATTAATTCATAACTTATTAATTGAGCTGTACTTCTAAGTGAACCTAAAAAGGCGTATTTACTATTTGCACTTCAACCTGCTAATAATATACCATATGTAGATAAAGAAGAAACAGCTAACATGTATAGTATACCTAAATTTAAATCATTTAAAGCTAAACCAGGTCCATATGGTACAACTAAATAACCTAATAATGAAAAAATTAAAGTTATAATAGGACCAAGGAAAAATAAACCTAAATTAGCTTGTGTAGGTGAAACATATTCTTTTAAAAGAAGTTTTAAAGCATCGGCAAATGCTTGTAAAAGACCATAATATCCTACTATATTAGGCCCTAATCTTCTTTGCATACTAGCCATTGTTTTTCTTTCGGCCACTGTTACATAAGCTACAGTTAATAAGACAGGCACAGTTACTAATAAAACTTCTAGAACAGAAATTAAAGTGGGTATATATAACATATTTGTGTTTTTTTTTCTAAATTTTGTTTCAAAAGAATAAATATTATTTATTTTTTTTTTTATTATTATTTTAGGTTAAAAATAACTTTTTAATAAACAGTTTAATTAATAAACTATAAGTTATTTATTATTTAATATATTATTAAGTTTGATGTGAGATAATAAATAATATTGAGACTAATTCTCATCTAAGATTCGAACTTAGATCTAAATATTAGAAGTATCCTGCTCTACCATTGAGCTAATGAGAGTATTATTTTTATGAGTATAACATTATATAACTTTGGCTTAGAATTTATATATTTTTTTACATAAGATTGAATAATTAACAAATTTAAATTAAGCAACGTATAATAATAAGAAAGCCATCATTAAAGCAAATAGACCTGTAGCTTCCGCAAAAGCGAAACCTAAGATAGCGTATGAAAATAATTGACCTCTTAATGAGGGGTTTCTAGCCACACCTAATATTAATGCACCAAAAACTACACCAATACCCACACCTGCACCTATTAAACCTGTAGTAGCTAATCCTGTACCTATAATTTTTGCTGCTTGTATCATTTATTTATTTGAAGTAAATATCGTACAAAGGGAACCTTTATAATTTTTATCTGTTAAACATTTTTATTTTTATTAAAAATATTGAGAACATTTATTTTTATTAATTCATATATAATAGTTAGGAATTATAGGATTGAAAGTTAGTTATTATTATCTAGGGTTATGGAGGAATTGAACCTCATATTTAAGATCTGCAATCAAAACGTAGAACCATCTACAACATATCCCTAGTACATATATGTTTATATAAAGTACTCCTCTTACTCTATATATAATATATGTACCAATTATTTTAAAGTACTCCTCTTACTCCTTAAATAATATATGTACCAATTATTTTAAAGTACTCTTCTTAGTATATAAATAATATATGTGCCAATTACCCTTTATTTAACTATAAACATAAACTATCAAATTTATATTATTCAACGGGTTTCCTATTAATTTGTATAAATTCAATTCTAGAGTTAAGTAGAGTAGCTTTAGCTTCTGCCCGTACTCTTTGCTCGTTTAAAACATGCAAATCCTCTAAAATCGTGTTTTTTAATCTATGTTCATAATTACTTGTAGGTATTTCTGGCACCTTTGATAATGTTTCTTGTGCATACGCTGTTTTTGTATTTATGACTTGTATGCATCTTAAATAATTATCCCTTTGTTCTATAGCAGTTTTTAAATCCATTTTTTTAAACTGATTTAGAATATGAGAGTTATAACCAATATGTTTACATATTTCATCTCGTATCGGTACTTCACCTCCGGGAACATTAAATCCAGGTCCTGGATTTATTGTTTTAGGGAAGAATACTGATGCAGGATCAACACCAGGGAAAACTTTTGATCATGTAACAAAAGGTGGTTCTGTACAATGACCAGGTCCAAGTTCTATAGGATGCAATCTTTTATCAATACCCTTTCCTTTATCCAGAGGTTTAGTTGCACTGTCATCATTATCGCTTGTATTACCTATATCTTTACCCTTACCTTTATCGGTTTGTTGGTAGGGATCATGCCCTTCATCCGATTCCATAGCATTATATAACTTTGGCTTAGAATCTGTTAATGAAGAGCTATCACCACCCATTTTGTCATAACCGTAAAGGAACTGCTTTAAATTAAAGTTAATACCTTTTAAACCAAAATAATCTGATAATCAGCCTATAGCAGCTGTATTTATTGTTCAACCTAGTAAACCTATAGCGATATTGTTTCCGAATTCACAGTAGTCTATGTGTAAATTACCGGAAACCATGTATTTAATTAATGCTACCAATGTAATGGTAACTAAAGCACCAGTGAATTTAGCCAAAGTAAAATTCACTAGTAAAATGTTAATTGTTTTTTTTGTTGTCTGTAAAAAATTTTTCATGAGTTTGTTTGTATTTATCATAACATTAACGCAGTTATAACCACGGTACTTTTTAAGCGGTCAAGTTGTACATCTCTTAAATGAAATAAACGTCTTTACATAAAATACTTCTTCTGTTAAGTCCTATTATCCTTATCCCTATATTTAATATAGAGTCCAGCGAGTCACATACAAACACCAGTGAGACAGCCCCAAACAACAATTAAAGCGCTCAAAGAACCCCATACATCTACGGGAGCTAACAAAATTTTCAATTATAACGTTATAATAAATGTAACAATTATTACATTTATGTAGTGCAACCATAAATAAATATATTTATGATTATTATAATCACAAATAATATAAAAATATAATTATATTATTTGTATTTGCAATTAAACCTTAGTCTTAATGCTTTTTATACATAGAAAAATGTACTAAATAAGTATAAATGTAACAATTATATAAAGTCATCAAGACTGCTACCCATCTAAGATTTGAACTTAGATATAAATATTAGGAATATTTCGCTTTACCATTAAGCTAATGGGTATTATTATTTTAATATAGTAACCTTAAATTATATTTACATAATATTATATTTTAGCTATAAGCTTCATATTAATAGTTCTTTAAATGGTATAAATAATAATAAAAATCTAATTTTTTTTATCTACACCATTACTAATATATCCTAAATTTAATTTTTTTATATTATTTATAAATAATATGAGTAATATATAATATAAAGTAATAGCACTTTATAAACTTACAAATGCATGAGGTTTAGGTGGACTAGTCAATGCTCACTCTAAACTGTTATAACTTCTGTTTAATAATGTTTGTAAGCTATCACTATAGAATTGGGGAGTTAATCACGGATACTTTTTTATCTAGATTTAATTTACTTTAGTTTGTACAAGAGGGCTATACCTAAACATATAAATCTTAGTCTGCTCCCTATTTCTTTTTTTACTTCCTGCAAGGCACACGAAAAAGAGATTTATTTTATAGCATAATAAATAAGTACTAAAAAAAAGGTATGTAGCCTTTATTATCTAATATAAAGTAATGGCACTTTGTAAAGGTAAACTTACAAATGCATGAGGTTTAGGTGGACTAGTCAATGCTCACTCAAGTGAATTATAACTTCTATTTAATAGTGTTTGTAAGCTATCACTATAGAATTGGGGAGTTAGTCAAGGATATCTGCTAGTAGCTTTACCTTCAACTAATTGTAGATAAACTAAATGCAAGAATAGTCACGTGGCTACCACACTAATAATACTACCGAAACTACTTATTAAATTTCATCCTGCAAAGGCGTCGGGGTAATCACTAATTCTTCTAGGCATTCCTTGCAGCGTATATTTTGTGTTTAACTCTAATTCAATATAGTATATTAAACTGTTTTTTGTAAAAATAACCGTAAAAAAAGTAAAAAAGTTTAAGTATAAAATCCAATAAAAAAGTATTCCTATATTACTATAGGGATTGGACTATGTCTTTATCCATAAAATGGATATATCACGTATAGTCTCTGAAGATCCTACTCATAATAAGACAAAATAGGTTTATTACTTTGGTTTCCTGCTAATTGTCCTAAAATTTTTATATAAAGAATTTAGTGTAATTGAAAAAGTCAATATATTATAAATTATTAGGATGTTCTAGCAAACAGTGATATACAAAATATAATGTTACCATTATAAAGGGCCTACAATTTAAATGACCTAAGAAATGTTGAGGGAAGAATGTAACATTAACCCCGATGAAAAGTAATCAGAAATGTACTTTACCTAACACTATATTATAATCTAACCCTAATATTTTAGGTATTCAGAAGTATCATGCACTAAATAGTGCGAAAACTGCTCCCATACTTAATACGTAATGGAAATGCAAATATTAATACATATGTATTAATATGGTGGACTGTATCTTTACCTGTAATAGGTATACTATTTATCCTTATAGATAATATATTTAGTAACAAAAGGTACTTTATATCATAAAGGGTTATCATATTTAATTCAATTTAACACAAAGTTTGAATATATTTTATACTCTAAACTAAATAGAGGAGAGCTTTTATATTTTCTAATATCTATAAAACCTTTAATCTGGGTAACTCTATAGAATTTCATGTTAGAATATAATCTATTGTGCATAAAATAATCATATATAAATAGCATACTGTTAACGTTTTGAAATTTGAATGCGATAGATGTAAAATCTTTAGTACCAGATAGAACTGATGATTTTTTTCGTATTACAATATATGGTTTAGAATTTAATATAGTACTATCAAAATTTAATTTAGAAGTATATTGATTATATTGAAATTCTAAGTTACATTCTATTCTATTACCTGCATAATTAAATACTATGCTACCATCAGTATCAACCAACCCTGAAAAATAGGGATCATATAGTTCTATATTATAATTGGCTTCCTTATAATTTATATTATATAAAAAACAAGCCTCTTTAAAAGCAGGTACTTTCAATCTAATCAAACCATTTAAATGTTTGAGCAAATAGATCATGTTTTCTTTATTGGAAACTATATAGATAGAATAAGGTTTATTTTTATCAGATCTAATTCTACCTATATGTAGATAATCTTGTACACGACTTAAAATTCTAATATCTCTATTATGTAACTTTATTCTAATTTGTTTAAGTACTTTTTTTTTACTAGAAGGATCTCTTCTAATATCAAAATTACCGTCACCATCTATTACACCCGCAAATCAATTTCAAAATTTATAATCTTCAATATCAGGTAACTGACGTGCAGTCTCTGAGAATCCTTTACAGTTTTCTGCTGATTGTGTATCCATAAGTTGGTTACTTATTGTAGTATTATTATTTTCACTATTTAAAAGAAGACTATTCCTACTAACATCTAGTTTATAAAGATAAAACGTATTAATAAATAGTAAACAATACACAAATGATACAGTTTCCAGCATATAGTCAGTTGCAAAATAATATTTATTAATGGGCAAAGCCAACAAATAAGAAGATAAATTATTTTGGCCCAATTGAGCAACTACGTAGTAAGTATCGTGGAAAGCAATATCAAGAGAAGCGTTAGCTAAAACAACTCCACTTAATCCTCCTATTGTAAACATGAAAACGAAACCTAAAGCAAATAACATTGATGGTGTTAATTGTAAAGATCCTCCATAACATGTGGCTAATCAAGAGAATATTTTAATTCCTGTAGGTACGGCAATAATCAGCGTGGCGGCAGTGAAATACGCTCTCGTATCGACATCTAAACCTACTGTATACATGTGATGCAAAATGTTAATAAATATTCCTCATATTTACCCGCATAAGTATGCGCTCCTTTTACAAGAAGAATCGGACTATATCTTCGTCTTTTAAGGATGCGCGGATCCTGTTTTGTTTGTCATACTATTATTAATATTAATCTGTTTTTGTAGTGTTCTTATTTGAGCTAATCCTTCCTCATTAAGATGTAATTTATTACTAATAATGTTATGAATAGTTAATCATTTATCGAAAGATTGAGCTTTCTTAGTCATTAACGGAAATGCTTTAAAGTAATATATTACATCGTACATAGGCTTAAAGCCCGTAACAGTGTAGCGATAAACTGCTTTATTTTGGGTTCTAAGTGTTACTTTACCTAAGTTAAAAATATTCTGTATTTTATCAAGGATAACATCGTCTTTTTGATCAAGTATATAACGCATTTTTATCACATGACCTAAGAGATATCTACTATTAGATGTAATGGATACGTTAAAACAACCTTCAGCATCCGTAAACCCGGATAATCAACCATCTTGTATTGTAGGTAAAGCAGGAGTATTATTAAATATAATAGTATTAGTACCAAAACGATTATTTAAAGCTTGTACTCACAATGATAATTGTTCTATTCTGTGATTCATAGCCAAATTACTATTAAATAAAAAGGCTAGTAGAAGTATTTGTGAAGAGTCGTCTACTATTAGTCTGTAAAAATCATTTTTTTCTCCACTTTTCCCTTGTGGAAAATGCTTTACAACACCAATACCTAAAACTTTTTGTATATGGTAAAGAATAGCACTTTCTTTTTGAGTAAGAACAAAACGTACTCTTTTACCTTCCCCATATGTTTGAATGGCACCATCTCCTTCTACAAAACCTATGAACCAAGCTAATCAATTATCGGAGTGGTTCGCATTATTTCCGAATAATGTTTTATAATATAAACGGAAAGCTAAAAAATTAAAAGATGTTTCGCGTGTAGTCTCTGAAGCACTCTGTATTTTACTTACTAATAAGTATAGGGACAGATTGCCTGCTGATTGGGTATAGCTAATTGAATTTTTACCGTACAAGGTACCAATTAGCACTAAACCGTTCCAGCATATAGCGAAATAAATTAAGTTAATCCCCTTATCACTAAGAGGCGAAGCCAAAAATAAACTTCAAACAACAAAACCTAATACACCTATAGACATCATGGCATAAACCATACCTAAATATCCAAACACACTCTTGTTAGAGTTGGCAGATATTGTAGTACTTATTATACCGAATCCCGGTATAATTAATATGTAACGAATATTTTGATTAACATAACAGCATCAATTTCAAATGTCTGTTTCTAAAAATTCTCAAAAACTTTTATATTCTTGTTAGGACTTTATCTTGAATGGTAGTATTTTCTTTGTGTTCGTTAATTAAGGATTTTATTCTCATAATTTTTATCAACCCTTTATCTGTTAAATGTTCTCTATTTTGTATTAATGTATATACTTTTCTTCATCTTAAATAACTTACATGTTTTCTAGACTGTAAATTAAATTTATTAAAATATTCTATAACATTTTTGGCAGAACCAAAACTAGCAGAACCATAATAGTAGGTGTCTTGGGTTTTTCTATACCCAATGTTACCACCTAGATAATTTTTTATTTTCGTTAATAATATATCATTTTTTTGATCTATTTGATAATTTAATCTTACTTCTGACTTGTTTCTTGTACTACGATTATTAATTTTAACTTGAAAGCTAGCGCCCGCGTCAGAGAAACCAGCTAATCAATGATTATTAAAATCGTCCGTTGAGTTTATTGAAAAATTAAGACTTATACCTTTATATCTATCATGATTTAATATATTATTAATTACTTGGTTAAATCTATTTTCTGATCTTAATTTTTCATCTATTAAGTTAAGCACATTTAGTATTCCTTCCCTTTTAGACACAATTAAAAGATATGCGTTTTTATCTTTCACTTTTCTAACATTACAATTACCTAATTTTTCTTTTAGATAATAAGCAAGAAATGCATCTGGAGAGCTAAATACTATAACTAATTGTTGAGCTTTACTAAAATGACCATCACCATCGATTAAGCCTGCTAAATAATGACCTAGTTGTTCGTTATTAAGAGGCTTAAGATGTTTAGGAACATGTTCTGATATATTTTTTACATGTTCTGAATTTACTACCACTCCGTTGCGTAGAGTCTCTGAGGTTCCATTTATTGTACTTGTTCTATATAATGAAATGTTACCTGCTGATATACTTTTTTGTTTTAACTTTTTTACTATGTCGTGTTCGAGGGAGTATTTAAAACTTTTTAACAAAGTGGTCCCAGCATACAGCAACGTTAAGAGGCCTACAAATTTAACCTCTGGATGCCCGAAGAATCAGAAAAGATGTTGGTAAAGTATAGGGTCACCACCACCTGCAGCTTCAAAGAATGATGTATTAAAATTTCTATCAGTTAATAACATTGTTATTGCACCTGCTAACACGGGTAATGATAATAATAATAATACAGCTGTAACTACTACAGCTCATCCGAATAAAGCTAGTTTATGTAATCTTATTCCAGGACTTCTCATATTTAGTATAGTAGTTATAAAGTTTATTGCACCTAATAAACTACTTATACCAGATAAATGTAAACCAAATATAGCTAAATCTACACTAGGTCCACTGTGACTTTGTATTCCGCTTAATGGAGGATAAACAGTTCAACCTGTACCTACCCCATTTTCTATACCACTAGCAAATAAAAATAATAGCAAAGCAGGTGGTAATAATCAGAAACTTATATTATTAAGTCTAGGGAATCTTTAATCGATTAAAAGCAATAATTACTTTTAACCCTACAAAATTAGCTATTAAGCTCTAATGTAGAGGTAGTTTCCTACCTGAACGGACTATGTCTTCATCCTTATTTTATTTTTTTTTATAAAAAAAAATTTTTAAGGAGCTTCGCGTGTAGTCTCTGAGGATCCTACTAATAATTTATTGATTTTTTTTGCTTTCTGCTTACTCGTAATAAGATAATAAATAAACTATTTTGGTTTCCTGCACATTCTTCCCATGTATACATAAGTGTTACGATTAATTCAGTTATAATTTAACTTTATGAGTAAATAAATATTTACCCCAATTAGGTGTCTATGTATCTGTTAACTGGTAGTTACCTTCCATAGTTCGAGAGATTCTATGCATATAGCGTAGTCATAATTAAGATATTTACAAATCTTAACGGCATTCCCCTTTTTTTATTATAAAAGAAGAGAAAAATATTTACAAAATAATAATTAATTTATCTAAATGATCTCAATTAAATTCTATTCTAGCTCTATTCATTTTGTTTTTATATTCATCTATTAATATTAAATTAGCATCTGTGTAATGTTCGTTATTTAATAATAATTTTACAGCCTTGCTTCAATCTAAATAATCTAGATGTTTAGAAGAAAATAATGGAAAATTTTCGAAATAATTAGTAATAGTTGTGATAGATTTACGACTTGTTGCTGCTAAAGTATAATATTCATTACCTGTAGATAATTGTCTTCTAGTTAAAACATTACAACCTAAAAATAGGGCTATTTCATTCATAATATTGAAATAACTTACATTAGTTTTAGGTTCTATCATCCTTTGTTCTATTCTTAGTCTACAGGACACTTTTCTTTTTAGAGCTCCATCTTCTTTTTTCGTCTGTTGTATGGAAAAACTACCATCTGCATCCACAAAACCCGCGAATCAACTATCATTACTTAAACTGCTTGATTTAATAGGCAATTTATTAATATTTAACCCATGGTTTTGGTTTAACCAGTCAATTAACATATAAAACTGGTTTATTTTTGGCGTTCTTAATTCTCCATTAAGTAAGCTAACTATTCTTTTAAGACCTTTTACAGGAGAAACAGATAAAACACAAGCGTTATCTTTAGGTCTACGTGCTATGTGCCCATACTGTATAATATCAAGGAGTTTTTTGGCTAATGGTTCATTTTTTAAACCAAAAGTAATACAAAACCTTGGATTACGCTTTTTTTTAGTTAATTTTTTGGATATTCAAATATAACCATCCCCTTCAAATAAACCAGCTAAATAACTATTTTTATTTAATACAGTATTGCTTCTTACGATAAAATAATTATTAGAGTAAATATTTTTTTCTTTTTTTATATTAGGTCCATTTTCGTTTGCCATATCAGGACCTCCAACCAACAAAGGCAATAAAAAATTACCAAAACCTCCGATTAAGGCAGGCATAACCATAAAGAATATCATTAATATAGCATGAGCAGTAATGATACTATTATATAGTTGATTATCTGCAATATATTGAACACCGGGTCCACTTAATTCTAATCTGATTAAGACAGAAAAAGCAGTACCTAGTAATCCGGAGAATAAGGCAAATATTAGATATAATGTCCCTATATCCTTCGCATTTGAAGATAAGAATCAACGTTCGGTTCATAAAGATATATTAGATTTTAATACCGATATCTTAAACCGTTCGCTTTCTATATCATTAGGTTGCTCACCTTTTAAGTTTCTATTAAGTAAAACCTGAGCTGGCTCGGTAGGGGAAGCAGGATCAGGCAATACTTGACCCCACAACACTATTCGTAAACGTAATACAATTTATTACTAGAAATAGGTGGTATATATCTTTAAAAGTTTTTTTTTCTTTATACTAATACTATTATTGATTATTAATAGTACAAATGCTATAAGAAATTTATTGCGCTTAAATTTTTGCTTAGCTAAATAATTGCGTATAATTACATATAAAATAACAACTTATGTAAACTAAATGAATAAATTATTTTTATTTATAATGAGTAAATAAATTTAGAACTAACTAATATGTTTTGTGTTACACTAAACATGTTAGTTAATTAAGATTTAAATTAATTACGTAAATCCATTAAACTATTTTCTATTATACTTACTAAAGGAACTATAATTAAAAAATGAGCGAAATATATTACTGTACTTATTTGACCAAATTCTATAAATGGTGATTCTACATGTTTGGCACCTAAAACCATTAATACTAAAAAATTAGCCACAAATATATAAAAAACTATTTTACTTAAAGGTCTAAATTGGATACCTCTACTTCTACTTAAATCAGTAAATGGCATAACTAATAAAGCTAAAATGGCAGTAAGCATAGCTATAACACCTAATAATTTATTAGGTATAGATCTTAATATGGCATAAAAAGGTAGTAAATATCATTCAGGAACTATAGCAGGAGGAGTTTGCATAGGGTTAGCCATAACATAGTTTTCACTATCTCCTAATGCATTAGGCATAAAGAATACTAATATACTTAATACTATTATAAATAAAAATATAGTAATTAAATCTTTAAATAAGAAATAAGGAGCAAAAGGTAATCTATCATAATTACCTGAAACACCTAAAGGATTTCCTGATCCAGCACTATCATGAAGTGCTATTAAGTGCATTAATGCTAAAGCAGCTAATACAAAAGGTAACACAAAATGTAAAGCAAAAAATCTATTTAAAGTAGCATTATTAACACTAAATCCACCTCATAAAAATTCAACTATATCTTGTCCTATTCAAGGTATAGCACTCATAAGGTTAGTAATAACTGTTGCACCTCATAAAGACATTTGTCCATAAGGCAATACATAACCCAGGAAAGCTGTAACTATCATTAATAAAAATATAACAACACCTAAAACTCATACTAATGTTCTAGGTGCTCTATATGATCCATAATATAAACCTCTACCCATATGTAAATAAACTAAAAAGAAGAAAGCTGAAGCAGTATTACTGTGTAAATAACGTATTAATCATCCATTATTAACATCACGCATAATATGTTCTATTGAATTAAAAGCTTCTAATACGCTAGGATTATAATGCATAGCTAAGGTTACACCTGTAATTATTTGTATAACTAAACAAACAGCCAATAAAGAACCAAAATTTCATAAATAGCTTATATTAGATGGTTGTGGTGAATCAATCATATATGAATTAATCAATTTTAATAAAGGATGGCTCTTGAAAATTCTCATGGTTAAATTAAAATATTGTTTTCTTTTTTTATTCTAGAAGTTATAAAGGAAAAAAAAATACTCTAGTAGTTAAATTAAACTATATAAATTAGTTAAGGGGATATTATATAATTTCTGCAGATGTATAGAATACACATTACTAAATAATCCTAAAAAAAGGCTATAACTTTTTCTTATATAGAAACCTAAAATTAAAGGTAAAGGTAATGTATATTAATAGATTTATATTATTTTAAATATATATATATTAATTATTAATATTATTTTTTAAATTAATACTAATACTATAAAGTGACAATAATAGTAATAATAATAAACTATTATCAACTATACTTAAATAAGGTATTAGTAGATAAAAAATAAGACCTATTAATATATATAAAGCATAACTTGTAATAACACCTGTATCTAAACTGGCTATATTTCTACTTAAAAGAATTAATCCTTTTTCTAAACCAAAAGGTCCTAATAATTCTACACTACCCTTATCTATAACTTTAGTCGTTTGACCTCCTAATTTTAAAACAAGTCCTGTTATATACTTATTATAAAACAATTCAATTAAGAAACGTTGATTAAAGAATCCGAATATATTATAACCTAATCTAGAAAATTTAAATTTAAGAATAACTTTAGGTAAAAACTCTGAAAATATTATAGCTATAATACTAAGAGATACAGTAAATATTAAAGGTAATAATTTAAATAAAGTAGGGACAGCAAACTCAGTATCTAACATTATTTCATGTGTAGGATGAATAAATAAACTATTATCAGAGAAAAACCCAGAACCTAATCCTATAAATATATCTTTAGTTATATAACCAAAGAATATAGAGAATATAGCTAATATGATTAAAGGTAAACTCATATATATATCACCTTCATGAGCATTTTTATAGTTAACAACTGGTCCGTTAGGATTAGTTAAAAAAGTTAAATATAAAACTTTAACTGAGTATAGAGTAGTAAACATAGCACCTATAGTGGCTATAAAATATACAACTGTACCACTAAAATAAAATTGTCCATATGCAGATTCTAATATAAAATCTTTACTATAGAATCCTGTCATAAAAGGGAAAGCTACTAAACTAAGACTTGCTATTAACATTACAGAATAAGTTAGAGGTAAAAAAGGCCTTAAACCACCATATTTTCTAAAATCTTGATTATCAGCTACTGCATGAATTACAGCTCCTGCACCTAAGAACAGTAGTCCTTTATAAAAAGCATGATTAACTAAATGAAATAAAGCTATGTTATATGATGATAATCCAACAGCTATCACCATCATACCTAATTGGCTCATGGTAGAGTAGGCAATAACTTTTTTTATATCTTGTTGGAATAGACCTATAAGAGAACTAAAAACAGTAGTTATTGCTCCTAATCATAAAGATAATATTAATACAGTAGAACTATATTCTATTAAAGGACTTGTACGCATTAATAAGTATACACCGGCAGTAACCATAGTAGCCGCGTGTATTAAAGCACTTACAGGTGTAGGCAAAAGTGTTGATTTTCATTATGTACTTAATAGTACGAATACGATGAAAATACTCAATAACTTACATTATTGGTCGGACTATATCTTAAATTAAATTATTGATTAATAAGTTTAGTTAAAAATTTAATAACAGCTAAACCTTGAGGAGTCAAATCTTCTTTGTCTTTCACTAAAAAATAAATTTTTAATCATCTATGATAAGATATTAGTTTCTTTGTTTTTAAAGAATTATTCTTTAAATATTTAAGTATGATATTTAATTTCCCAAAGTTAACTACAGTATTATAACCATTATAACTTTTAATATGTGTTACATAACCGTTTAATAATGTAGCTAAATTTTTGCTAAATTGCATATCATCTTTTTGGGATACAATATATCTTACTGTAACTATAGTTTTACCTGTAGTCTTAGAAGTGAAGACGGTAGAAGTAAAACAACCTTCAGCATCTGTAAATCCAGCTAATCAGCCATTATTTAAATTTAATGTATGATGTGGCTCTAGCCATTTAATATTCATATTATACTTTTTATTAAAACCAATTACTCAATACTTAAATTGATTAAATTTATAATTAGTAATAATATTTCCATTAAATATATGGATTAGCTTTAGTATATTTTTTTTATCCCTTACTCTAAAATGATGAGTTTTATTTTTTATATCTTGCAAAGATACGGATCCAAATCCTAATTCTTTTTTTATAAAGAACAATATTTGAGCATCTACACTAGATTGCGTTACTTTAAACTCTAAATATCCATCTTTATTTAAAATAAATGAACCATCTCCCTCACTAAATCCTATAAATCATCATTTAAACTTTTCATCAATATTAATTTCTTCACGTGTAGTCTCTGAGGATCCTAAAAAGTTTCCTGCGGATTGTCCCTCTTCTTGAATTTTTCCGAAGTTTAAATAAACAGTGGACCAAGAGATTATAACAGGATATTCCCGCATATAGTGAAGTTTAAAGAGAGCCCTACTTAAAAAACCCTCCATTGCCATAGGTAACCATACGTGTAAACCAACTTGAGAACTTTTAGCCATGGCTCCAATTAATAAACATATACCAATAATTGTAACTATGTTTTCATTAATAAAAGGTGCTAATGAAAATACTGTACTATAATCAATGTTACCAAATGATCATAATATAGCAAACATACCAATAGTTAAAAAACAATCACCTACTCTGTTAGTTAAGAAAGCAGACATAGAACTTTGATTTGCCGCTATTCTAGTAAATCAGAAACTTACTAAAAGATATGAACAAATACCTACACCCTCTCATCCTACAAACATTAATAAAAAATTGTTAGCTGTAACAAGTATAATCATCATAAAAGTAAATAAACTTAAATAGCTAAAGAACCTTTGGTTATGTGGGTCATGACTCATATAACCAATAGAATATATATGTACTAAAGAACTAACGATTAAGACAGGTATTAACATAGATACTGTTAAACTATCAAAATGGAAACCTCATAATACGTTAAGTGATTCACTATCTATTCATCTAAAAAGATTTATTGAGACAGGTACGCCATTTAAACCTACTTCAAAAAAAGCAACTATTGCTAATAAAGTTGTTACAATTACACTTGTACATGTAATTAATTGTGCCCCGCTAACTCCGACTTTTCTACCAAAAAACCCGGATACTATTGATCCTAATAAAGGTAAAGTAATTATAGCTAAATACATTATTTATATTCTATTGCGATACTTCCTCTTAATCTATAAAATGCAACTAGAATACCTAAACCAATTGCTGATTCTGCACCAGCTATTGCTATTATATATATAGCATATGTTTGGCCTAATATATCATCAAAGCTAAGTGAACTTATCAATATTAAGAATGTAATAGCTAATAGCATTATTTCAATTGAAATAAGCATCAATATTATATTTTTTCTATTTAGAACGAAACCTAAAATCCCGATCAAAAAAAGTATTAAGGATAAATTCATTATATATTTTTATTTTCATAATTATAAAAAAGGGCCGTAAAAAAAAAAAAAATCACCCTTTTAATCGGATTTTTTTTTATGCCAATAATAAACTGCGTAATATTATTTTTTATATTATTTTTTATATAAAAAATAATATGAAAAAGGTTTATTGTCCGCTGTTACGTACTAAATAAACCAAAACATTACTTGAACGGGCCACGTGGTTATTACCACGAGTAACAACTCTTCCGCCTCTAACCCCGTATATTGGATCATTTAATGTTGAGATAGTAGCGTTTAATCTCCGTAACAAATCGGGACGAGTTATAAGAGAACAACTAGGAGGATAAAGTGGGCTTAAATAACTACGACGTCGACCAGCAGCACG
>Ga0208585_1000006_pt1 | contig 19329 bp, 36 predicted proteins | sample NGESurshal072012_5_FD_184465 | JGI IMG/M metagenome (GOLD analysis project Ga0208585, IMG submission 184465) | Arctic peat soil microbial communities from Barrow, Alaska - NGEE Surface sample 415-3 shallow-072012 (SPAdes) | ecosystem: Environmental > Terrestrial > Soil > Wetlands > Peat ...
GTTTAGAAGATAAAAACAAAGAATTCGGATTTGGTGATTACGCAAAAGATATATCAGGTCAAGGTGCTAAAGGATTTTCCATGGGCTCATTGGGAACCTATGGAGATCTTTTTGATTTGTTCGGTTTACAATCTAAAGATACTCTGCCGGGAGAAGAAGCGCAACGTACTCAAGAATTTGATATTTTAGAAAAAATGCAACAACCCGGTTATGTTCCTTCGATTGGGGAATTAGATACTCTTTCGGAGCAAGAGCCAATCCCTCGATATTCCCGGCTTCCGACATCTGGAAAAGTGGGTGAGATAATAGAAGAACTGGGAGGCCCGGGTGAAGCTAAAACTACTGCTGGAAGATACTCGAAAAGAATTGGCCAAATCGGAGGATCATCTCTTGCAACTGGCGCACCCGGAGTAAAAGCCTCTTTCGCGGCTGGTGCAGCTGGGCAAACAGTTGAAGAGCTTGGAGGCCCTCCATGGTTACAAGCCGCAGCGGAAATCGTTTCTTTTTTAAAATATTCTCCCAAATCTGCTAATCAGATAACCGCTAAATCTCCAGAAATTAATGATTTTATGAAGAATCTTAGAAAAATGGGTTATTCGGAAGAAGACATTACTTTAGCGAAAAATTCATTGGAAGATAAAGGTATTTTAAAAAAATGGTCAAAAATGACCCCGGAAGCTGAAAAGTCTATCGATAATGCTTTATCTAAAAGTGAAGACCTTTTTAAGAAACAAATTCAAAAAGGATTACCGGGATTAGAAAAAGGTGGAAGAGAATTTTTAAAAAAAGAAGCAGATAATCTTTATCAAGTTATGGAGCAGGTAGCAGAAACAGTTCCTTTAAAAAACACAACTCCTTTAGAGAAATCGATACAAAAATCCATAGATTATTTAGAAAATCATGCTCTTCTTCCGGAACAAAGATCTACTGTTGAGTTTTTAAAAGAAGCGTTAGAAAAATTAACTAATAATAAAAATATTTCTGAAAAAACTTTAATAGCTAATAAAAATATTAAGAATGCTGATTATCTCACAGAGATGTATCGAAATATGAATAGAGCTGGAAAATGGCTAAATCCAAAGCAAAAAGAACATCTCCTTAGAGAGACAAAGCAAGCTATAGTTGAAACATTTAAAGCTAATGGGGAATCAGGAAAGAAATTTGCCAATTATTTTGAGAAAACAAATAAAGGATGGCAAAAATGGATAGATGCTGAAGAATCTTTAAATATTTTAGAAAAAGCAGAAACTTCCTCCGGTACAGATTGGAAAAAACTAGGTAAAATACTTGAAGATTCCCAAAATGTTGAATCATTAGAAAAAACTTTTGGAAAAGAAATAATAAATAACTTTACCACAATAAAAAAGGGAGCGGAATCTTTTAAAGATTTAGAGAAAATTCTAAATAAAGGTGGGGAAAAGGGTCTGCTTTCGGGATATAAAGCTTTAGAAACAGCAAAAGGACTGTATAACGGAATAGTCAATGGGGATTGGTCAACATTAGCAGCTTTGACTTCTTTTGATTTATCGCAAAAAATATCGACTAAACTTCTTACTGATAAAAATTATCAAAATATTATGAAAAAAATGATAAAAGCATCTGCTGAAAAATCCCCTACTTTATTTGCTTTCTGGTCTCAGAAGCTGATAGAACTAGCTGAAAAAGAAGAATCTAATCCATCCGACCAATCAAAAAAAGACCAAAAAGAAGCCAAAAAAACATAAAAATAATCATTTCATCTCTCAGATAAAATCGAGTTCAATGTCCATATACCAATAATGATTCCTATAATTGAAAACATTCTCACTCCTTTTGCAGCGTATCGCTGCGTTTATCTTTCACTATCCCATAACCATGAGATCATTGCGCCTAAACATCCGGCGCCAATACATCTCATTAACAACTTTACTTCACAAAAATAATGCAATTCACAAAGTAAAAAAAGAATCAGAGCCAAAAAATGGCATAATCTCATAAAGTTTATGTATCTCATTCTTCCTCCGGAAAATTAGGCAACTCCATCCAATGCGTAAAGCCGGTTATCCATTGATCATGAAAACATCCTCTAGGTATCCATCGAATGTTTTCCTTATCATCATTTCTCTTTGCCACCAAAATAATACAACCACATGCAACAAGAACAAGTTTAAATGGTTCAGGTAAACTTTTCTCAACAGAAATCCATTTTGGTTTAACTAATATCGATCCATCCTCTTGAGCTACCGTCTCAAAAAAACCGTCTCCCTTGATTGTTATTTCGTTAGATTTATCTGGAAGACATATTTCTGAATCTTCTCTAGAAATAAAACACCTTTTCATTTTTTTTCTTGGTTAAAATTTTCCCAAATTGTATCTTGAAGTCAACCATCTCACTCCTGTAAGATGGCTTAGTTTTTTCATGTAAAAGATCCTTATTATTCGTTGAAGAGTGAGGAGAAGGTTAAAATCTTCTCCTCTTTTTCATTTCATAAAATATTCATTTACTTCTTCAATAAAATTATGACATGAAACTCTTATTAAAGAACTTATATCGTAATCTTTATAACCTCTTCTCTCAAGTTCGATGGAGATAAGTTTAAGACGATTCAATAAATCAGGGTCTATCATAACCCCTAATCTTTTATAATCCCTTCGTTCTCCACGATCTTTTTGAGTGTATTTACTGATGATGGGTATATCGTTAGTCATCTTAAAATCTTCTTCTCTTTTTCTTTTTCTTTACTGTTGTTTTATCGTCCAAAACTTTGTTGGCGGCTTTCGGTACGGTTCTAAGTCGATCCCTTCGATGGACTGAATCTTCGTAAGGTCGATAGCCCCCTTTCGGGTTACTTGTGCAATGAATATTCCACTTCCGCAACAATTTCGGTTTTGGGACATCGATAATAAAGCTTCCTCGTTGATCTCCAATTTCTTTCCTAGCTCTTTCAAGGAGCATTTCAGTGAGATGTGTTCTGTGGCGAGAGCCTCCCATATGTCGTTCTCCATGATTACAAAGTCATCGTTTTTTTTACTCTTGGGGGGTGTCATCGTCTGCACGCATTCCCAAAATTCCTTCTCTTTATTCAACATCTTCCGGATGTAATCGTCATCACGATAAACTTTAACAATTACACCTTTTTCTCCGTCGAAGGAGAAATAGTGTACCATATCTAACTCGGTAACTTCAAGTTGATGTTGGAGTTGTGGAAAATAATGCTCTGGAACCTCTCCGGCCATCGCCTTTGCGTGATCTACCTTCCCAGCGCATTTAATCTCAACGATATTCTTACTCTCAACACACATGCCATCTAACGACGCCATGAGGTATTCAATATTTGGATGCTTAATAACTTTTGGTAATACAAAAAGCCCGGTCATCTTCTCAAATTCTAATCTGGCGTTTTCCTCAAGATCTAATCCTCTCTTTTGCGCCCAATTTGTTGGTGCATTTGATGAAAGATTAAGCTTCTCTTCCCAAAGCTTAATGGGGTTTTTCCATGGACTAATCTCCATGATAATCGGCGCATCCGATGCTCCAATGTGATTGCGCCTCATCTCAAACCATTCCGGTGATTGCTGTTGTAAATTCATGTAAACTCCTTATTTGTGTAATTGTATTTTCAAATAATTTCTTACATCGAAAATACAATTACGATTGTTTTTTAGATTAACGCTTCAATTTGATTGGGATGTCTAAAGCTTTTCGTCTTAGCTATCTCAATCTTTGCCATTATGGAATTCTTAACTCTCAGATATAAACTTTGTGGTATCTCCCACACCGATCTAACGTTTAACGAAGCTAATAAATCTTTTCCGTAAGAATCATCGCAATTGTCTAACAATTGCTGTACCTCGATTGCTTGCTCATCCGATAAAGTCGACGATTGAATCTGAAGCGTTCCCTCTTCGAAGATCCCATCTGTATATGTTCCCCATTCCTTCGAAAATGGATCTTCATTCTGGAATAATGCATCGAGTAAACAACGCTTTTCCATGAATGATTTTTGTATCATCGGATTCAATATTTTATGAGGTAACGGATTTACTTTGTACTCGGTGTCTTTCCCTTCTCCGGATTTGATGATCTTAATATCGTAAAAGTACGGTGCTCCCCAATCTGTATCTTTCGATAAAGCTTCAATCCCATTACGTATTCCTGCTTGCGTAATTTGTAATACTTGGATTTGCTCCTCTACGTAATTCCATACGATCATCGCCCAAAAATGCTTAACTGGAAGTTTTGGATCAACGGATTTCGAAGGTTTATCATCGAACGCATATCTAATCGGCTTCTTGTTCTCCCAATCTTCCCAACCCAACACTGGAGCGGATAAGATGCGGATTTTATTTTCTCCATCTTGCAATCTCATGTAGTTATTCGATGAAGATGGTGCTTTGTATGTTTGTGGTAAAAATTCATATTTATTCATATTTATTCCTATTTTTAGCTATAAATTTATGGTTTGTGTGAATTTTACGTTTAAGATCCAACAGAGATCTTCTAACGTGTTGTTGATTGCGAAGGTATCTTTAGTCCCCTCAGAACCTAAAAGCTCAACCAAGAGCTTTAAATCATCCTTGGCATTGATTATCTGATGACGAAGGTCTTTACTTTCTTCCGTTTCTCTTTCTTCCAACGCGTAGGGATAATCGTAATCTTCCGGCATATACATTTTAGATTCCATTATTTTAAATTTATTCTTTTACAATTTCTATTTCAAATCCAAGTTTCTGGATGTCGTAAAGCTGCTCGATGTCGAGCTGGTTTGTTTTCGCAATCCGACAAAAGCGAATTGCATTCGCACATACGGGCTCTATAAACAAAATCTTTTTCCCTTCGAAAACTTCATCCGGATTGATTTTGATAAGTACTTTCTTACTTTCCATAGTTATCAACACCTAATGTAAGTTCATTGATATCCGTAGAGTACCAATGATTTAAACTTAAATAATATGGCTCACAACCCTCATCAATTTCATAACCCAAAGATAAAACAAAATTCTTGGTAATTTGTAGTAATGCATTCATTTGAGCATCGTTTATTTGTATTCTCATCATTGTCATTTCTCATTCCTTTTTTTGATGTGAGAAAATTATCATATCGCATTGTTCTTTATTAATACAAGAAAAAAAACACATATATGAAAATTCAGTTAGAGGTGAAAAGGCTTTACGTGTAGAATATACAGCCTTAACCCCAACGGAGAAGATATGCAATTAAAAGAATATTTGAAATCACAGAATATTACTCAATTTAAGTTCGCTGTAATGAGTAACATATGTCCTCAAACGGTAAACGATCTATGCGGAAATCGTAGATATCCGAAAGATCCTCTTATAAAAAAGATTGAGGAATTGACGAATGGTGCGGTGACGAAAGAAGATTTCGAACCCATAAAACATGAACTATCATGTCCGACATGTGGAAAGCGTATGCAATTCAAAAATAAAAATTGAATTATGTTGAGGTTATTCTTTTAGAGATTTATGTTAGAGGAACCAAAACGAAAAGGGCACCATTTGGTGCCCTTCTTAGTCTTGTGTAACATGGTGGAAGATGTTACTTTTGGTAGATTGAATGATTTATAATATCCGATTCAAACATTTGTAACTGTCATCGGATATCATAAGTTATCTCACTACTAAAAGTCAACATCTTCCGTTAACTTTCACTAGGAGATCTTATGAATATCTTAAGTTTATTAGCCTCAGACAATTACAGAACATATAATGTTGAAATCGCTCGAAAATTAAAAAGTATAAGCGCAGCAATTATTTTATCTGAAATCGCACAATCCCTTCAATTCCATGAAAAAAAAGGAGAATTAATCTCTCATCCGCAACACGGAGATGGATGGATTTACCTAACTCATGAGAAATGCGAAGAAAGAACGATCTTAACTCGTAAAGAACAAGACAAAGCTTTTGCCATCTTAGAGTCTTTTAATCTCATTGAAAAAAAAGTATGGGGAGCTCCTCCGCTTCGTCATTTTCGGTTAAATATTGATGCTATTTTTACCTTCTTTGGTATTGAAAAAAAGTCTACTAATTTGCCCCTTTTGGACAAATCAATATGTCCCAAAAGGACAAATCGATCTGTCCCTTTGGGACAAATCGGTCATATAGAAAGAAAGAACAATATAGAAGAACAATACTCTTTATCCGATCATTCGATCGGATTGGCAAATCTTCTTTTTTCAAAGATAAAAGAAAATGATCCAAAATTTAAACATCGAGTAAATGTTGATCTTTGGGCAAGCATTATCGATCTTATGATCCGGAGGGATCATGCTGATCCCGAAGACATCGCAAAAGTTATTATTTATGCTACTCAAGACCCTTTTTGGGGTCCTATCATTATAAGCGGAAAGAAGTTAAGAACTCATTTTGTTACGTTACGTAAGAAAATGGAGACTCCTAAATCAGAAAATATTGATGAGCCTGCCATTTGGAAACGTGAGAATGTCGACAAGTTTAATGAATGGAAAAACGCTAACCCTGATACGTTTAAGAACTTTAAGCACATGGGGGATTATATTTATAATCAAAATAATCCCAAGGATGTCAAAGAAGTCTTCCTCCGAATAGAACCAAAATTATTCCTCGATAGATTTTGCATGGTTAACAAGCTTAAAATGAAAAAAGAATGAGCGAGAAGTTTTCATTCGAAACGGAAGATACTCAAAATCATTACGTTGCAATACATCAAGATTATTCGAAGAACAAAAAACTTGCTCTCGAATGGTTTAACTCACCTCATTCCGGGCCGGAATGTTTACAAATCGCTCTCGGCTCTTCGCAATGGGGAAAGGATGATTTGCTGTGGTTTATGATCACTCTCGTCTCGGGGCCACGGTATGGATATCCCATCTCACTCAACGACATGTCACATGAGTTTACACGTTTATGCAACATGGTATATAACTCAACATGTGAGACTTACTGGAAAGATAAAGATTTTTTCGACAAAAAAAAGGTAAAAAATGCGGTTTATAATCCCCGGTATTCCCTACGCTATGCAGAGAAATAGACACAAGCTTCTCAACGGAAAAGTTTGGAATTACAATCCTCAAAAGCGAGAACAAGATGCCGTAAGAATCCAATTAATTGCTCAAATTCGCGAAGCGTTCGATAGTCTTGATCATAAAATCAACGTGAAGGCATCTAATTTGATCTACAATCATCGATTTCATGTAGAGATATACTTTGGTATTCCGATACCACAATCGTTCAACCAAGGGGATTTAAATGATTCTTTGTGGAATTTCTCTTTCCCGACTCAAAAAGATATCGATAACTACGTGAAATTTTACCTCGATTGCGGAAACGAAATCCTCTTCCCCGACGATTCGTTCATTTCTTCAATTTATGCGAAAAAATATTATACAAAAACTCCTCAAACGATCATTATCGTGGAACCAATACGAAATTTGAATTTACACGAAATGTCATTGCAGATATTAAAATACATAGCCCCTGAACAACTTTTAGAGCTTGTAGAAGATGCTAAAAAAATTGCAGAACTTGACACAAACGGCTTGGAAGAAACTCCTGTCGTGGTTGAACGATTACAACTCGACACCTCCGCCTTGCTGTTAAAGAATTTCGCTGATAAATACAGCGAATTATTACGTAAAATCAAAAAATTGTAGGTGTTCGTGGAAGATTACGAAATTGAAATTCGTGAAGATTCAAAAGTTCTCGAATTTTTATGTATGTTCGGCGCTTTTTTCATCGGTTTAAGTTTAGTATTGCTCTTAATCCTTTGCTTATAAGGAATGTATGTTAATCTCTAAACCGATTGATCCTCACATGTATGCCGCCTTATGCGGCGTTGATGCTGCATTGGATCTTGTTGAATCTATGCCAGATGTTGATTTGCCTATTGAGATTTCCGCCATCTTGACTGTTTTACATGAAATCATGATGCATATCATTCAAGATCAACATTTTGGAGATAAGGCCTTAAATCAATACATCGCTCATTGTAAAGCCGTTTGCGATGCTGTAAATCAAATTAAACCAACCCCTTAAAAAGGAATATTATGAAATTTATTCAATTCGGAAATTTAATCTTAAATCCTCTTCTCATCACTTGCATCGAACGCGTCGAAACAATACCCGATCACCCAACAAAAAATCGTATCATCGTGGTTTTCTCTGATCAATCAAAAAATCAGATGAACTCTTGTGCGGATTTCGAAAAAGGCGTCGATGATGAAATTTATGCAAATGCGTGGAATGATCTACTTGCTGATTTAAATGTAACTGCTCATATTTATCCCAAAGTTAATATTTCTCAAACTACCCCGGAAGTAACTCAAGAAGGTTAAATGAAAAGAACTCTGGTAAGAATCATTAACGCTAATTGTTGCACTGATTTACAAGAACAAGTTAATCATTCCATCAAAGAAATTGAGAAAAATTTTGTCATTGTTGATATTCAACTTTTAGAAAGACCAAAACAAGATTACGATCTCATCGCGATGATCAGATATGAAATAGAGGCGTATGGATAAACAAATAAGAAAAATCGAAAAAGATAACAAAAAAGAAGGCAAATCACTCAAAAAACTTGAGTCGATGGATAAAAAACGTGATAAAGTTTGCGATTATGGCGAAAAAATGATGAAGAAGAAAAAATGATCCCTCATCCAACCTTCTGTAAACTAAAAATTAAAGATCTTACCCTTTGCGAAGAAAACCCTCGCTCTATCTCAAAGAATGCTTTTAAAAAGCTTTGCGATAACATAGAGCGAGATCCCGATTTCCTGCGGAATCGACCTATACTCGTCAATCTAATCAATGGAATTTATACCGTCTACGCCGGAAACCAACGAGTAAGAGCTTGCAAAAAGCTAAAGTGGAAAGAAATCCCTTGTTGCGTCGATGTTGACCTTGACGAGATTCTCGTCAGACAAAGAATGATGCTCGATAATTTGCATAACGGCGATTGGGATTACGATATCTTAAATAATGATTACGATACTTCTCAATTGCTCGATCTTGGTTTTACCGAACAAATGCTCGCCGGATGTGATATCGTCGAATCTAACGAAGATAACGAGGTTTCAGATGAGCAACAAGAGAAGAAAAAATCTTGCTGCCCAAATTGTGGGTTTGAGTTTTAAATCTCTTTAAGCTTTTTTTCTATGTGCTCTCTAACTTTCTCTTCGTTCTCTTTGCTCAATCCGCAAATTTCAATTTTATCCATTATGTTGAATTTTTTCTTCTCAACTTTGCATTTATCTTCTTTTTCTTTCTTATCTCTGATTAACATGTTCATTGTTTTTCCTTTATTTTTTCTAACGATACTATTGCCATAAGCATACTCAAATACATCTCTTTTGCATTCCTTCTTAATGCTCCAAACGGATGATTCTCTGCTCCGTTTTCCCCATTCTCAACGATTAAATAACCCCCATAACAACTAATATAATCAAGAGACCATTCACCTTCTGCACTTCCGTGTTTATGTCCTAAAGCTCGCAAGAGGCGATCAAACATTCCTACCACTTCTTTTTTAGTGTATTTCATGTGTTGCTTCCTTTTCTATTTGGATAAATATTGTTCGTAATAATCTTCAAAATCACTCAGCGTGATTTCCTCTCCATCTTCATATTTCATCTCAAAAATTAAACATGCTCCATCATAAATTGCTTCGATATTGTCTGTTATGAGCGGCTCGCTTCCTGCAAATATGTAGTCTGATAAATAATTATATTTTTTTGCGTTCATCTTTTTCTCCTTTTTATCTGTATGTTTTTTTTATCTCTCTAGTTTTTCTTTTTTCAACATCATATATACTTATCTTAAATCCTGCTCTGCTATATGTAGAGTCAAATTGTTCCAAAACTTCTGTAATCGTTTTCCCGAATATATTTATCCTTGCTCCCGACTCATTTGCAGCTTTTAAACAATATTTCATTCTTTATCCCCTTTTTGCCTTCCGTGAATTTGTATAATGTTCTTTTCATTTAAATCACAAAATTTATCTCCCTCATCATCTATGCCCCATGAAAATTTAAAGTCGTAAAAAAACAATTCTTCATCAATAAATGTTACGATAAAATATTCTTCAAATTGACCGTTAATCGGTTCGTATCTTGCGTATTTTTTACCTCTATATGAAAAACATCCGTATTCCTTTTCTAAAAATTCAAAATTAGGTTCTAAATCGTAATCATCATCACTACTCATTTTCATTCACCTTTTTATTATGTTGAATGGAATATCATATCGCATTACATATTTATAACGCAAGATATATTCTTCACTCTCACTTTTTCTCTCTAAATTAAAATAAATATTGATATTTATATTTACTGTATTTAACGTTATATTATCGCGTTAACAATCATTATGAGGCGTTAAATGGGCATTGAAGGCATCGATATATATAAAACGAATCCAAAAGTTGAGATTCTTGCCTCAATTAAGAAGCATAAGGGAATTATTTCCGCTATCGCTCATCATTTAGATTGCTCATGTCAAACGATTTACAATTTAATGGCTCGTGATCCCGATATTAAAAATGCAATGGAAACAGCTCGATCTAATTTAATAGAATCTCGCTTAGATTTAGCTGAAAGCGTTGTAGCGAAAATCATGGGCAGACATGAGGAAAAGCCGGGAGTTGCTTTATCTGCATCAATGTATTTATTGAATAATCTAGGTAATGTTCGTGGTTACGCTCATCCGGATAAAAAGACCGACAAAATTGGTGAAACGATTGAATCTATCGATGGTAACATTAAAGTGGCGGCTAAACGTATTGATAACGCATCTAACGATGAACACGATGAAGAATAGATGGAATTATCAGAAAAACAGATCATCGCATACGATGGCTCTAATAAACGTATAAACATATTTGAAGGTGCAGTCAGCGCCGGAAAGTCATTCATAGCGCTCCTCAGATTCCTTTATGAGATTAAAAATGGCCCCAAAGGTGAGTATGTCATCGTCGGTAAATCTGAGCGTACGGTATTACATAACGTAATTCAACCGCTTCAAGATATGACCGGAGGGATTATACGATATAATCGTGGAATGGGCGAGTTTAATCTTTTTGGTCGTAAGATCTACATTATTGGCGCAAGTGATGAACGCAGCGAATCGAAAATCCGAGGATCAACATTTGCTGGCGCTCTGGTCGATGAGATAACTGTTATTCCCGAAAGCTTCTTTCGTATGCTTCTTTCGCGCTTACGAGTTCCAGGTGCAAAGCTATTCGGAACGACTAACCCCGATTCCCCATATCATTGGCTTAAAGTTAATTTTATTGATCGCAAAGACCAACTCGATCTAACAAATTTCCAGTTTCGCATCGATGATAATCCATACCTTACACAAACATATATAGATAATTTGAAAAAGGAATATACAGGTTTATGGCATAAACGATTTATTCTGGGTCAGTGGGTGCTCGCAGAGGGAGCGATATATGATTTTTTTGAAGAAAAACTTCATTGTTATAAATATTTAGCACCTACGTATGCCAAGCGCTATATTTTAGGTGTTGATTACGGTACAACGAATCCATTTGCAGCCGTTTTGATTGGTATTAACGAAGATCATCATCCCGGGTTGTGGGTTGAAAAAGAATTCTATTGGGATAGTAAACAAATGGGCTATCAAAAAACCGATTCCGATTACCAGTTAGATCTCAAAAAGGAGTTCGGACAATATCCCATCTCAATGGTTTACCTAGATCCATCTGCGCAATCGTTCGAAGTCGAGTTAAAACGCTTTAAATGGCCAGTTAAACAAGCGAAGAACGATGTACTTGATGGAATACGTTTCGTTGGTGATATGTTCGTGAGAGGTGAGTTAAAGATAAATCAAGAGTGCCGCTCTTTAATAAGAGAGATGGAATCTTATGTGTGGGATTCTAAATCAGCTAAAGATGGAGTAGATAAACCTCTTAAGCAGAGAGACCATGCGATCGATGCATTACGTTATGCCCTTTTTACTGCATTTGGACACCGCAAAACGCTACGACAAAAGACAGTTGAGGAAAGAGCACTCGAAGCCGAGCAAAGGCGCTACGCAGCCAATCCGATGGCTTATCCGGGGTTTAGTAATTCTCCCGGATGGCAAGCGTTCTAAGCATTTTTTTGTTTGTTTTTATTGTTTTGAAGGATTCTTGAAGAAAAGGGCTATTTTTAAAATTTCCCCTAAACTATCATGATTTTGCCGAAACATGAAAATAGAAGGAGAAATCATGTCTACGATAAACAAAACAACTGATTATAGTCAATTCCAGTTTTATGCTACTAATCGTAAAACGATTATAGATGATTTAGTTGCATCGATTAAGAAAGAGAACATGCTCGAATCATTCCCAATTTTAGTAAATAAAGATTTATATGTCATTGATGGTCAACATCGTTTGAAAGCAGCTATGGAGCTTAATTTACCAATCTATTTCATTATTTCAGATACGTTGGGAGAGGAGCATATCCCATTATGTCAAATACAAAAATACTGGCAGCTCATAGATTTTTATAATTATTATTATGAGAAAATTGAAGAATTGAAATTCATCGATCAGGTTGTTAAGATCACAAAAGATCCTCTGCATCTAGTTTTATACTCAGCTACCGGAAGAAAAGATCCATATATTGAGTTAAGAAAAGGGGTTGTCAAATTAAGAAAATGCCCGGAGGAGTTGATAAAAGATTTCGAAAAGTATGTCACATTACGTGATAAAGTACAGATTCTAAGTCCTACAAAGTTAACTATTAATATAAAACGAGTATTGTTTGAGATTTCTTATTCGTCGTGCTACAACGAAACGGTAATGATCAAGAAAGTGGATAAATATCCTGATGAGGTGATGAAAGCCATTTCATTTAGAGATGCATCGAATATCAAAGAATGGATGATGCAAAAAGTGTATAATCGAAAACGTTAAGATGAGTTGAAACCGGAGGCAACGCACCTCCGGAAGACTTAACACTAAAGCTAACATCAATAACTGTCATGGAGAGAATAGAAAAAAAGTTAATTTTTGTCACGTTTTTCTTGAATTTCCAACATGCATTCGTGTAATTTATCGCCGTATCCCTTAAGAAATTCGAGAGGATTAGGCATTTTTTTCGCTACATACAAACACGTTAGACATCCTAAAAGAGATATATAATGAGCTTCTTTGTCGTCATCGGCATCACAATTATTTATAATTTCTTTTTCAATCTGATAATCAATATTTTTACATATTTTTCCATAATCTTTCTCTTTCATGATTTCCTTAATTTAAAATTATTCTTATAGGTTTGTTAACTCGTTCATAATCTTAATTCTTTTCATTGTCTGTCAAAAAAAAACAAGCTTCATCATAATTATACGTTGCGTTATTTTCAAATAAAATCTATTTTCATTACGAATACCTATCAAAAAGAAAAATCTATAAGAGAGAAATGTAATGAAAAAAAGTAATGTTTCTAAAAAACCTTCTTCAAAAACAGCTACAACGACCAAAACTGCTACAGCAACTAAAACAGCTACTGCGACTAAAACTTCCACTGATGCTTATACACAAGGAAATATCACAGTAACAGGAGGAGCTGGAAAAGGTGCAACTATTGTAAAGATTGGTCTCCCCGGAGGATCTCTAGCAAATAATTCTAAAAAAGCTACTAAAGCTGACCCTAAAAAAAAGAAGTAACAATCTACTAAAAATTTCTCAACTTTTATGATTTCGTTTATAAAATAATTTTTATAGGTTTATTTACTGGTTCATAATCATCATTCATGATGCTAGCGTTGACGTAGATGGTTTCGTGATCATCTGAATCTCTTTTAATTCTTGTAACTCCATAACCGTTATGAATATGACCAAAGACGTGTAATCTGATGTTTGATGATAATACTTTGTCTAATAAATCGATACTTCCTACATTTTCGGATGGATGAAAATAGCCTTTTACTAAATCGCCAATTCCGTAAGGAGGACAATGAGTGATTAAAACATCAGTATCTTCCGGGATGATCTTCCATTTCTGCCTTAACTGTATTTCTCCATCTACCGTAAAAGCCTTGCAGAGGGGGTTAATTCCGTCGAAAGTAGAAGTCCAAGGAGTACCGAAGAACTTTACTCCTTCGATGGTTACAGAGGCTTCGCAGAGGTAATAAAAATCGTATGAACCATCGAGTTGTTTACCGAAATCCATGGATATTTGACCATACATAATATTTTTTTGAAGATATGAGTCATGATTACCACCGATTACGATCTTATATTTGTAATCTTGATTCCTTAACCATTCAAAGAAATTATCAAATTCAATAGGTTTATGAGAGATCGTGAGATCTCCGGCAACGATGAGAACATCACCACCTTCTAATTTCGGAAGTTCGCCGTGTAAATCGCTTATGCAATCGATGATCATGATTTATCCCTCTAGTTGTATATATGCAACACAATACGCAAGATAACAGATCCAACAATCAGATGATTCAATAATTAATCCCATTAAAAAAGATAAAATCGTATCGGAGGGATCTTCAATAATAATTTTCATTTATGAAAGCCCCTTAAATCTGGTGAATTTGCATGTTTCTCCAATTGACGAAAGAAAATGATCATCTGAAACACATGCGTTCATATAAGCACTGGAAGCACTTTTTAGAGCAAGTAATGCGGTAAAAGGGTTGTTTTGGTTTTTTAATTGTCTTTGTTTCAAGCTCTTTTTCTTTTGCTTTCGTCCGCTCATGTATATCCTTGATTTCCGTTATTAAATAATTACATTTTTTTAATCTTTGTGGATTATTTTTTGCTTTAGGGAGGAGATTATTTATAATAAACAAAAGTATTTTTTCTAGTCTTTCTAGATTATCCCCAAAACATATGTAAGGAGTATTTAGGAGAAGATGAGAAAAATATTTTATTATCGGTGGTGGTAAAGAAACAGTAATTTTAATCATTTATTATCCGGGATTATGCCCATTTGTTTCAACAAAAACATATTCATCAGCGCCCCACTGACATCTTGTCCCGAATCCAGCGATCCACTGATAATAATGCTAGGTACGTTGATTTTAGATAATTCTCGTGCGACTCCGATGGCAGTGTCGCGTTCGATCTCTGCATGTATACGATCATACTCGGATATTGCGCCACCCAGCGAGATGGACATTTCTCGAGCATTAGCCAAAAGTATTTGCGTTTCTGCCTCCTCAACTGCACGCAATCGATCCAGCCGAGCACACTCAAGTTCTTGTTGGGATCTTGTCTCAGCCTGCTGTTTTGTGAGTTGAGATACTGACAGTAACATAGCCGCGTTTGTCTCAGCCACAACCTTTTTTTGTTGAGCTTTAAGCTCTGCAACTTCTTTTTCTCGTTGAGCATTTATTACTTCCTCGGCTTTTCTTCTTAATGCAATTGATTCTGATTCCGCTTTTTCTCGACGTCCTCGCTCTTCGACCATCAATCGTTCTTGTACTTCCTTTTCACGTTGTAATTTAGATCCCTCAGCGCTAAGAAAAGCCTCTTTCTTCTGTGCGAATTGTCTTTGTGTTTGATCGTCGTAGGTGACATCTGTGATGGAGAATTGTGTAATGATAATTCCAAAATCCGTGAGCGGAGATGGTCAAGATATACTTTGTGTAGTGCCATCGTTCTCGAAAACAACCTCAATTGCATATACGGTAATTGGTTTTTCATATTAAAACTCCTTATCATCCTTTATTTCTTGAATATGTAATATATCATCAAAAAACTGTATCTTATAAGAAGGTTTTACGTTATCAAAGTCACAACAATTTAAAAATACATTCAAGCATGATTTTGCTGCTATTTTAGCTGGAATATTATTTAAAATAATAAATTCTTGCAATAATTTGGTTGCTTTAAACAATTGTATTCGTTCTTCGTATTTTTTTTCACTCTGACCATTCATCTTATTTAAATAATACCCATTAAGATTTTAAAAGCTGTTTTCGCCTGGATTGGAACCACTGAATTGCCAAGGGATTTAATTCTGTCCAGTTGATAGGGTATCCCATTACCTTTTCTAACCATATCGGATTGATCTTTCCCCCAGCATAACTCGTCAAAGTCCTTTCTGATTGGCTTTTCCCTTGTCGATTGAATTTTCTCGGCCCCCTCGATGAATCGCTCGCGTCTGGCGTGGGCAAGTAAGAACCACCGCTCCCTTTTATGTAACGCTCCCACGGAAGAAGCTGTGATAGTAATCCATCTACAATCATACCCCATTTTGGCAATTTCTTTGACCACATCAAGACCTCCGCGGGTCGTAATAGCTGGGACATTTTCCAAAAAGATCCATCTTGGCTTAATTTCATCAGCGATCCTAAAGATGTCATAACATAACGAGCTTCGCTCTCCTGCCAATCCTTTTCCAATTCCTGCAATACTAATATCCTGACATGGGAATCCTGCATAAATGATATCGATGCATTTTGAGTATTTAATTGGAAATGTTTTAATATCATCCCAGATGGGCGCATTGGGTAAATCGTTTGTTCCAATTCTTGACAAGATAACTCCTTGACAATATGGGTCGATTTCGCAATAAGCGATTGGTCTAACCCATTCACTGATGCCGAGGGTAAGTCCTCCGATTCCGGTAAAGAGGTCGAGTCCGTTGAGCATTCTAAATATATCCACATAATTTTAAAAAAATAATTATAAAATGATTAAGTTATTTTCATTCATCAAAATTCTTTCCTGAGAAGTTTTCACATCCGTTTAGCCATGAACCCCATCTTCTCAAATAAACCATTTTTTCATATGCAGGATCTAAACCTAAACTCCACATTTTATCACTATCTCTTAACATTGCTTCATGCTCAACCCTTCCATGTACATCAATACATCGCGTTGCAGGTAATTCCGCTGGAGGATCTAGGCCACCAAAATTAACAACGGGAGGATTTAAATCGATTTTCTTAACTTTTTTCATCAAAACTCTCTGCCGGATTGATTAAAATCGAAAACAAATGAGATTGAAAATAATCATATGGATTCAAACTCTCTAATAAAATCGATAGACGACTCGCTGAAACCTGAAATCGTTGTCCATTGATTTCTAGTTCCAATTCCATTCTGGTAACATCCAACGTTTAAGATATAATTTAATTTCGTTGGAACAATTGGCAAAACATCTTGGGACTGTTCATCGGTAATAATGATGATACGGGAGAAATTTCCCAGGTGTGGATAAACTGAGTATAGCGATTGACCGATGTATGTCCCTGAATGGCCTTGAGACTTCACAATAGCGTCTCTAAGCGCCATACCCTGGCGAGGAGGTATTTGTACCGTCTGATCACTAAATGACACTATAGAGAGGTTTTCGCAACATTCTCGCAGTAATATCGCTAATCCGCAAGCAGCGTCGAATCGCATCATTTTCGATTTTAATGAGATTGGCGCGTCCATGGAACCAGATACATCGACCATAACTAAAGTCGATCCCTTTAATTTTGGTTTTAATTCGGAGGCTTGGATCATCGATTTGTCAACAATATCCTCCCAATCCGGACATTCTCTGGCAGCTGCGAGATATTGAAATGGAAGCATTTCTTTGATGTTTTCTTCGAGACGTTGTCTTACCAATTCTTTTGAAACTCCGGCATCGCGCATGTTTCGAAGATTACGTAAGATCGCCAGTTTTCCCATTTTATTAAGCTCTAGAAGCTCGTGGAATGATTTCTTTTTATCTTGTCCATCGCTTAGTCGCGTTTCCCATGTATCCGGAACCATTAACTTTTTATCGACAAGACGCTTCCATAATTCCGCTTGGGCCTGATCTTTCGGTTTTGCGTGAACCATAAATAAAACATCGCGTAATTTAATCGGATTATCTCGGTTGTACTTAGCGAGTTGATGCTCATCGAATTTTGTAAAAGCCCTCTTTAGACCTTGTTTTAGCTGATAAGCAAGTGGGCGTTTCCCTTCTTTCCAGTACAACGCGAGAAGATCTGTTAATTGATCGGGTCTAGTGATGATGTGATAAATAGTATCTGCAAACCATGTGTGCTTATCTTTATGTTTAAGAGCCTCTACAATCAAAAGCAAAGGGACATGTCTCAGGTGATATTTTTGAGCTGCTTCTAAAGCAATTGAACAAATTTGCAATGCTGTAGATTTCGCACATAACTCTTTAATCCGATCGACACAGTTCACTCCATTTTCATAAAAGTTATCTTCAAATAGCAAACAAGCCATTACAGTACGTTTTAAACGTTGATAGACGGAAATATCTTCCGACATTGCGCCTTCGTGTGTATATACAGAAGGTCTTTGGGTGTTGACTTTCATAAAAATACCTAGAACAAGCGAAAACGGTTTATTTTTGAAAGCAACAAAGTATCCGTTTTCATCACTAAGGTTAAAAAATATACTGCAACAATCGATAAGAGTATTTTTCCTGCCTACCTAATAGGCTATAGACCACGAGGGATCTAGTTGGATTCGAACCAACTTGGGGAGCTCCGAAAGCAAAGTAGCTCTTATCTTCAGCAAGTATATAAGGATTATCTAGGCATCGAACCTAGGCACTCTTGATTAACAATCAAGTGCTCTACCGCTGAGCTAATAATCCAAAATACTGGAACAAACGAGATTGGGTTTTATCTGAGCGAACCCAGATCACAGATTCGAACTGTAACGCCCTTACGGGAGTGTAACCAAGTAACCAATCTCTACACCAAGTAAAAACTAAAAGCACAAATTGGGTTTTACACCCAACCTCTCCGATTCCAAAAGCTGGCCAGCTATAAACGGCGTGCGAATACACTTTTGTGCTTAATTAAAAACTCTGCAACAATCGATGACGGAAATTTAGCGCTCTAACCAACTGAGCTACGCATTTCTGCGGATGGACTCGAACCATCGACCTTATCGATTAACATTCGAAGTAACCGTCATCTTCAGCAAGAGAAAAATCAATATATAGGTAAATAATCTTATATCGTATCGAATTTTTTGTATAGGATATTCATTCTTTATTTTATACAGAATTAAATATTAATAATTTAGGTTCATTTGGGCCATTTGGCCCCGGTGAATCCGGATGACGATGTCCCCCGTCTCCAACTTGACAAACTAAACAAATTAAAATAATTAATATATTCATTTGATGCCTTGTTTTTTCATTAATCCACCTAATTCTATAAGAACTCCGTCTAAAATATGCTGGATACTTTCTTGAATTGTGCAGTTTCTTTGTTCTGCGATAAATTGTAAAGTTTTGAGCTGCTCATCTGTTAGGGTAATGTCAGCGGTGTAAGAAAATTCGTTCATATCATCTTTTTTCGGAGAATGATATTCTAATCAAATTTTATGATCCAGAAAATATTTCTAACTAACTAATACG
>Ga0208585_1000007_pt1 | contig 18319 bp, 42 predicted proteins | sample NGESurshal072012_5_FD_184465 | JGI IMG/M metagenome (GOLD analysis project Ga0208585, IMG submission 184465) | Arctic peat soil microbial communities from Barrow, Alaska - NGEE Surface sample 415-3 shallow-072012 (SPAdes) | ecosystem: Environmental > Terrestrial > Soil > Wetlands > Peat ...
CTTTTTCACCGGGACATTTAATTTCTAGAATGTAGTTTCCGCATTCTGATATACCGTCCAATGACGCCATCATCCAATGTTTAACAATTACCCTAGGTTTCATCTCAAGCTTTGTTTTGATCGAGAAAAGCTCTCTAGCTTCATCTTCTAAGTCAAGACCTCTTTGCATACGCCAATTCGAATAAACGTTTGGTATGTCCGAGGTCTTTTCATTATACAACTGTAATTTGGTTTTCCATGGGTCAACCCCCATTACTGCTCTTGAATCTGTCGCAGTCACTTTAGTTTTTCTTAATGCCAACCATTCTTCTGTTCCTTGAATAAAGCATAAATCAATCATTTTAACTCCTTATAAATTTTTAACATTTCATTTTGATGATCGATTTCATTATTTAAACTGACAATTCGCTGTGCGAAATAGTAAATCATAGCATTATCTATATGATCTAAAGAAGATAAGGATTCCGAAAATATTTTTTTCGTATCATCAATTAATGATTGAGCTTGTGCTTGCATGATTGACTCTCTCTAAATATTCGATATGATTTTCTAGTTTTATTATTTTATCAGCTAAAATCCAGGCAATAAACATGCCTGGGTCGTTGACTTCTTCTAAATATTCACCGGCGCTTTCCTGGACTTCTCTAATTATTCGTTCTGCATTCATTAAACTTGCTCCTCAATTAATTCTTGTCGATTCTTGGAAAAAGTTTCTTCCATGTTTTTCATGGCAGCAGCACGCATTCTATCAAAGAGATCAGCTGGTAAATCACATAGATTTTCAGTTTTGAATTTTTTTAGGATACTAGAGTTAAACCATTTGACATAATCAATGCTACACTCTGATAAAATCATTTCTAATTCTTTAGCTTGTTCAAATGAAATTTTAGGTATATGTATAGTCGCAATATCTTCAGCTTGTGACATTTCTTCTTTAGTATAAACACCTGACATTTCAGCCGGAAAAGCTTTTCTCAGTGCTTGAGCTTCAGCGCATTTTGCAAGCATTGTTCGCGGCATTGTAACCCACATTCCGGTAGGTACTTTTTCACGGGTATTTTTATCGACAAAAGTTTGACAATATTCATCCATGTAAGCACTCGCGCTTATTGTGTGCCAAGTACCGTCTTTTGTTTGTTTTTTTATATAAGACGTAGCAGATATTAAACGGCCCTCAGAGTCATAATTATATGTAGGCTCACAATCAGGTGCATAACATCCAGTTCTCTCAGCTATGAGTCTATAACCATCGATCCCTGTTTGTATTGTTATAGTTTCACCCCAAGATCCATCAGGTTTTTTTGCTTTACGCTTTACGGCATAAATTTGTCGCATAAAAGGGTCTAATTGAGTTTTTTTGCATGCCATCAAAAACACTTGAAATTCTTCATTGCTTACGCCATTACAAATCGAGTTTTTTAATATATCAATTTGTTCCTGGCTAAAATTAATTGCGTGTGAAACGTGATGTTCATTTTGTGGTATAGTTACAACTTTATTCATATTTAATTCCTTTATTCGTAAGTTAAATTATTGCATTCAATACAAAGTGGTGATTTTCTATAAAAATACCTGCAATTGCATGATTCTATTCTTGTTCTGTAAATTGTTTCTCCATCTGACTCTTCTTCGTAATCGATGATTTCATCATCTTCTTCAATCCAAGCGTCTATCATAATAATACCAATTTTAATCTATGATTAGCAGTTTTCGGTCTAATTTGCTAACTATTTTCGCAATCCGCTCAACCTGCTAGATTTGGCGGTCTAGTCAACAGAGAGACTTGATTGCGTCTTATGTTGAAAACATTAACACATGTTGTAAATTTATACAACAAAAAAAACAACATTTGTAAAAAATTAGGAAAGATGTTAGATTTGGATATGTAAACGAGGGGTTATATGGAATTAAAATTATACTTAGTAAGAAACAAAATATCTATAACTGATTTTAGCGTAAGGATAGGATGTAATCGATCTTATCTATCCGAGATAATAAACGGTGCTAAAATGCCAGGAAAGAGACTAGCAAAAGATATTGAAGAAGCCACGAATGGAGAAGTTACCGCGAAAGAATTATTGCAGGTAAAAAATGAATGATCAATTAATCTTGTTAGTATTTTTAGCTTTAGCAGTTTTGCTAGCTTTATGCTTTTTGATCTATCAGCTTATTGTTTTTTTAGCCTTCAGAATTTCTTATTCGGTGATGAAAGGAAAAATGGCGGCACTTGAAGATATTAAACACAAAGAAAACATGAAAAACTTTGATGATTTTATCTTATAAAATTCGGAAAATCAAAATAATTAAAAAAATTAAGGCGAAAAAAAATGTGAATTGTCTTGGCGGTTTATTGGGTTTGAGATCACTTTCTAAGCATAAAATTTCCATAATTTAACAATAGTTAAATCTTTATTTTTTCATAAAGGAAATAATTGTTTAAGAAATTTCTTGAATAATTTTAGCTAAAGCACTAGAACTTTAATACCTAACAACGAACAAAAAAAAACCCTCGATGACAAAAATCAAAGAGGGTAAAATTTTTATCTCGCAAGAGATAACATCATGAATAAATAGCAATGAGATATGCGTCTCAAAAACAAAATAGATTTAATCGATTGATAGTTCGATAAGATCTAAGCGCAATCCCAAGCACAGGAATCAAATGAAAGATTCATACGCAAGAAGAATGCATAAAAATATGCTAAGATGTTAACACATCCCCGATTTTTTATCCATTCTTCTTGTAATTAAAATAATTATTTATATGCAAGGAGAAATTTTATATGTCTCAATCTCACTCTTTTAATGTCGAATTTGCACAGCTTTACGGAATCGAATGCGCTATTCTGATTAATCACTTTCAATTCTGGATTGAGCAAAACCAAAGAATGGGGAGAAATTTTCATGAGGGCAGAACGTGGATGTTTCAAACGCAAAAAGAAATTGCATCTCATTATCCCTATTGGTCCGAAGATGTCGTTTACAAATTAATAAAAAAATTAGTAGATGAAGGGGTGTTAATAAAAGGGAATTTCAATAAGAAAAAGTTTGATCAAACAAAGTGGTATGCATTCAAATTTCAAGAAAAGTTTACGAAACCGTCAAATGACGGAAACGAGTCCATCGAACGACGAAAGCCATCCCGTCAAACGACGGAACCTATACCAGATACTAACACAGATACTAAACAATTGTCTTGTATTGTGGATGTTCCTGTTTCAAATAAAAATTTGTATATTTTAAAAATTGAAAAGCTCAACTCAAAAAAGGAAAAAGTCACTTATGTTTTAGAAGATATTTTCTTACGCGCTTTGCGCGAGAAAAAAGACTGGACTACATCCGAAATAGAGGAGGCTTGGAAAGTTTTAATTAACTATCCTAACCCAATTAATTGCGGTTTTGGAATTATCGAAGGTATAATAAATAATTTACGAAAAAACAAGAACAAAACTGAAACAAAGATTGACAAAAAACAAACAAAAGAGGTAAGTTCTTACGATAAAATACCTAAAAATACTTCGGAAGGTGTTTTGATGGCCGATTTTATCGAAAAATACAAACAAAAGGTAAATAAAGATGAAAAATCTTTGGGAAACAGCACGTTATAAAGATGCTCATTTATCAAAATTGATCTTGCCGAATGATATTCTTGAGGGTTTAATGTCTTGGATTAACAAAGGAAAAGATATTATGCTTTTCGCTGGAAATCCTGGATGCGGTAAAACTTATTTTTGTGCTGCATATATAAATTATTTGAAAGAAAAGGGTAAACATTTTAGGTTTTTTTCTGAATCTGATCTTTTTCAACGTATGAGACAAAACATAAATAAGGGTTTTGATTATGAGTATGATTTGAAAGAAATCTGTGAGACGAAATACATAATTTTAGACGATATTTGCACCGCAAGAAACGATCAATTATCAGATTTTCAAAAAGAAGTTTTGCATAGTTTTGTAGATCATAGATATACGAGTCGACAGCCCACTTTGATAACATCTAATTTTTTATTGAATGACTTTAAGACAAAAATTTCAGAAAAATTTGCATCTCGTTTATCGTCAAAAGATAATCACTTAATTGAGTTAAATTGGATAGACAAAAGACAACAAGAATATGATTAAAATAGAAATTCCGATAAAGACGATAAGCGAAGCGAATTGCTCAGAACATTGGACTAAAAAGTCAAAACGGCACAAGCAACAACAATTTTTTGTGAGACTAGCATTTAAAAAGATCGAAAACGAGGTTAATTTGCCTTGTATCGTCAAAATGATAAGAATTGGACCAAAGACACTAGATAAGGAAGATAATTTGCCTATGAGCTTAAAATGGGTGAAAGATCAAATCGCAGATTGTTTGATTCCAGGATTAGCAAAAGGACGTGCGGATGACGATAAAAGACTAACTTGGGAATACGATCAGCGCAAGAGTGCTAAATACGGCGTTGAGATACAGATTTCTTTTGATGCATGATTTCGGCTATCGCATATTGATTATGCAAGTACCTGATTGCTTGATCGGGATTGTTGATTGCAAATTGATCTATATCAATACCGCTTTGCTTAATATTCTGACACATTAAAGAGATAATTTTCTTTTTCATGGGTTTTTGTTTCATGCAATTTCCGTAATCTTTCTTTTAATTCAGAATTTTCTTTCTGAATAGATAAAATCACTTTATTCATTTCGGCTATTTGATAAAACATTTTTCTACGCACCTTAGAAAAACTATCATGCATGTCTTCAATTTGTCTCTGCATTTGATCTAATTTATGATCTGAATCAGATAGATCGAATAAATTTAATTCTAACTGTATTGCCATTCCTAATGTCCTTTGATCGAAAATGGATCAAATTTTGAAGAAAAGAATGAATTAATTCAAGTAAATAAATTCTTATATGTGGTATAAAAATTTCATTTTACAAATGGCGATCTATGAAATGGATAAAAATAAAAAAAAGATTGATAAATTTAGACCTGTATACATCAATTATTTATGATAATGATGATGGATATTTATATTTTAACATCGGCGATGATATAGATTTACCTTATGCGACTGATGAAAGTATATATAAACAAGTAATGAAAAAGATTGAAAGCAATTTGAAATGTAATTATTTATATATAGGTTATAATGAGTGAATTAAAAATAACTTGGCATTTAGAAGTATTGCCGATCAAATCACTAAAAGACCATGAGAAAAATCCACGTCAAATTTCAAAAGATCAATTCCAGCACTTGAGCGGTCTTATTGCTAAATTTGGATTAATTGATAAGCCAATTGTTAATAAAGATTGGATAATCATAGGTGGCCACCAGCGCATTAAAGTTCTTAAGAAGATGAAAGCTAAGACGGTCGAATGTTGGGTTCCTGATGAGCAATTAGAGCAAGAAGACATTGATCATCTATGCATAGGTCTTAATCTTAATCAGGGTACGTTTGATTGGGATATATTAGCTAATGAGTGGGAGCCGCTTGATTTGTTAAAATGGGGATTTACTGAAGAGCAACTACTTGGAAAAATGGAAGATGTTCAGAAGATTGAATCCGAGGATTTAGAAGAAGATAACGAAACATTAGAGCCATGTAAAGACGAAGACGCTATTACAAAATTGGGTGATATTTATGAGCTTGACGATCATAGATTGATTTGTGGAAATTGCCTTGATTCAAATGTTCTAGAAAAACTGTTGGATGGTAATAATATTGATATGGTTTATACGGATCCGCCATATGGAATTGACGAAGAAACCGATAGAGACTTCTCTTCGAGAACTAGAAAATGTAAAGGAAATAAATTCTCCAAAATTATTGGTGATGATTCGATAATTACCGCTATAAATTCATATAAAATTTGTGAACAGCTAAATATTCCTGTCATGATTTGGTGGGGTGCAAATTATTATGCTCATTCTATTCCTCAATCGGGAAATTGGCTAGTTTGGGATAAAAGAGTAGAGGAAAATCAAACTGATATGAATTCCGATTGCGAATTAGCTTGGATAAAATCTAAAAACAATTCAGTTAGGATTTTTAGACATCTATGGAAAGGAATGATAAAAGGAAGTGAACATGGTCAAAAAAGAGTACATCCTACTCAAAAACCTATCGAATTAGCAAAATGGTGTATTAAAAAATATGGAGATAAACAAAAAAATATTTTAGATATGTTTGTAGGTAGCGGATCAACATTATTAGCTTGCGAATTATTAAAAAAAATATTTTTTGGAATAGAACTATCCCCAGCTTACTGCGATGTAATAGTAAAAAGATATATTAAGTTGATCGGTAAAAGTGGAATGAATGCGATCATAAAAAGAAATGGTGAGATTATTTCACATAAGGATTTTCTATGAATTTTAAACTTATAACCTATCATTTTGATTATCACAATGAAGATCACTAAGAAAGCTCTCACCCTAAAAAAATGGGCTAAAATCATGAAAGAGTATCAAAAATATTTTCATAGGATTTCTTTGGATATAACCGATGATACTGTTTCAATTTATATCTATTATAAAAAGAAGAAAATAAATGAATGATAGAAAAAAAGAATTTGATGATCTTTGCGGAAGAAATGCCTCTGATTTTGAATTTGCATGGAACGGTTTTGTTAGGATTTATGAAGATCGAAAGAAAGAAACAACAGCATTAGATGCTCAAATAGAATATTGTGAAAAATGCAAAAATGAAAAAGTAGCTTGTGTTTGTATGGATAATAAAAATGAACTGGATTAGCATAGAAGAAAAAATCCCCGATGTTTCTTCCGGTAAATTTAGAGTGAAAAGACAAAATGGAATAGAAATAAATGCTTTTTTTTATCAAGACAAGATATCATGGATTGCATTTTATGGGAAAAAAACAAGTTATTGGTGGGATTCAAAAAGAAATCACGATAGATTAGATGATGTTACGCATTGGATGCCATTACCAAAAACTACAAAATCAGAGTAGTTAGCTCAACTAACTCGTGAGCAATGCGTTAATGCTTGAAAACGTGCTAGCCTCCGTTTAAGTAGTTTGCCTTGATTCTCATAAATAACGGCACCCTGGGTTAATCAAATGGGTTAAATATTGATGAGCTGTTCCCGTCCAGCGCTTAGCGGCAAGACGGGGGTTTTTTTAAGAATTACCTAATTCTGAACCTTCGCGATATTCGATATTTGCATCTTCTTTGATTTTATAATTTAACATTTGAGTCATCTGCTCAGCTATTTTTTGATCTTTTTTATCCTCAGGAATTACTTCAATTTTAGGTTCAGGAAGATATTTTAATAAGTCTCTAAAAATATTCATTTTTTATCCAGGTTTATATTTATTATATTATAGACCAATTGCAAGAGTATTTTCCAGTCATCTTTATTTACATTTTGACGAATTAAACAGACTAATGAAGCGCATAATGAATTTAGGATTGAATCTAAATCTTCATCTGTATTATTTGGATATTTATTGCGTAACATTTTATAGATAGCTAAACCGTTTTCGTAAAAATGCGGATTTTCTGATCCAGGTAAATCTTGATATGCTTTTCTTTCTTTCATAATTCAATCCTTTGGTCCTAATAATTCTTCATTAACCCCCGAAATATCTTTTATCTTCTGAATCCAATCATTGTAAGAATATGGATCACTTATTATATTTTCTTCTTCATCCGTATAATTAAATATTTTATCATCTAAAGCATATGGCAACGGCGGAGGAATTATTTTTTCTATTTCTTGATTCATAATTCGATCCTTATGACTTTATTCACTGGTTCGTATCTCTCATTCACATAGCTAGCATTAATCATTTTGACATGTTTTCCTCTAACAGCAAAATCTACACCGTACGATTCGTGAATATGTCCCCAAACCCAAAGCCTCGGAGGATTTTCCATCATTCCAATTTTATAAGCTAATGATTTACTTCCTACATGTTCATTTCTTATCGTTTTATCTAAAATACCGTAAGGAGGACTATGTGTAATTAGAATATCAATATCATCCGGTATTAAATCGAATTTCTTTTTTAGATCTTTTTCTGATCCTGTAAAAGCGGTGCATTTTGGATTTATACCATTAAACCACAAAGACCAAGGAGATCCCCATATATTTAATGCTTCAAATTCAGTTCCGGAGTCGCAGAGATATTCTGCATCATACCAATCAAATTGACTCATAGCCTGATTATCATGATTTCCTGAGATAAATATTTTCTTCTTATATTCTTGTTTACTAAGCCAAAGAAAGAAATTTTCCCAGTCGGATGATCTATCTCTAGCCGTCAAGTCCCCAGCAATAATAAGTAAGTCTCCTCCATCCAATTTAGGACAATAACCATGTAAATCTGAGATACAGTCAATTATCATTTTTTGTAGCAGTTGGAGTTTCTAATCCAATACTTATTAAATAGATAGCTTTTTTGCATACTCTTTGAATAAATTCTCTTTCTTCTTCAGTTAATTCAATTTTCATATATCCTCTTTTTGTAATCTTTGCATTAGTAATTCAAAATATTTCTTTCTATTTCTGCATTTTTTTTATTCATCATACCAAAACGAAAATGCATATCCGATTAAATTTGCAATGCCTATATTTACAAGAGTATTTATTTCATAATAAAATCCTCCAATAAAAAAGCTTAATGTAATTAAAAACATACCCATGCGCACATTATTCATTATTCACTTCATTTTTCTGACAATCACATAATTCATAATGCACTTTATGCATAAAACCTGGTTCATTTAATAAATCTCTAGCTGCTTCGTTTATATTAGATACTAAGACCTCATCTTTCATAAGTCCTTTTTTAGATAAAATAATGCAAAAATCCAATAGTATTTTATGAATTGATTCTTTCATCGACATCTAAATGACCCATAGTTAAATTTCCGTTAGGTCCGTTTTCTATAAAATAATGTAACTTTTCTAAATTTTTTTTCATTCTTGTTTTTAAACTATCAGCTTCTTCTTTAGGTAACTCGTTATAATTATAAATTCTATTATTATCTATTAACATATTAGCTAAAGCTCGACAAACAATTCTAGGTTCTTGTGTCAAAAAATATTCGACAAGGGAGTCTATGATTTCTTTATTTGTTTTCATTTTTTACTCCAATTAATTGATCTGCCATTGATTTGCATTGTTCTATACAATAAGCTAAATTTCTATATTCACGATTAAAAATAAAAAAATTTTTAAACTCTTCTTGAATCTCGTGAGGCGATGGTGAATAATATTTTTTCCTAAACATTTCAGAAGAAGGAACTAAATCTCCTGAGTGCGCACAATCAAAACCAATCCAATAATTTTCTTCGTCATCAAATTCTCCCAATGTAAGCCCGTAATGACAATCGATTTCAATCTGATCATATTCTTTTCCGTAATAAACTGAATCTTTTGGAATACTCACATATCCGCATAAATGACCGCCAAAATAAGCCTCATCTTTAGCATATGGTTCTTTAGTCACATTTCTCATGATTATGCAATTGATTCCATTGTGTTCAAATTCCACTAAATCAGGCTCTTCAACCCATTCACCGTATCCTAGATTTTTTAATTTGAATTCGGATGTGTACAAATGTTCTTCTTTCATATTATTTGCTGCTGTTTTATGTTTTTCATGTAGTTGTAAAGCATTGCTCGGCTAATCCCTAATTTTTTAGCTATTTTTGTCTTTGGAATATCTGTCTTTAAGTATTTTTTCATTAATGATTCTTTTTCTTCTGTCCAGCTGCTGGGTCTTCCGTTATAACGACCCTCCTTTTTAGCAATTGCGATGCCTTCCATTTGTCGCTCCTTAATTAAAGAGTATTCAAATTCTGCAACAGCAGCAAAAATCGTTAAAATGCAATTGGCTACAGGGTCTTTTCTATCCTTAAAAACGAGATTTTCTTTTAGAAACTGAACTTGTATACCATTTTCTAGAAAATAATCTACAAGATTCAGAATGTCTTTTACATTTCGTCCTATACGATCCATGCTATGTACTATAACAATATCCTCCTCGCGAGCATAATTCTTTAATGCAATCAATTGCGGACGATGCATATTTTTACCTGTTGCATAATCAATAAATTTCTTGTCCAAGTCAATTCCTTCAAGCTGTCGATCCGGGTTTTGATCCGGGGATGATACGCGAATGTATCCTATTTTTTTTCCTGTCATTGTTAATCCGGAATATACATATAATGAGTAATATTTAATGGACATAAAGCGATTGATTCTAAACTAAAAAATTGATTAGATTCGGTTTCATAGTAGGCTTTTATAGGAAGCATTTTCACTTTTATATTTTTTACTAAAACTGTCTCGTCATCGTTAGGCATTAATCCGCTGCTTATATCAACCCAATGAGATTTGATATTTCCAATAAATTCATCTAATGAGATTTTAAAAAAAAGACAAATAGATATACATTCATCTAAATTTAGTTTTCTCTTACCGTTTTCAATCAATGATAAACAAGCTCTATCTAAACCAATTTCTTTTGCTAAATCCACTTGTTGTATGTTGTATTTTTTTCTTAAGAAATAAATTTTATTCCCGTGAGAAGTTTTCATTATTATTCCCTATTTTTTTCCTGACATTGTTTATCCCAAGGTTTTATTCCTTCTTCTAAAAAATCTAACCAATCCTTTTCAAATTCAACCGCTGATTTATAAATTTCTTCAAATGGGACTTCTTCAAAAATAAAATCTCCATATTTTTCTTTTATTTCATGTATTTTCATTTTCTAATTCCTCTTTATCTTATTCCAGCCATGCAATATGTCTCCTGGTTCTAAATGTATTTTTTCCATGATTTATTCCTTATCATTACATATATATTCCCGTAGTTTCTAGATATAAAACATCATTTAAACCTTCTACATCTTGACATTTAGCAACAACATTAAATATAGAACATATGAGATCTAATATTTCTCGAGCTTCTTCTTCAGTTAAATTTTCTAAGTCTAATTCAAAATTTTCTTTTTTTATCATTTTTAACCCCACTATGTTAAGTTTAAGTCAATATTGTACATATGTGTACAATAAAAGTCAAAACCAACTTAAATTATGCACATAAGCATCTAAACTCGAGATGTACAAAAAGTGTACCTTTTTGTACGGAAAGGTTAGAAAAGTTTAAAGGTTACCAAACTCCTAGAGCTGAAGGTTACCAAACTTTTACCTCTGAGTTTTTATAATCAGTTAGATAGGATTTTTTATTCAAACCAAGATCTTGGAGTTCGTCTGGGAAGCTTATAAAACTTATTCTCCTTGGGGCAAGTGCGCAAATATGAATTGTGCGACAAATTACAAAGTTTAAAGTTTGATAAACCCTCTTAAGTCGCTATTTTTTAATCATTAGGAGTTTTCCCTACTTTATTTTCAATGCATTAAATTAGCGAAATGTATCTAAAAAAGATGGATAGCGCTGAATAAAAATACCGGAACACCTATTTAAGTTTTTGTTAATTATTGGCAAGCAGCAGATGCACATTCTTGATTTATTTTGCATTGCGAGGTAAGTTACACTTTCGATTAATTGAGGTAAATAAATGGAACGAATGCTTATAACTCGACAATGGTGGTTTTTGATATTTTTCATTTTGTGCACCCCCCAAATTATTTTTAGATTCAATCATCCTGAAATGTCCGAAACTCAATTATTCATTAACTTTTTTGAAGCTTATAGAGAATTTTTCGGTAAGTGAAAAGAGCCGCCTAGATCGGCAGCCCATTGAATAATTTTATCACTAGATCTTGCAAAGTCATGCCTTGAGAATACGCATAAGTTTTAACTTTTGCGTGCAACTCAGGCGGTATGCGTACAGTGCATAATTTTTGTCTTTCTTTATTCATGATGCAACTTTCTCCTTTTCGTAACGTTTAATACAGTCGATATTTATCCAATTTTCTTTATTGATGGTTTCTTCATTATCAGTTATCAAAAAATCATGATCCGATTTTTGTATAGATTCAGAACTCTTCAAGTCTGACGTCCTAAGAGATAAATCATTTTTCAAATAAATTTGACACGCTTCTTCTTCATTTTCTGCTTTTATCAAAACTTTCCTAGTTAACGTCACTTTTTCTTCTAAGTAGTAGTATTTCATTTTGACTCCTATATATCTCTTGTTAAGTTTAGTTTTAACTTTCCCCACTTTAGCTAACTGGCGCTTGGCCCGGCTGTTAATCGCTGTACTCGTTGTTATGCTATCAATATAGCATTGCGTGCAATTTAATACAAGAAAAAGATGAAAAAAAGGCAAATTTCTTAATTATTAAAATTATCAAAGTAATTTCTTGAAAATACAGTGAACAATCCAATATACTTTAAATAAAAAAAGAATATATTATGGCGCGACAACCGAAACCCATCAATTGGGCAATTGTAGATAAAAGAATTGAAGCTGGAAATTCAGCAGCAACTATCGCACGAGCTTTTGATATTGATGTTACTAATTTTTACGATAGATTTTTAAAAGAATATGGATGTTCTTTCACCAGTTACGCCAACTCTTTTCCTCCCGATCAAAGAAAATTAACTAGAAATGAAAACATTGAATATACGCAATACATGAAAGCTTTGTCTGGTAATGTAACTATGTTAATTAGATTAGGGACTGTATGGTGTGGACAAAAAGAGCATACAGAGGACAAGGAATCCCCATACCAAGATCAAATCGAAAAAGATCACTTAATTATGCGTCAACAATACGAAATAGACGAACTAAAAAAACAACTGGAGTTAAAAAATGAGTGAAGAAGTAAATTTAGAGACAGAATTAGTTAAAAAAATTTCAAATGAGTTTTATTATGTTTGCCAAGATTATTTTGCTAAATTTGATTTACCTGTTTGTGTTGCTATTACTGCCGTACACGTATATTTAGTCCAAATGTGCCTCACCAATGCCATTGAACCAAATTCCTTTAAATCTGCGATGGACAGAGGAGCAGTAAAATACGCGGATTTATACAATAGGCACTATGGTAACAAGCCCGAAACAAAATAAAAGCTTCTGTGAAGCAACTCATCGTTTTAACATATGGGTAGGAGCTGTCCGATCAGGTAAAACACACGCAAGCTTAGAAAGGTTTGTAGAAGATCTGAAGAATGGCCCTCGTGGTGATGCCATGATTATCGGTGTTAACCGTCAATCTATTCAGCGTAACATTTTAATGCATCTTTACAGACGTTTAGGTTTCCCATGCCCAACAGAGAAAGCACAGAGAGATATTTTATATGCGCGGAACGTCTGGTTTGTCGGTGCGCCAGATGTCTCAGCCGTATCAACGATTCAAGGGTCGACGCTGGCTCTAGCATACGTGGACGAGGCAACGAACATCCCAGAGCCGTTTTGGAAGATGTTGGAATCGCGTCTGAGTGTTCCCGGTGCAAAACTATTAGCTACATCAAATCCAGAGGGACCAGCGCATTGGCTTAAAAAAGAATACATTGATAAGACTGAGCTTGATTTAAAGTGCTGGAATTTCTCACTTGAAGATAATCCAACACTAGACGAAGAGTTTAAAAAACAGCTAAAAGCCTCCTATAGCGGTATGTGGTATAATAGATATATACTTGGAGAGTGGGCATTAGCGCACGGAGCTATTTATGACTGCTATGACAAAGATAACGAGTATGAAAATCCGTTCCCTTCACCGAATTATTACATTGTCGGAATTGACTACGGAACCACGAACGCAACTGCCGCTGTTCTCTGTGCTATATCCCCGAATAAATGGCCACAAATTCGTGTCGAGGCGGAATATTACTATGATAGTGCCAAAAAAGGGAGGTCGAAAACTGACCAAGAATTTGTGCGTGACATCAAAGATTTTATCGGCTGCAAAAACATTTCGGCGATCTATATTGATCCCGCAGCAGCTAGTCTTAAAATTGCACTTAGGCAAGCGGATTTACCTGTTTTAGATGCTAACAATGACGTATTACTTGGTATTAAAATATGCTCAAAGTTTATCGGCGGAAAAAACATAGTCATTCAAAAAGGTTGCACAACATTACGTGAGCATATTCAGTCTTATGCTTGGGATCCTAAAGCAGCGGATAGAGGTGAGGATAAACCAATCAAAAAGAATGATCATATTTTAGATGCCCTCCGATATGCTGTTTGTAGCGCATTTCCGCAAGGAGAGTTTAGCCATCCAGATGAGCATATTTCATACGATCAATTACGCAAGCAAGTGTTTCAGGATGATCAATGGGGACCATTAGGACCAATAGCAGGAGGATATTTTTAAATGACTTTATTGAGTGAAGATCCAATACAATACGAATGCAATAAGTGCAAAAAACCCATACATGGAGGATTTAAATCAACTGGATTTTGCTTTCCACCTTGTTACGATTGTTTTGGAAAGACGGATCATACAAAACATTTATGCAAACCTTGTTATGAGGAATTTTGGGAAGAATTTGGAAAAATACAAACTGATTTTATCAAGGAATTTTTTAATGGATGATGCAATAAAAAAGATTAATGATAAATGGCTAAACAGAGATTTAGAAAAAATAAATCAAATGAAGAAAGAACAAAGCAAAAGAAACCTTAAAAACCACAACTCAATAGCTTGTATGCATGTTAACAAAGGTGAGTGGGTGGGCAGACAATTTAAGGCGATTAGAGGATGAAAGAAAAATCAGAAGAAGAAATAGCAAAAGAATTAGGAATCGATCTGGATACGATAGCTAAAATTGGAATAGATTTAGAAACTATTGAGGGAGATTATGCAGAATCATTTCACCATTATTCTAAAAAATTTGATAAAAACATGATAGATAAAAGATTTGAAAATGAAATGTAGCTCATGCCAGTGCGACATATACCCTGAAGAAATTTATGATGATTTCTACTATTGCAATTCATGCGAGCGAACTTTACCTTTAAAAAACATTAATTAAATATTTAACTTATAGTCTGTCCCTAGTATTATAATAATTTATATAATAATAGGTGAATATGGGATCATACGAATCGGGCCAATACTCTCTAGGCTACATAGACCCATCAGACGTACAAGCTAAAGACCTAAAGCAAATGCAGGATTGGTTTTACCAATCAAACTACACAGGTAATAGTACGTTATGGCTTCAAGGGGCTATTGACAAGCGTTTTAAAGTAGGCGATCAAAACCTTTACAATCAAGTTTACGGTCCTAATTCTCAAAACTATCAAAAGTTTTTCTTTAATCTAATCCGTCGTACTGAAAATATGATCTGCGGTTATCAACGCAAGAATCGCAAAAGCACTATTACAATACCTCTAGGAGAGGAAGACGATCCGTTAGCAGATGATTACAATAAAGTCATGCGCTGGTGTGAAGATCGTGACGGATTTCAAGAATACCTCTCACAATCATTTGAGGGTGCATGTGATACAGGTGAAACACTTCTACACCTATATCCAGACTATACTTATGACCCAATTTCAGGGGATCTTTTTACGGACGCCGTACAGTATAATAATTATTTGATAGATATGTATAGTCGTAAGCAAGATCTAAGCGACTGTAACGGGATTTGGCGGAGACGGTGGACTTCCAAGGTAATGGCTAAGATGCTTTTGCCTGGCTATGCCGAAGAAATAGATAGAATGAAACCTGGTGGTATGAAAGATGGTAGATTCCCCCTGCAAGCCGAGTTACAGAACGTCGCGATTAATAACCTATTTACATATGATGAATTTTATTATCGGACGACAAGGCCCGGAAGGATTATACTTGACCCAATGTCAGGAGAAGCTGTTGAGTGGGAAGACGATGAAACGGCTGAAGAAAATGAAATGGAAAGGGTACTTTATCAGCAGCCCTGGCTTAAGGTAAAAGAGGTACAAATACCTACTGTTAAACTTGTCATAAGCTTATCAGGAAAAATGGTTTATCACGGAAAAAACCTACTTTCCATTGACGATTACCCTTTCATACCTACTCAATGTTACATAGAACAAGACATTCAAGCATATGCCTGGAGAAAGCAGGGCATCATAAGAGGCCTCAGAGATGCGCAATTCCTTTATAACATGCGCAAGGTAATTGAGCTTCAGCTACTTCAAAGTTCGCTTAATGCCGGTTGGATATACCCTGTGGATACAGTTACAGACCCTAAATGTTTTAGGCAAACTGATGGTGGTAATGGGTTCTTAATACCGCTTAAATCAGGTAGGTTACCAAGCGAAATTCAGCGAATAGAGCCTGTAGCTATACCACAATCATTATTAGAGTTATCAAGCAGTTTAGCGGAAGATATTGTAAAAATTTCGGGGGTCAATGAGGAACTTTTGGGGTCGGCGACAGATGACAAATCGGGGATCTTATCTATGTTGCGTCAGGGTGCCGGTCTTACCACACTCCAAACCATCTTCGATAAGCTTGATTACACTCAACGTTTATACGGGAAGATACGTTTACAAGCTATACGGAAGAACTTTAGTAAAGGTAAGATCAGAAACATTCTCGGTCATGATGCAGATCCAAGATTCTGGACAAGCCACTCACAAAAATACTGCACCGCTGTTGAAGAGGGTAACTATAGTACTAGTCAAAGGCAAATGGAATTACAACAATTGCTCCATTTTAGAGAGCTCGGGATGCCTATTCCCGACAAAAGCATATTGCGATCTGCGTTTATTACGAATAAGAGACAGGTTATTGCGGACATGGAAGAGCAAAATCAACAGCAAGCACAGCAAGCACAGCAACAAGCCGAACAAGCTCAAAAAATGGATGATGCAAAGATTATGGATCTATTCGCAAAATCTAAGACTAATATGGCTAAGGAGCAAGATTTACGCGCTTCGGCTGTTGAACGTATGGCTAAGGTTCAAGATTTGTATGCGGACGCTGAATATAAGAGTTCACGGGCTGATATGGAAATGGTTAAAACTATGATAGAACTAGAAGATATGGACTTGCAAAATTTCAAAAATAATTTAGAATTAGCTGAATATATCAAGGGTGTCAATAAAGCATCTCAAGAAACAGCACAAGCAATATAAATAGCCATCGGCTAAGGAGAAAGTTATGAAAGAACATCATGGGCATAAAAAACACGGTCATCATCCACATGATCATAAAGCAGCAATGCCACAATTTAATGAAGGGCACTGGCAAAAAGATGTTAAAGATATTGAAGTCGGTGGTGGAAGATATGCTTCGGAAATGAATACAGAAGAAGAGTATCGAAAAGAAGAAGATGCATTAGCAAGTTATGTAAAAACACATCGAATGAAGTATTAATTTTTATCTTCGGCTTAATACAGCAAGCATAACTCGACGTAGAGCGAAACTAATGCGGGGTGCGATACGTGAAATTCGTATCAATAGCCGAGGATATTTTATCGCGGGAAGTGGGGGTCCACGCAGGGTTTCATAAGCCACTGAGTTCAAAGTTCAACTCTTTGTCCCGCTAATAATATTAAAATAAGGAAATTATGAGTAGATGTCAACATTGCAATAAATTGACTCATTCTGAAGATTTGATAGTTGAGTATGAAATAAAAGATCAGGATAAAGTTTATGAATTAACTAATTTAGAAAATTGGACACCTGCTTATATGTATGCTCATAATCCTTCACCGAATGAATATGGAAAATTAAAAGTAGGGGATATTTATATCCATTTCAAAGCAAAAATAGGATTAATATGACTAATAAAACAAAACACAATCCAGACTATTCAAAAAATCGCACAGCGGATGTTATAAAACACGGATCTGGTCCAGCTGTTCCGAATGAGCAATGGCAGATGAACAGAGATATCACACCACATGGTGATAATTCAGCATGGGGCGCATTTCTACCAAGAGCAGGTAAAGATAGACCTACCCCACATACTAAAATAAATGAGTGTGATCATTGATTAAAAGAATTATATCTTTTTTTAAGTTTGAAGAATTTTTAAAAAATCAACCATACTTTGAATTAGATTTGAATAGAGAGTATTCAAATGATGAATTGATAAATATTTTACAAAATGAATATCTAACTTTATCAATGGGAAATTCAATAATGTTGATTTTGATTAGAAGGATTAACGATAAAATTAAGGATAAAATTTGAATTTATTCGGTCTAACAGCAAATCTAATCGATGCTGCAATGCTAATATTAGGCAAGACAGGAAAAATATTAAATGCTAGACGAAACCGTTACTGTTTTATTATCGACATCATTTGCCTATGCTATTGGATTTACATGGATTTATCTCGCGGATTAATCTCGCAGGGCGTTTCTTGTTTTTTTTCGATCATGATCGCAGGATATGGTTTTTACAATTGGGGTAAAATGGAAAATAAAATATGAGAGAAAAAAT
>Ga0208585_1000008_pt1 | contig 15663 bp, 23 predicted proteins | sample NGESurshal072012_5_FD_184465 | JGI IMG/M metagenome (GOLD analysis project Ga0208585, IMG submission 184465) | Arctic peat soil microbial communities from Barrow, Alaska - NGEE Surface sample 415-3 shallow-072012 (SPAdes) | ecosystem: Environmental > Terrestrial > Soil > Wetlands > Peat ...
TCGCATAGCGTACCCAATGAAATATGGAAATACAAAAGGGTCAACACCTGTCGCAAAAGGTGTGCCTTGTGCGGTAGCTTGATTAGGAAAAGTCATAGAAAACCTCATGTTTAAATTTAAAAAGCAGTGTATTTCTACGCCGGCGATGTCGTAAATTCAGCCATGAAGCTATGTGAAGCGATCACATTAAACGCTAAGCAAATATTATCAATTAATTTCTATGAATTCAATGTAAATCCGTTTTACATTCATGATAATTTTTGGTATTTATAACCGCCATTTTTTATTAGAGTAAATAGACTAGCGCCAAGGGAAGGCACTTTTCCTTTCCACCATTTTCCCCATTTGTTTTGTCCATTGGTGCGTGCTGGAACGGCGCCTTGTTGAAATAGATTGTAGATTTCTTTAGGCACTCCCGAATATGCATAGACGGGACCTTCTTTATTAGGATAGTCACCTAAAAATCTAACCATGAGTTTACCGGTTTTATCATCATACCCGAAAGAATCTACATTGCTGGATGGTCCTGATTGATTTAATTGCGGTTCTTCCGGCTGCGTGGGTTGTAATCCCTCGACAGGTTCTTGTTGCTTTAACGTATTGATTTTATTTTCTAAATCCTGCAAAAAATTAGCCACTTCTCCGCTTGTTTGATCGCTTAATTTTTCTCCTGAATCTAAAATTTCTCTTACAAGTCTTAAAAGATCAAAAAATAATGATTCTAATTCTTGTAATTCCATTGGTTATATACCGTACTTTTGTTTTGCGCCTTGCATAAAATTTAATATGGCTTGTTCACCTTTTCCAATTCCTTGTGTCTGATTTTGTTGTCCCTGTCCCTGTTGTTGTTGCTGCTGCGCTTGCATTGGATCATTTTGAGGTTGCTGTTCTTGATTTGATTGTGCTTCCCCGAATAAACTTTCAACCAAACTAATAAAATCAATATTATGGTCTTTTTCAAGTTTTTGAATTATTTTTGAAAATTTTGCTTTGTTTTTTGGAGCTTCCTTTGCTAAATAAGCTGCTGCTGCTGGGTTTTGTCCCTGTTTTATTTGATCTAAAATGAATTGATTTAGTTCCGGTTCATATTGTTCGATAATATTGCGATTTTCTTTGGGTTTTTCTTTTTCTAAAGTTTTTTCACCTTTTTCTTTAATAAATTCTTTTATTTCTTCAAAGTCACTTCCTTCACTTTCAGCTTTATCTATGAATTTTCCAAATCCAGGATTTATTTTATTCAAACCCTTTTTGGCTAATTCTTCGGGAATATATTCGCTAAGTAATGGCAAAACTCTTTTAAATAATGCCGCTCCTCCTCCATATTTTAATCCTGTAGAAGCAATATCCAATCCTGCTTCAGCTATTTTTCCTACTGCTTTTAGCGGGGCTTCTCCCCTTCTTCTTAATTCTTCGGATGCTTGTTGATATGGTTGCATTATTGTACTCCTGAAAAAGCTGATAACCACCAATCGTTTAACCTTCCGATTAAACTCTTTGGTTTGTCTAATTGTCTTCCCTGACTTTCTTTTAAATCTAAATCTTTTCTGTTGTTGGTTACATAATCTAACCAAATTTCTGGATCGTATCCTTTTTTTTCTAATTCATGCGCAATTGCTAAAGGACTAGAACCTTCTTCTTTCAATAAAGGAGCTAATTTTGCAGATACATCTAATGTTTTATTTTCTACATCCCTTCTTTTAGGATTAGATATCCCTAATCCACCTAATCCTCCCATTCCCCCAACTTGCGAAACTTGATTTTTTTTTATTTGAGGAAGATTTTTTATTATGGAATTAGTTTTTGGATATTGATGAACAGGCTCAGCTTGAGCATAGGCCATTTGAGGAGATAAACCGTTTTGAGTAATGAGAGTATCAGCTAAATTTTCAGTATCCCCCCTTTTCTTAAATTTCTCCTGGATCGATTTGATATTTCTAATTACATCCTGGGGTTTCTGCGTTATCAAACCAAAATCACCCAGTGCATTAACGCTTGCATAATTTCTAGAAATATCATCTAATTCTTTTCCGAATTCTTTCGCTGCCTGTTGTTCTGTCAATCCCTTTCCACCTTTGGATTTTGGTTTTAGAGCATCTATGGCTTTGTCTTCTATTTCACTATAAACATTAGCTGGTACCTTAGCGTTTAAATTTCCAGCATGCTTTCTAAGGGTATCTATAACATTTCTTTGAACGCCAGTTAAATCTTCGTGCCGTTTTAAAGCAGTGTTGTATTTTTTTTCTTCTAATTGTTCTGCTTGATTTACATAATTGATAGCTTCTTGGGGATTATTAGCAAATTTAGCAGGATTAGCATTATATAATTGTCCAGCTTCAGAGAAAATCTCATCTTGCGATTTAGGCCTATATCCGTCCATTATTTCTTCTAAATCCGTTCCTTTCGTCGTGGAAGGAGTTTCTTTTATATCCGCAGATGCTTTTGGTTTTTCTTCTTGGAAAGGTTTGTATGGATTTGGTTGATTCTGATTTTGGTTATCTAATAAAGCTTTTCCTTTTGCTTGTTGTTTTGCTAATTCACCGAACGATTGCACTTCTTGAGGTGTAGATCCATATGTACCCGCTGCTTTAGCCAAAAATTGCGCTCCGGATAATTCTCCGCGGTCAGATGCATCCGCTAATTCTTGTAGTCCAGCTCGTTTTCGTTGATACTTGATTTCTTCGGGTAATGCTTGAGCTAATCCTTGTGCAAATCCAGTTCCAATTCTTCCGAAGATATTTCCCTGTCTTATTTTAACCATAATATTACCTAAGCATTATAAATTTGAGGGCTTGATCTGTAATTTCCACCGGCATAAGGATTCGAATTTGCACCCACATTGTTTCCACCGAGTGAATTTGCTGCTTGATATCCTGCATAAGCGCCGGCCGGTCCACCAAAGAAGGCACCTGCTGCTGTTCCAACGGCTGGAGCTACTGTTTGTAAAAATCCAGGGGACGACTCTTGAGTTACCATAGGTTGGCTATATGACTGCAAACCTTGTTGACCTATTTGCATTAATCCTTGAGCAGATTGCTGTCTCAATTGTGCTCTCAAAGCTCCAAGTCTTTCGGATAAATCAGTTGCTCCTTGTACCTGAGCATTTCTAAATCCAGAACTTGATAAACCACCTGATCCCATTCCGGCAAATTGCTCGCTTAATCCTGGTACTATATCTTGATGATATTGTCTTATTGCCGGAGCTGCAAATGCATTAAAATCAGCAGGGTTATCACTTAAATTATTTCTGTAATAATCTGCAACATCTCCAAAAGCTCCCCCAGCTCCCCTTCCTTGCGCTGCTCTAACTGATTGCCCATGCAATGCTTCTTGATTCGGTCTTAATGTTGATACATTTTCAACTTCAGCATCGTTTCCTCTAAGAAAACCCATAATAACTCCTTAAATCTCTTGTATATATTCACAAAAAACAAAACATCTTATGAAAGCTGTTCGATCACTTGAGGTTGTTATATTAAAATTGACGCTATCCATAGTTAACATGACATTTCCCCCGGCTCCTCCGGTTGATGCAAAAGGAATAGGAATAGCAATAAAATTTACTGGGTCTGTAGCTGATGCCCAAATTTGTATTAGTGTAAAATTTGCATCAAAAACAATTCCATGCGGGACTGATTTTATGGTATTATTTGGTAATGGACCAAAATCAATCACTTTTCTTAATATTGTTCTAAATTGTTGAGTGGTCCCTCCATCTGCAACATCATTTAATCCCGGTATAAAAGATTTTCCGCTTAATACTTCTTCATCTAAAAAAAACCCTATTTCTCTTACATTAACAGCCAATGCCAGTTTTTTAAGTTGTTCTACAATAAAGGCCCTTCCGTCCTCCCATTTTTCCGGTATTGCATCGTATACCGGTACGTAACTTTCGAATGTTTGACTATCAAATATATTCATTATGTACCTAATGCCACCCAAAAAAATTGAGTATATCCAAAAGCTGTTGACCCCGTACACATAAACCAATCGAATGATGTTCCTGAAAGTGTGTTTTGATCATAAGAAATAGAAGCTTCAGGATCTCCAAAACCGGGTATTGTTCCGGGTGGTAATTTGTCATATTGTAGATTCATCCACACACCAAAACAATCGTTCGGAAAAGGCTGAGGAAATATTACGTTTCCACTTACACCTGATCCCAATACTCCGGAAAACAATCCCCATTGTAAAATAATTCCTCCTGAAAGAAACGTATGTCCTCCTTCACCTATCACAGGTAAAAAATTTCTTGTCATTTGAAGATCTAAGTTACCTCCGGTTAAGAAGAAAAGAATTTCATCGGTGCTTATTCCGTCATTAACTGTATTATCATAGACTTGACCAAATCCGCTCGAGTCTGTTGGAGTTGATTGAGGTACTAAGTGAACTGCTGTGTGATAACCATTTGATGGATTTCCGGACAAACTGGCAAAAGGTATATGATCAGACTGAAATTGCTGATTTAACTGATTAAAATTGCTCTGAATACTCAAATATACTTGATTCAGTGGTATGGTTCCCGAAGGAGCACTTGGATTAAATGTCATATTTTTTCTCTTTTTTATTTACCTATTGCGACCCAAAAAAATCTTGTATATTTAGATGAATTAGTTAATAGAAACCATTTAAAAGAAGTTGGAGAAAGAAGGCTTTGATCATAAATAATCGTTCCTACACCACTACTTGAAGGTGGTGAACTATCGTACTGTAGATTCATCCATACACCAAAACAATTTTTCGGAAATGCCTGAGTAAAAGTAACAACTCCATTGCTTCCTCCAACAAAAGGACCATTTTCCCTTCCCCATTGCATTATTAATCCACCTGGGAGAAATGTATATCCATTAACATTATTAACTGGTAAGAAATTTCTTGTTAATTGCAGATTTAAACCATTTCCAGTAAGAAAAAACAATGTTTGATCTGTATTGATTCCATCATTAAGAGTCTGATTATATACTTGTCCATATCCTGTAACCGGAATAGGATTAGTTTGTGGGACTAAATGTATTGAAGTATGATAACCATTAGGTGGATTCCCGGATGTGCTTGTCAAAGGAGTATGATCCACCCTCCATTGTGCATCTAGTTGAGTAAAGTTATTTTCAATATTCAAATAGTCTTGATTCAGTGGTATAGATCCCGTAGGAACTCCAGGTTGATAGGTCATATTATTCCTTTAAAATTGTGTTAATCTTCCTGCTTTTCTAATCCAAAGTATTTGCGCATCAATCTGCACATCTTTTTTCTGAGCATCTCCGGACATTTGAAGGTTTGAAAGAGTATATTGAATGGTCAGAAAGTTGGATCGAGTGGGGCAAAAAACTCTTTGCCAAAATTTTGTACCTTGAGATGCCACAGCAAAAGACGAGGGAGCTGTTGGGATAACTGTGTTAAAAAATGTATCTGGTAATTCTGGATCAGACCCAATTATTTGATTATTATACAATGTATTAGATGGGTTTTCATCATCATAATTTAAATATATATTAACTGATATTTCTCCATCTGATATCGCTGTCATTAAAACATCAATATAACCTAATTGTATGCTTTGGCCTTCATCTAAAAAGTTAAACTTCTTACTTGTAATAGAGAAATTTTCTCTTATATTTATTACACCCCCACCAATATATGTTCCATTGGGTGATCCAACTACCGGAATGTTGAATTGATTTGTTATAGTATCGAATGAGTTCAGAGTAAAATTATTCTCATCTATGACAATAATTGAATATATTCCACCATTCAACCCATTAAATGGAGTTGTAGCAGGTATCGAGCTTATTCCAATTATAAACCCCGATTGCATATTATGATTTGGACTTGTAATTTGTGCTATTCCACTTCCGTTATTAACTATATTTGATATGAATAAACTAGCGTCATTAACTGTAAGTTGATCTAATTTTAATACATAACCCTGCTGATTTCCTCCGACTATTATCGGATCTCCTGAATCATCATCTAACCATGTTTTATCATATTCAATCCAAGTCTGAGGAATTTGAAGGAATGAAGGACTTTGTTGAAGCTGAAAAGTTCCTAATGCCGTTAAAGAATCATTAAATATTGCCCAGGAATCATTTTCGTAATTATATAAAAGTCTAGCTGTTGGAAAAATCCAGTTAGTATTTGTAATATTTGGATAAAATGAAACTAAAGGAATTGTCCAATAAGCTAATCTATTTTGAAAATCTCTTATTCCTTGTACTCTAGAAACACCGTTATTCAATGCATTAAATTGGAAAACAAAATCCGGTATTTTAATGTCTATTCTTTGAGATTTGTAGCTATCACATTCAACTATTCCCTTATCTCCAATACCAACTAATGATGTATCGAATTGGATTGCAGAAAATGTGCTTTCTACTCCTAATTCACTATTAACTTTTTCTATCTGAAAAGGCGCAATAGAACGGCCGGTATAGCGAAGCTGCCAAGTGCTACGCTCACAATAAATAACCAGGTTATCACGTACAAAACCAACAGATATAATATCCTCTGAAGTAGGTATGTCAAGAAATCCCCCCTGTCCTCTTATATCATCACGCCAAGATCCTTTTGAAGGTGGTCCAACAGTAAAAGGAATGAACGGATTTCCAATGGTTGCCCAACGAATCCGATTTGAATAGTTTAATGCACTTCCGGCACCCGAGGCTGTAATACCTTCCCAAGTATTAAATACCACCATTCTTCCACGAAAAGGCAGCATTGTAAGCCAATTAAATAGTGTATTATCAGTGTCAATTTGACTCCAAGATCCAGATGTAAAATCTAACCATGTCAAACCGTCTGTAATTCTTGGTGGGTCTGCGTTAGCTCCTGAATGACCACTATCATTTGTTACCCAAAATAATTTAATTCCTAATGTACCGAAATTAATTCCGTTGCTTGTCCAATAATTTGTGGACCAAAAGAAATCAGTTCCTGATACTCCTAGATTGGCAGCGTTCCATGTTGTACCTGGAATAAATTCTTGAAATGAATTAACACTTCCATTGAATAAGTAAGCATATTTTTGATCAAAGAATATAGTCTGATCATTAGAGCTATTTTGCAATTCCTCTGTTCTTATTCCCATCACAGGTAAAGATGGGTAGTAACCAAATGATATTGTAGCAGCCGTATTTATTAAACCTGAATTATTAATAGCTAATGAGGTTGTTGTATAATTTATTTCTCCTGATCCAGCTCCAGAACTAATTAATACGCCATTTCCATTATCTCTAAAAGTTAAAGTTCCCCCTACTACAACTATGACCGAACCAGGTACAATTTGAGATGTGGATTCTATAGGTATATCAGATATTAAATTTCTAAATAAATTTCCTGCTCCTCCGGTACTCCCAATTGAAAAATTAACAAAATTTCTTTGAAGTCTTCCAAGATATTGAAAACCTTTTTTTCTTTTTATCTTTTCACGCCATACATAAGCATTCTGTAAAACTGGGTAAGCATCATCTGGGAGAAGAAATTCTTCACGCTGCTGCACTAATCCAGTTGACATTCCCGTAATACGTAAAGGGCGATATCCTGCCATTAGAAACCTGCTCCATATCCGCATCCAATTCCGGTGCCAAATCCGCCTTGCGTTCCATTGAATAAAGTGATATTCGGCTGTCCAATTTCCTCGATAGATTGTCTCTCTAATACAAGTGCTTCTTGACGATTAAATCCTTCCATTAAGTTTTGAACGCCTTCTACGTCTTGCCGATCTCTTAGTATTTCGCAAGCGGCTCCGTATGCAATATATTGCGCCCATTGATTAAGAATTGGATGATCATTCGTTGACATGAACTGGGAGGGTGTTTGATAGGCTTCGACCTCGACAAGGTAAACATTATCCGGCACAGGTCGGATTGTAATTTCTGAATTCCATAATAAAAGATTATATGGTCTTCCTACTTGATAAGTAGCTGCCCATATATTTAATTGCGTTCCAGGCATAGCTGCTACAGGAAGGACTAAATCAATTTGAGTTGTGACATAATTAACAGTACCACAATATTGTTGAGTCAAAGGGTTGGGAGGATAAGCTGTATTCGGTAAATTAGCATTTTGTTGACCACCTAACGGAGCTAAAGCAGGTAAAGCAGGTTGTTGATTATTCAAAGAATCTAAATAAACATTGTCACCAACAGCATTTTGATTTAAAAAGATTAAATTTCCGGTGGTTGTGTTATTACCAACGCCATAACTATTAACGACAGCGCCCCCATCATCAATAATTCTGATTGGATTTCCATTTATATCTATGCCCCCGATAATAACTTGTGTGCTTAAAATTCCTGAATTTGGAGCCGGAAACGCATTTTGATTATTTCCAAAAAGTTGAAATGAATATGAGGTGTTTGTTGTTACCCATGTTCCACCTGATATATAAGCGGAAAAGTTAACTACATTTGTTCCAACAAGATTAAAAGAGTTAACTTGATTAGGTGTTAGTGTGATTTGATAAGTATTTCCGTTCAATTCAGTGGTTCCGACGACTCCGTTTATTGTTACAAAAGCGCCCGATTGTAAACCGTGAGCAGTTGAAACAACTCTAACGGTACCGGTTGGAGTGGTCGCACCGGTTAAATCAACATTAGTTATTATTCCTGTTAAAGTAGAAACACCTTGTTGAAATTGTGTTGGATAACGTGGATAAAGATTATAAAGTTGATCTCTATTTTTAAAGAAATTTCCTTGAATTCCCTCAAAATAAACAGGAGCGCGAAACCCCTGTAAATTATTAACATCAACAGGGTATCTGTCCACATTTGGAATAGTCAAAAACTTGTACACACTACGTTGCTGATCGATTTTAATCGCATAGGGAAAATCATTATTATAAAAAGTATTTATTGCTTGCTGAATATCTGAGCTTTTTAAAGCAGATTCACTTGCAGAAGCAGTTAAATGCCTAACTTTTCTTTCAATAAAAGAATATGTTGAATCTGCTTGTAAAACTGGTGCCGGCATATAATAACCTTAAATATTCGTTTAGAAACCAGCTGCAAAAAATCTGTGTAACCATTCACCTTCCTGATCTGATTCAAGCGGAGATTCATCTTTTTTTAATGCTTCTCCGTCAATGGAAACTAAACCACTTCTTTTAGGAATGCGCTTATTTTTGTCGTTTACTTCCTGAACTAATCCTAAAGGCACTTTATATGTTTTTCCTGGAATGAAATGCCAAATTTGGATTGGGTCGCCTGCATATTTGCAGTATGGTTTTGTCAATCTTTCATGTCTCCCACGCGAGTTTTGATATTCAGCATCCACTAAACGAGCATGTTCTTTTTTCTCTCTTTCCAATTCTTTCTTGTGCTCGGGCTTAAAGTTTTTAAAATCATCACTTACAACGCTATTAGTAAGAGTATTAATTAAGCCGTGTTGCTCGCCTGAGGCGGTAGCCATTAATAAGTTAGTCATTAGTTACCTATGTTATTTAAAGATTGAAACGGCACTAAGTCCGTTGAATTATCGTATTGTAAATTTCTGGAACCAAACGGAGCGATACTTGCAGGCGTTTCTGCATTTCCCGATGGAATCACAAAAGCATCAAACAAAGTTGAATCCCAGTTCAAAGTAAAATTTGAATCATTGATAGCAATGATCGTTCCTACTAGGTTATTAGCCTGATACATGCCATAAGATTTGGGCACAAATAGACGTATTGCCATGCCCACAATGTACGTATTTGTCTCGGTGCTAACATTTCCAATTTCTACACTAACCACCATAGGAGCTGATTGACTAATTGCTGTGATTAGCAAGGAGCTTGGAATTGTGATTACTGGAGGCAGATATTGATTAGCCATTTTTTTACTTTTTCTTTGCTTTAGCTTTACTAGCTTTTTTTGCATGATTTGCAAGTGAACCTCCCGGCAATCCTATCGTTACGCTGGTTGCTCCTTTTCCTGCGCCCCCGGTGACAGTAATATTCCCTTGTGTATAAGCATCTGTCGAAGTTTTCGTAGCTGTAGCTGTTTTTGTAGCTGTCGCAGTCTTAGTGCCTCCATCAGGTTTAGATGATACTTGCGCTTTCTTAGGTTTTTCAGCCTTTTTGGAGACTTTTTTTTCTCTCATTTTATTCCTTAGTTTTCATCTATCTACGCTTTAAAACGTTTTATGTTGATCATATTGAACGAAACGGGAGGGTGACAAATGTCCCCCCCAAACCAATACTTATGACGGTATCGGCGAATTAATCGTCCCTGTTTCCATTTTATAGGCTTGGTAAACAATAACATCGTTAGCTGCACCGCCAGGACTTTGTGCTCCTGCAGGTAAGTACATATAAGGTACAAAGTTCCCACTATGAAACGGTACATATTGAAAATTGTATCCAGTTTGAACGCCTGTGATTGGGTTAAACTGAGTACTTTGACCAGCCGATGCAACAGTCGCAAATAAAGCTGCAACCGGAGATTGCGTACTTAAAGGGAATGCAAATGCTGTGAAGTTGGTTGTATTTACATTTATCGTAAATGTATAAGTAGTTACCGCAGTAATAACCGGAGGCGCATTTTGTGGAAGGTAATAGTTATTAAGTTGAACCATTCCAAATGAACCAGGAATAGAAAACTCAATTTTCTGACCAACAACATAATTATGCGCTTCTGATACGGTAACAACGCCTTGTGTTGCCTGTGTAATTCCTGTGACATACAAAAATCTTGGCTCGACAGGCATCATTTTATTGATTTTTCTCGCTGTAACTGCTGTTGCAGCTGTTGCAAAACCAGAAGCATTAAGTCCAAGCAATGTAAATCCTGAACCTGAGACGGATGAAATTGTAAATGCCATTCCTGCGATTTGAAGCATTCCTGTTGTGTTAAACAACTGAACGACATCTCCCTCAGAAAATGTATTTGTCATTGTAACGACAGCAGGATTAGCGTTTGTGATCGCTGTTCCTACGACCGCAGGCCCAGGTTGAGGAAATGAGTTTACATAAGTAAATCCATTGGATGCAGAATTTGGTGAAACAGCATTAGCAAAAGTATCGATTTGTAATCCAAACGGTGTTGTTCCGTTTTTTTTCCATCGAATACCATCATTGATTGCTGTTAGTCCGCCTCCGTACCATTCTCCTCGAACTACTACACCTGTTGAAGGTTGTAAAGCCATTTGAGTCAAATTAGTAGTAACGAAATAATCCGCTCCGCTAGGAAGTGGAATATTTTGACTAACAGCAGTTGCCGGCTGTGTAAAAGTCCCTTGAGTGACAATAGTAAAAGCCATGAACGTCTCCTTATGAGGGTTGGAAGGTTGTTACATTCAAACCGGAGATCCAGTTTTGATTTGTGATTGCTCTTGCAATCGCAAATTTAGCGTAAAGCTGGCTGTTTTGGGCTACAGAGGATACAACCCAAGGAGGACGATAACCGATAACGGCCGTGTAGTTGTTCTGTTCGATTTTTGCTGCTGCTTCTAAACCAAACATAGGAATTGTATAGACTGTATTACCCTTCAAAGAAATGCCGGGCGTTTTTGCAGCTTTAGAAGAAACAAAGAATCTGAATCGGCTAATAGAGCAATATTCTTCTGGTCTGATACCTTCTTGGGATGGATAAGCAGATTTAAGCAATACACCTTGTACTTTTTGGAAATCAGCACAAAGATTAGTATTAGCCAAAGCTATAAATGCATCTCTAACACCTGCTGTTCCTATCATCCTGGTAGCGTCTAAGCTTGTAAGCATGCTACGAGCATCATTTCCAAGAAGAATGTTTTCGATGTTGTTAACATCGTTTAGGCTTATGTTAGAAGGTTGATCGCCGTTTAAACCGCCTGTAGCATTGATATAGGACACGCTAGAGCTAAATAGATCGCGCATCAACAAATCTTCTTTTTCTCTTAACCATTGTCCAAGCAATGCTGTGAACTTGGTTAATGTCTTGGAATTCTCATATAAAACGACCTGCTCGTTTGTTACTATACTCTTAGCGTATATTTCCATGGTCGAATCGATGTCCGTGCGTATAGGGACCTCTGAAGCGGGGTCTATTCCAGAACCGTCCAATTGACCGCCTTCAGTTGAAAGACGTTCAAAACGGCTCATACGGGTTGTTTTACCCACATAACTTTCGGCATGATGGAGGTCAACACCGAAAGAGTGGATAAGATTGAACATTGGAGTAGATAGGAGATCTTCGGACGCTTGAACAGGAAGCTCAGGCGCCATATTATTTATATTCGTGATTCCACTGGGGAAAGTCATGATTGCCTCAAAAACGAAAGTTAAAAATTGCTTTTTATCTTACGTTTGAGAGGCGTAGGCTCTTTGGGGTAGCAGAGTATCCCCTTGACTGCTAAGTTTTCATACTATCAATAAAAATATTTATTATCAATATTCTATTTTATATTCTTCTTCGTTTTCATTTTGTATTTGTTCAAAATAGGGTAAAAGGATGAATTCAGCTAATTTTATACATAATTCATTTCTATGAAACTGGTATTGATCCGCTGAACCATATGCAACTAATTGTGTTTTTTTATAAGCTTCAAATAGATCTTCATAAGATGCTTTTTGACTTTCATTCATTATCTTTTTCCTTTTTTATTAAAGAAAGTGACCACCTATTTTCAATCATTCTTAGCAAAATTTCTGATGTATAGCATGCTAATTCAAAAGATGTTTTTGCATTATTTTCTTTTATTAATTCATACAATTCCTTATCTGTAAAATCACTCAAGGAACAATTTTTAGGAAACGTTTTCATCATTTTTTTCCTTAAAATGATCGATATTATCGTGGCAAATGGAATGTAAACATCCAAGCATAAAAGATACTTCTATATACTCTTCTTTTAGAAGTAAATGAGCTATTTTTTTTAATCTATCTCTCAAGAATTCAAATTCATATGATGCTTTTTTCATGAAACCCCTTTCAATGCTCTTTGCATTCTTTCCCAGTTTTGCGCTCTTCTTTCTTCGGTTAACCTGCTCGCTGAAGTTGTTTCGCCTGGAGGTGTTATAGACGTACTAGACATAGATTTAGGCTTATTAAAATTATTATCGGCTTTGACTGAATCTTTTCTTGCGGATGCATTATTAGGTACAAATTTCTTAATGTTTTTGTAAATATAAAGCCATTTGTCATAACCATCTGCCATTTTAGATAAGGGACCGCTGATTTCTGGATAATGAAAATCTAAATAATCTAAGTTTTCATTTGCAATAGTTTGATTAAAATCTCCAAATTGTTCTTGTAATCGCTGAGGATATTCGATCTTTTCTCTTTCTATCCTTTGTCTTTCGTATTCCCTTTCGCGTGAGGCAATTGCTGCCTGTACTTTCTTTTCTATGCGCTCATCTTCAGATTCTTCATTGCTAGAATAATTTTGCTCATTGTATTGAGTAGTTCTTTGATCTTTAGCAAATGCCGCTTCCATAGCTGCTTTCAATGCGATTACTTCCGCTTCTTTTTCAGCTGCTTTTCTTTCGGCTGCTTCTCTTTCAACTCGATCTTTTTTTCTAGCTTCCCTGAACGCGCGCCAATTTGGATCTTCTTGTTTTTGTTCTACATTATTTTCTACGACTTGATTTGTTTCTTCAATTGTAGTTTCAGTTTTTTCTTGTGGTATAGTATTATCTGTACTATTTTGTTGTGTATTATCATTCATAGGAAACCTCTTAATGTCAGATTTAGAAAATTTAACTAATAATCATATTGACCAAGATATGCAATCAAGGAAAATAAAAGAAGAAGTTTTAAAGAAATTTGTTGATTATCAAAATTCAATGAAATATTTAGCAGCGGATGCTCCAATTGAAATACTTTGTTTACCTAAAACTATTGAAAAATGTTTAACTGATCACGGGTGTTTCAGAGTCTACGAAATTTTTGATCTGGATTTTACTGAAATCAAAGGACTCGGTATCTCCCACATTAGGGAGTTGACATCCAGCCTTAATCAGTTCCTCGCGATGCTCTAAGAAATATTCGCGTTCGGACGGCATTGTTATTTTATGCTCATGTCTGATATAATCCCAAAAAGTACCCTTAAAGAAAGCTACAGACCATGCTTGCATTGTTTCATATCTCTTATCTACTATTATGTTCGTCCCTGCTAATTCTGCCATCACCATATCGCTTGGTAGTACCCATAGCCTTTTTGTTATTTTGTCTCTTAATTTGTCATATAAAAACACGGCTTGATTCGGACGAGGCTTAGGCAGATATGGCCAGCAATAAAATTTACGGCGAATTAGATTAGGGATCATCGAATCTTTAGCAATGATCATGACAACGCAAAATTCTTTTTCATCAAACAAATGCTTATGATTTTCAATGGCCTCTCTCAAATGCACTGAAATATCATCGGCCATTGCATGACCAACTTCTAAAGCATCATATTTCGTTGTATCAGAGGCTGCTTGCTTTGATAATTCTCCGGCTGTTTTTCTCATCTAATTATCAATTCCAAATAATTTATTTTAAATTTTCGATCCATTTTATATTTATTTTGATCTTCTTCAGAATCAAATTCCCAAGAAGGCGGTAAAAAAGCCGTATTTATAGTTTTTCTTTACTAAAAATTTTTGGAATTATTTCATGTAAAACATCATTAATTGCTTTTCTTAATGCTATTCCTCCTTCGCCGAATTTAAAATATTCCTGAACAGCTTCATCTATTGCTTGATGAGCATATCTTTCAACAACATTCATTATATTTCCACTATTTATAGCCGATTCTAAAGCATCTTCAAGCATTTTCTTTTTATCTTCCGATGAAATAAACATAGCTCTCATAATATGTCTAACATCTTCTCTAATTCTCATTTCTAAAGTAACAAGATCACCTTGTGCTTCATTATTAAATGTTTTCATTCATTCTTCCTAAAGTAATATTTTTACATGCTCTAATTTCTGGATTCTGAAAAGACCAGCATTCGCCTGTTTGGTTAATAAATACAGTCCAAATTAAATTATATTCTGGTCCATAGTCTAATAATAAATGGGCTAATCCTGCGCCCTTTGGAGTATTCATAGGAATAGGTGGATTAAGCTGTAATATTGTCATTTGTCGCTCTTTTGAATTTCATTGCTATTGTTCCATATTTCGCTGATGAACTAATCATTTGTGGTTTTCTCATTATAAATTCATAATCTTCATCATAAGTAGATCCAAAATGATTTGGCATTATATAATTTACTAAAATTTTCATTACTTTTTCTTTATTAAACAATAAAAGATATTCTGCATATTTTTTAGAAAATTCTAATATTTTTTCATGTGAAATTTGCATTTCATCAATTGTATGCGAACTTTTTAAAAAATCTAAAATGTAAGCATATTCTTCACTCAAAACATGGATTTCTCCGTCAAATATTTCAATTACCATAAATGACCCGATTCTTTGTAATTTCTTTTATATACTCTGAACTGTGACTTATTGAATTGAGGAATGATTTTTCTTAGACTTTCTTTTAGTAACTTTACTCGGACTTTTCGCATTAGGATGCATTCCTTTTTCTTTGATTTGTTTTTCTAAAATAGGCATTTCTAATTTCATTTCAATTAATGGAGGTTTATTATAAATAGTAAATATTTCATCAGTTTCAACCGGTGGTTTATAAATTAAATTATATTCTTGCGCAATCATTGTATCGGATTTTTCAATACACCTGTCTTTTTCAATTGATTCGATTTTTTCTCTCATATT
>Ga0208585_1000009_pt1 | contig 15443 bp, 14 predicted proteins | sample NGESurshal072012_5_FD_184465 | JGI IMG/M metagenome (GOLD analysis project Ga0208585, IMG submission 184465) | Arctic peat soil microbial communities from Barrow, Alaska - NGEE Surface sample 415-3 shallow-072012 (SPAdes) | ecosystem: Environmental > Terrestrial > Soil > Wetlands > Peat ...
ATATATATATATATATATATATATATATATATATATATATATATATATATATATATATATATATATATATATATATATATATATATATATATATATTATATAAATATATTAGTATATATATATATATTTATATATATATATATTAATTAATGTATAAGAATATATATATATATCTATATATATATATATATTTATATATATATGTACCTCATAGAAGTGGTAAAATGAAACGGGGGGGGGTGTTTGACATAGTAAAAATTTTGGCTATACGTAAAACCCTATGAAAAAAAAAAAAGAAGGCTTAAAAAAAGGTCATTTTGTACGTAAACCCTAATGAATGAGGTGTTTTTGGAGAAAAGTAGAATAGAGACGGAAAAAAAAAAAACATATGAAAATCACGATATGCCCAAATCCGACATTCGTGCGATAACCCTAATGAACCGACCCTAACTGCAGTGTCTGTCGGAAAAGAAAATATTAAGTGGCAAAATAATACGTAAAGTACGTATTAATTATGACATAAAATTTAGATGCACGAATGTCGGATTTGGGCATATCGTGATTTTCATATGTTTTTGAAAAAATAATTCCTAGGTTTTTCAAAATTAAGGGTTTACTATATATATATATGAATAATAAAGTTTATATTGTGTATATTTAAGAAAACTACTTAAAATAAAAGCTAATTTTTATATAAAATAATTTTACAGTGTAAATACCCACAATAACAGTAAAATGAATTATTAAGTTGTTCTTATAGTAGTCAAAATATAGTAATCATAGCACGAACAATAAGCATCATGCGTATCGATTTCGGCTCGATAAGGGCCGTAAGGCGTTGTTTAAATAAAGTAGGTTAAATAAACCATTGAATTGTGGTTTCAAAAATATATCTATATCTTTATTCATGACTCAAAAATTCTCTATCTCTGGATTTGCAAGAAATATAGTATTTTTAATACTAACAATTATATTAATTCCTACCTCATATACTTTAATAACTCAAGACACAACCCTTCTAGAATGAACAATGGCCACAATTTCAAGAACCCCTATCACTATAACCATTGTAGTAGACCCTACAGGACTTCTATTTTCCTGTGTTGTATTATTTATTTCAGGTAATGTATTAATATTCTCAACAGTATACATAAAAGAAGATGTATTTATCAATCGATTTACTATCTTAGTTCTTTTATTTATCTTATCTATAAACTTACTAATTTTTATCCCACACTTCATAGTTCTATTAATTGGATGAGATGGCCTAGGAATTACTTCTTTTATTCTAGTAATTTATTACCAAAACCCTAAATCACTTGCCGCAGGTATGTTAACTGCTTTAACCAATCGAATTGGAGATGTAATACTTCTTTTATCAATTGCATGAACTATTAATCAAGGACACTGATATATTATAAATATATGATCAAGAAACATGATATCCTGACAAATTATTTCAATTATATTAGCTGCTATAACTAAAAGTGCACAAATACCTTTTTCTAGGTGACTTCCAGCAGCCATAGCTGCTCCTACGCCAGTATCAGCTCTTGTTCACTCGTCTACTTTAGTTACAGCAGGGGTATTCCTTCTAATTCGATTTTACCCATTCCTCCACAGATTTAAAATATTTAATACTCTTTTATTACTATTTGCCGTATCAACTATACTTATAGCAGGCTTAAGAGCTACTACTGAGTGTGATATAAAAAAAATTATTGCTTTATCAACATTAAGTCAACTAGGAATAATAATAACAAGATTAGGTCTAAATATGCCACAGTTAGCCTACTTTCATATATTAACTCATGCATTATTTAAAGCCCTGTTATTTGTATGTGCAGGAAGATTTATTAACTCTCACCTTCACTCTCAAGACCTTCGATGAATAGGAAACCTAACTAATCAGATACCTGTAGCAACTTCTTGCATCACATTAGCTAATTTAGCTTTATGCGGGTTCCCATTTATAGCTGGATTTTACTCAAAAGATTTAATTATAGAGTCAGCTATTAATATACAAAACAACTTATTCCTAGTATCACTTTCTATATTTAGTCTAGGGTTAACATCATTTTATTCTTTACGATTTAGATTAGTTGTAATATGAAGAGCCTATGCAGGACCTGCTATAGTAAAAATTGAAGAAAGTGAAAGTATTGTAAAACCAATAGTAGCTTTATCAATCCTCTCTATTATTGCTGGTAGAGCTATATCATGAATACCTCCTATAAGTACCTCAATATTTATTCTTCCATTTTCTTTAAAAGTTTCTCCATTAATTATAGTGATTTCAGGTCTAGTTTTTGCATGATGAGCTTTTACAATAAAAGCAGAATCTACAAACAAATGCGAATTAATAATATTTCCAATTAACCACTTTGCATCATGTACAATATGATATTTAGTGCCTATTTCTGCTCAATTAATTATAAAATGACCTCTATCTATAGCAAGCCAATACTTAAAGTCAATCGATCAAGGATGAACAGAAATTTCTAGAAATCAAGGAAGAAATAAGTTTATCCTAAAGTCAAGTAACATTTACTTATATAGAACACCTAAATCTCCTTCTTCCTATTTAGTAATATCCGGGTCATCGTCCATCGCACTAATGGCTGCTCTTTCATTTATTTATTTATAATTTGAGTAGCTTAATTAAAAGCAAATTATTGAAGCTGATTAGATGAATTTATTCCTCAGATGTGTATGTGGTGTAAATAACACATTAACTTTTCATGTTAAAAATATAATTATTTATCATACATTTATCAGTTTATAGTTTATTTAAAACTCTGACTTTGGGTGTCAAAAATCTCTACTAGTGTAAACTGAGAATTGAAAGCTAATTTAGCATTGATCTTGTAAGTCAAAGATTGAGTACACACTCTCAATTCTATGAATTATTCCCTAATTATATTCACACAGCTGTCAATCTATTCAATAATCTTAGCCCTTCTAATACAACGATCTCATTTTTTAATAAGACTACTATGTCTAGAGGGTATTATACTAAGAACTGTTCTATTTGTCCCTATTCTTATATATTCAGCTTCACTTATACTCCCTTCAATTAGAATTATTATACTAACATTTGGTGCATGCGAAGCTAGACTAGGGCTCAGATTACTAGTAAAAATATCACGATCATATGGATCAGATATAATGTCATCATTAACAACAAACAAATGCTAAAACTTAATTTTATTCTTCTATCGTTGATTTTTTTACCTTCATTAACAAAATATTATTGATGAATTATTACATCCGTTCTTATAATTTTAGCTCCTATTTCCATTATAATAAACTTATCATCTTACTCTTTTTTATCTATATCCTGATTTACTGGTATAGACCTAATATCATCTATTTTAATTCTATTAAGAATTTGAATTTCTGCTATAATAATGATGGCAAGAACAAAAATCTTAAATGAAGACAGTAACCCAAAACTATTTACTTTAATAAACATCTTACTTCTTTTTATTCTAGTAAATTGCTTTTCTGCATCTAGACTGATGTCATTTTATATTTGATTTGAGGCTTCACTAATTCCTACCATAATTTTAATCATATTATGAGGATACCAACCTGAACGATTACAAGCCAGACTATATTTAATACTTTACACAGTGACCGCATCTCTGCCCATACTTATTATATTTTGTGTTATCTATAAATCTACTAATCACACATTAATAACAATACCTTTTGAAATTTCACTACCAGCTTCTATATCATCAAACTTTTTATGCTGAATAATAATCATTGGAGGGTTTTTAGTAAAACTTCCTATATTTTCAGTACACTTATGATTACCTAAAGCTCATGTAGAAGCACCAATTGCAGGGTCTATAGTTCTAGCTGCGATTTTACTAAAATTAGGTGGATACGGGGTAATACGAATTATTTTTATTTTTCCTTACATAGTAAAACTAAGATCATCAATACTAATAAGACTGGCATTAGTGGGGGCCTGTACTACCAGATTAATCTGCTTACGACAGCCAGATTTAAAATCATTAATTGCATACTCATCAGTTGGACATATAGGTCTAATACTAGCAGGACTGCTAACCAATACTACATGAGGGATATATGGAGCATTAATAATAATAATTGCCCATGGATTAAGTTCATCTGCTCTCTTTATCTTAGCCAACCTAAGATATGAAGTTACCCAAACACGAAGAATATATTTAACTAAAGGACTAATAACTGGAGCCCCAATTATATCATTATGGTGATTCCTATTTGCAGCTTCTAATATAGCAGCTCCTCCATCTATTAACTTAATAAGAGAAATTTTTTTAATTACCTCGATCATATCCTACTCTACAGTAGCATTAATTCCAGTAGGGGTAATCAGATTTCTAACAGCTGCATATTCGCTATATATGTACATTTCTGTCCAACACGGCCAAAAAAGATCATTTGCTCAACCTCTTCAAGTACTAAAATCTAAGGACATGCTTCTCCTTTCATCTCATCTATTTCCTATTTTAGCAATTATTGTAAAACCTGAGATCATTCTTTCATGACTATAGTAAAATAGTTGAGATCAACAGTAAATTGCAGATTTAAAGACGTATTATAGTACTTTTACTTAGTAAGATAAGCTATATAAGCTAGTGGGTTCATACCCCGAATAAGAGATTCCTCTCTTACTAATAGTTTGATTCTAGCTATCATATTATTTTACTTTATGCAAGTACATGAAATAAATAAACACCCTATTTACAAAATAATCTAAAGGATTAGTATCATTTTATTATAAAAATGAGGTGCCTCAGTACATAATTCTATAATAATCATAAATTGAGTAATGGTAATAAAAGAATAGGCCGGCCAAATTCGTGCCAGCCGCCGCGGTTAGACGATAGGCTAAAAATAATATATAAAGGCTGTATGTTTAACTTTAGACAAATTAAAAAATAATAGAGGTTTAATTCAAAACATCTCAGATACAGAGTTGTCTTATAAAAAAACATAAAACCATAAATTAAAACAAGGATTAGATACCCTTCTATTTATGGCATACCTAAAGCCGGATAATACGAACTATAGTTTAAAATCCAAAGAACTTGGCGGTATCTTATAAAATCAGGGGAACCTGTCACTTAATTCGATAATCCACGAAAATCTTCACCTTTTTTTGAATTACAGCCTGTGTACTGCTGTCGTCAGTAAACCTCTAAAAGAAAGTTTACAAATATATAAAAATTACTTACGTCAAGTCAAAGTGCAGCTTATAAAAAGGGGTAGATGGGTTACAATCTAAAAATAGATACGGAAGTAATAACTAATTTATTACTGAAGGTGGACTTGATAGTAATGACTTAAAATCATGAATGTTAATCTAAGATATGCACACATCGCCCGTCACTCTCGTCTAAAGATGAGAAAAGTCGTAACAAAGTAGACATAACGGAAGTTGTGTCTGTAGGAGTATAGCATATATAATGCATCTTACTTACACTAAGAAGAAAACGTATGTTTATTCCTCTTGCGTATATAAATCATCTAATTAACACTACAATAAAAATAATTATAAAATAATTTTCATAAATTTAAATTAAAATTACCGTAAGGGAAATACAAACATACTATAGTAGTTATAAATAAACATACCTTGTGCATAATGGTTTTACAAGAACAAATTTTATAATTTACTCCCGAATTCTTTATGAGCTGATTTTTTAATGGTTAGACCTAATTACTAGTTATGTCAAAAACTTTAAAATATAAAAAATCAGAGGCTACATACCAACCGCATAAGAAAATCTCTGGTTTCCAAATAAATTTATACATTAAATCAATAATATAATTCAATATATTATATGTTAAATAATAGAGGATAAGCCCTATTATATCACCTATAGTTAACTTATATAAATATAAAAGTAGGCTTAAAATCAGCCATCTTAAAATACGTCATAGTAATTTAAACTAAATAATTTATACAAATCAAATGGCACATATAAATGGATAAATGTACAAACTAAGTACACTATAAATCTGTAAAAACAAGTATTAATTAAATTATCTATAAATCAATCAAGTAAACTTAAAACTTATAAATAATAAAAACTTTTATTAAGAAACTCGGCAAATTCCTATTTCGACTGTTTACCAAAAACATTGCTTCTTGATTAATATAAGAAGTAATCTCCTGCCCAGTGAATGAAAATTTTAACGGCCGCGGTATCCTAACCGTGCAAAGGTAGCATAATAATTTGTCCATTAATTGTGGACTAGAATGAAAGGGGTAACGAAATAAGAACTGTCTCAATAAAACTTATATAAACTAATATCCAAGTGAAGAAGCTTAGATAATATTAAAGGACAAGAAGACCCTATAGAGCTTTATCTTTATATGTTTAAACAAACAAAGATTAGGTTGGGGCGACCATGGATAAATCATCCATAACTTAAAAGACTAACTAGTCAATTCATAGATCCTATTAAGATCATAGAACCAAGCTACCTTAGGGATAACAGGCTAATCCTATTAAAGAGCTCTTATCGACAATAGGGATTGGCACCTCGATGTTGGCTTAGAATATCTTTAAGGCGCAGAAGTCATAAGAAGAGGGTTTGTTCAACCCATAATATTCTACATGAGCTGAGTTCAGACCGGCGTAAGCCAGGTTAGTTTCTATCCTTAATACCAAATTAAATTTACAGTACGAAAGGACCTAAATTTTATATAAAATATAAAAAACAAATAAATATAATAAACTATAAAATACAATACTTAAATACTATAAGAAAGTTGGCAGATTAATGTAATTGATTTAGAATCAATAAATGAGTAAGTACTCACTCTCTTGCCACTTAGTTCAATTAGAATAACTAGTTTGCACCTAGTAGGTGAGTTTTCAGTAGCAGCTCAGCGTTTCGGAAACAAAAGACTTTGAACGTCTTTATTAGGTGTTCAACTCACTTATGAGCTTATTAAGATGGCAGAATAGTGCAACAGGTTTAAACCCTGTTTATGAATAAAATTCTCTTAATAATGATGCTTCCTTTCTCTATTTCATTTATTATTAGATATGCTATAGCCCTACTGGCTATAGCATTTTATACCTTGATAGAACGTAAATTTCTAGGGTATTTTCAACTTCGCAAAGGGCCTAATAAAGTAGGATTAATAGGGTTGCCCCAACCATTTGCTGACGCAATAAAATTGTTTACTAAAGAACAATCTAAGCCTACAATAATAAATCAATCACCTTTTATTACTGCTCCAGTTCTAGGTCTAATCTTAACATTATTACTTTGGGCAGTATATCCACACTTTCACCCTGCGATCTTTCTAACATTTGGAGCCCTTTACTTTCTATGTGTATCAAGAATAAATGTATATACAACATTTATTGCAGGATGAAGGTCTAACTCTAAATATGCCTTATTAGGCGCTTTACGAGCAGTTGCTCAAACTATTTCCTATGAAGTAAGCATATCGCTAATCCTGTTAAGAGCCCTATTGCTAGCAAGCCAGATAGATATAGCATCAATCTCAATTAACTCTATATCATGAATTATATTAATACTTAGGCCTCTGGCCTTAATATGATTTATCACAAACCTAGCAGAAACAAACCGTACTCCATTTGACTTTGCTGAGGGGGAGTCTGAGTTAGTGTCAGGGTTTAATGTAGAATACAGAAGTGGTATATTTGCTTTAATTTTTATAGCTGAATACGCAAACATTTTAATGATAAGATTGCTATCTGTAGTTTTCTTTACAGGAATGTTCACTCCAATTATGCCAATAACATCAGACATTGGGTTAATTGTTAAGACTATATTAATTGCAACTCTATTTATCTGAATCCGAGCTACAATACCTCGAATACGATATGATCACCTAATGCAATTAACATGAAAAGGATTTCTTCCTTTAAGACTAAGGGCAATGGCAATTCTAGTTCCTTTAATATTTTTAATTTAGATATTGCGCCGGATGAACGGATAACTCTGATGACGTTAAATATGGGATAAAACTCCAATATCTATAACTAGGGAGCTTGTTAATAGCAATTGACTTTTAATCAATAGATAATATTATTATTCCTAGTTAATGAACTTACTAATTATATCCTCTACAGTTGCAATTGTAATCCCATTTATCTTATACTTACTATCATGAGTTTTAGCTGTACGAACTTTCACAGACCGAGAAAAATCCTCACCATTCGAATGTGGATTTGACCCAAACCATAGAGCACGTGTTCCATTTTCAATGCGATTTTTTCTACTAGCTATTATCTTTATTGTATTTGATATCGAGATTGTCCTACTAGTACCTATTCCGTTAATTATATATAATACCAATGTATCATTCTTGATTATTGGTAGAATTACTTTCTTAGTAATTCTTATACTAGGTCTCCTTCATGAGTGAAATGAAGGATCCCTAGAATGAGCTACATAAGATAAGCCGGGCAAAATTAAGCTTCTAACTTGAATTGGGCAGTTCGACTCCGCCGTATCTTTATGAAATATACTCCATTTAATTTTATATCTAGTTCAATTATAATTTTAAGAACATTTATAGTTTTATCAAGATCAAACTGACTATTTATATGAGCTGGTATAGAACTTAATCTTCTATCATTTATCCCATTAATTATACTATCTAATATTAATCAAGAAACAGAAGCATCTATTAAATACTTCTTAGCTCAAGCTCTTGGGTCAAGTGTAATACTAATATCAAGAATAGCATTATGATTTAATTTCTCTATACCAATTAACATAATAAGAATGTTTTTATTAATATCTCTGATGTTAAAAATTGGTATAGCTCCGTGTCATCTGTGATACCCATCGGTGATGACCTCTATTTCTTGAATTTCTTGCCTGATTCTATCTACATGACAAAAATTAGCTCCACTCGCCATTATCACATTTCTAATAAACTCTACATCAACCAAAATACTTCTATCGTTAGCTGCTATTAACGCATTAATTGGTGGGGCAGTAGGAATAAATCAAGTCCATTTACGAACTATTATAGCCTATTCATCTATCACTCACATAGGATGAATAATTAGTTTAGCTGCTTTAAATATACTGATCCCAGCCATTTTATACTTTATATTCTACTCTATGCTAATCGCTCCAATCTTTTTAATTTTTAATTTATTTTCATCTTCTACTAATATAGATATAAATAAATTAATATCTAAAGCACCAATCATACAAATATTAATTCCTTTATTACTATTATCATTAGGAGGACTGCCTCCACTTTCAGGATTTATCCCTAAATGAATAACTATCGAAATTTTAGCTAATAACAATCCTTATATTTTAATTATATTAGTTATTGGTGCTATAATAAACTTGTATTTTTACCTAAATATCACATTTAATCTAATACTCACGCCAGCACTAATAGAAAATCCTATATATAAATTTAATTTACTAAATAATAAGTACTTAATCCCATTATCATCAGTTCTTTTATTCTCACTACCTGTTTTTATTATATCTTATGCGATGACTATACTCAACTAATCACAAAGACATTGGAACACTATACTTCATTCTAGGAGTATGAGCTGGGATGCTAGGAGCAGCAATAAGATTACTAATTCGAATTGAATTAAGACAGCCTGGGTCATTCCTAGGAAGAGATCAACTATACAACACTATTGTAACAGCCCATGCCTTCCTAATAATTTTCTTTTTAGTAATGCCAGTTTTTATTGGTGGATTTGGAAACTGACTTCTTCCATTAATACTTGGGGCTCCAGATATAGCCTTCCCACGACTTAATAATATAAGATTTTGACTTCTACCTCCTTCTCTTATACTTCTTGTATCTTCAGCAGCTGTAGAAAAAGGAGCTGGAACAGGTTGAACTGTATATCCTCCTCTATCTAGGAATCTAGCTCATGCAGGACCTTCAGTAGACCTTGCTATTTTCTCATTACATTTAGCAGGAGCTTCATCTATTTTAGGTGCAGTAAACTTTATTACTACAGTAATTAACATACGATGACAAGGACTACGTTTAGAGCGAATTCCTTTATTTGTTTGAGCAGTAGTAATTACTGTAGTTCTTCTTTTACTTTCTCTTCCAGTATTAGCTGGAGCTATTACTATATTATTAACTGATCGAAACTTAAACACATCATTCTTTGACCCTGCAGGGGGCGGAGACCCAGTTCTTTATCAACATTTATTTTGATTCTTTGGACATCCTGAGGTATACATTTTAATTCTACCCGGATTTGGGGCTATTTCCCATATCGTAGCTCATTACAGTGCTAAACTAGAGCCTTTTGGTACATTAGGTATAATTTATGCAATACTAGGTATTGCAGTTCTAGGCTTCATCGTTTGAGCACATCACATATTTACAGTAGGAATAGACGTAGACACTCGAGCATACTTTACAGCAGCTACTATAATTATTGCAGTTCCAACAGGAATTAAAGTATTTAGGTGATTGGCCACACTTCATGGGTCCAATATTAAATATACTACCCCAATGCTATGAGCAATTGGATTTATTTTCTTATTTACTACAGGTGGAGTTACAGGTATTATTTTATCTAATTCAGCTTTAGATATTATACTTCATGACACTTATTATGTCGTGGCTCACTTCCACTATGTTTTAAGAATGGGTGCAGTATTTGCAATTTTTGCTGCATTTACTCACTGATTCCCACTTTTTACTGGATTAACTCTTCATCAACGATGGTCAAAAGCCCAATTTTTCCTAATATTTATTGGAGTTAATTTAACATTTTTCCCTCAACACTTCCTAGGATTAAGTGGTATACCTCGACGGTACTCAGATTATCCAGATGCATTCATAAAATGAAACGTAGTATCTTCATTTGGGTCTCTTCTTTCATTTATTGCTCTTATAATATTTATTTTTATTCTATGAGAAGGATTTGCTGCTCAACGAGGTGTAGTATCTTCATCTAATATGGCATCATCCATAGAATGAAATGAAATCCTACCTTTAGACTTCCATAATCTTAGAGAAACAGGATTAATTTCATCTCCTTCATTAAGTGAATGCCAAAGGCACCTATTTGTTAATTAGGCCTGTGCTATTTTATATAGCTCACTTAGCATGACCTGAGGTCAACTAATATTCCAAGATGCCGCATCACCAATCATACTTCAAATAATTTCATTCCATGATCTTACATTAGTAATTTTGACGTTAGTGATATCAGTTGTTACATACGCATTCTACTCAATTATGATAAACTCACACACTAATCGTTACCTAATGGAAGCTCAAGAAATCGAAACTATTTGAACTATTCTTCCTGCAATTATTTTACTATTCCTAGCCCTTCCATCATTACGTCTTCTTTACTTAACTGACGAGTTAAGACAGCCAGGAATAACACTAAAAGCAATTGGACATCAATGATATTGAAGGTATGAATACTCTGATTTTATAGATGTTGAAATAGACTCATACATAGTACCAGTATCAGACCTATCGCCTGGTGAATTCCGACTTCTAGAAGTAGATAACCGTGTTGTCCTACCAATACACTTAGAAATCCGAGTACTAGTTACTGCTGCAGACGTAATTCATTCATGAACAGTGCCATCTTTAGGGGTTAAAGTAGATGCAATTCCAGGACGGTTAAACCAACTTGGATTTACTATAAGGCAACCAGGTGTATTCTATGGTCAATGCTCAGAAATTTGTGGAGCAAATCATTCATTTATACCTATTGCTATTGAATCAGTTAATTTAAAATCATTTATAAAATGAATTACCAACTTTAATTAAAGTTCTAGTTAATATATAACAGTAGCTTGTCAAGCAACAGTTACCTTTAGGTGAACTTTAAATGCCTCATCTATCCCCAATAAATTGACTACTAGCAATCTCATCATTCTGAATTATTATCTCTGTTATTATATCTTCTAACTGATGATCACAAACTAACTCATTTAGATGCCCTAAACTTTCCAACACTTCAATCTCTTCAGTTTCATGAAAATGATTATAGGGTGGCCGAGTTAAGCTATAAACTGTAAATTTATAAACGAGTTAATACTCCCCTATAATGATTTTAGTATATAAAGTACATTTACCTTCCAAGTAAAAAGATTAATTTTAAAAATCATAAATGATACGACAACCATTCCATTTAGTAGAATACAGGCCATGACCCCTGACTTCATCAATCGGAGCCTTTACACTAGCTGTAGGATTAGCCAGCTGATTTCACGGACATGGAATTTCATGCTTTATATTCTCATTAGTATTAATTATCATCTCTATATTTCAATGATGACGGGATGTAATTCGTGAAGGAACTTTTCAAGGTCACCACACTTCATATGTAACTACAGGACTACGATGAGGTATAATTCTATTTATTACCTCTGAGGTACTATTTTTCTTTGCATTCTTTTGATCCTTTTTTCATAGAAGATTGTCACCAACCCCTGAACTTGGGTGCTGCTGACCGCCTTCAGGGATCAACCCACTTAACCCTTACAGAGTACCTTTACTTAATACAGCAGTATTATTAGCTTCTGGAGTGACTGTTACATGAGCTCATCACAGACTAATAGAAAATAGCCGATCTAATACTATCCAAGCACTAATTTTAACTGTAGTCTTAGGAGCCTACTTCACTGTACTTCAAGCAGGGGAATATTTAGAAGCATCATTCTCAATTTCAGATAGAGTTTACGGGTCAACCTTCTTTGTAGCTACAGGATTTCACGGCCTACATGTATTAATTGGATCTACATTCCTATTAGTATGTCTAGCACGAGTAGCCTCACATCACTTCTCTAATGGCCATCATTTCGGATTTGAAGCGGCAGCTTGATACTGACACTTCGTTGATGTAGTATGAATTTGCCTATACTTATGTGTATACTGATGAAGATCATAAATATGCCCATATATTATAAATTAGTGTAAGGTGCACATTGGCCTTTGAAACCAAAAGAATGAGTTCAACTCTCATAATTATAACATGATTCTTTCTATATTAATTTTAACCATCACAGCAACTACATTTACAGCATCAGCAGCAATAAACCCATTGACTATAGGTCTACTTATTCTATTACTAGCCCTATTACTATCTATTACATTTGCAACATCCATGTCATCATGGATTGCATTATTAATTTTCTTAATTTACGTTGGTGGGATATTAGTAATATTTTCATACTTTGTAGCAATTACTCCAAACCAAAATTTATCAGTAATAGTGCTTATTAATATATTAATTTCATCTATTTTTGTACTACTATTTATTAGATATATATTAAATATATTAACTCCAATTAATATAGAATATGTTCCACAAATCAACATTATATACGAAAAATATAACATCTCAATTCTAATAATACTAGCATTAATTCTATTATTTACTATAGTAGTAGTAGTAAAAGTTTCAATCCACAATAAAGGGCCTCTTCGACCATTTATATAATATGTTTAAATCTATTCGAACTACCCATCCAGTAATTAAAGTTATTAATGGGTCATTAATCGACCTACCTGCCCCTAATAATATTTCAATTTGATGAAATTACGGGTCTCTTCTAGGTCTATGCTTAGTAATTCAAATCGCTACTGGCCTATTCCTATCAATACACTATGTCCCAAATATTGAAATAGCCTTCTCATCTGTAGCCCACATCTCACGAGACGTAAATTATGGATGAATCCTTCGATCTATCCACGCTAATGGAGCATCTATATTCTTTCTATTCCTATACTTACACACAGGACGAGGAATTTACTATGGCTCATACTTCTTCATCGAGACATGAAACCTAGGTGTAATTTTATTTATTCTAACTATAGCTACCGCATTTATAGGATATGTTCTTCCTTGAGGACAAATAAGATTTTGAGGGGCAACTGTTATTACAAACTTATTTTCAGCAATCCCATATATTGGTAAAATATTAGTAGAATGAATTTGAGGTGGATTTGCAGTAGATAACGCTACATTAAACCGATTTTTTGCATTCCACTTTATTTTACCATTCATTATTGCAGTAGTAGTAATCTTACACATTTTATTCCTTCATCAAACAGGATCTAATAACCCTCTAGGTTTAGAATGTAATTCAGATCGAATCCCTTTCCACGCATATTACTCAGTAAAAGACTCGCTTGGGTACGTAATTGCATTATTCTTATTTATACTAATTATTCTATTTACCCCTAATTTAATGACAGACCCAGAAAACTTCCTTCTAGCTAATCCTTTAGTTACTCCAGTTCATATTAAACCTGAGTGATACTTTTTATGAGTGTATGCAATTCTACGCTCAATTCCAAATAAACTTGGAGGAGTACTAGCTCTATTTGCAGCTTTATTAATTTTGTTCATTCTTCCATTTTCTTCAAAAATAAACAAACGAGGGTTCGCTTTTTACCCATTAAATCAAATTTTATTTTGATCTCTAGTAGCATCATGAATAATCCTAACATGAATCGGCGGACGTCCAGTAGAAGACCCATTTATCATTATTGGGCAGTCATTTACTATTATCTACTTTATATTTTATCTGGTTAATCCCATCTTATCAAATGCTTGAGATAACCTACTAAAATCTTAAAACATTAAGTTAATAAAACTAGAAGCCTTCAAAGCCTCCAATGGAACACCCCATGTTTTGAATGATACCAGACATTTTTTCCTCTTTCGACCCATTCATATTCAATTCATTCACACCTTCTAATTCAGTCTTCTTATGTATTAATGTAATGTTAATCTTATTTATACAATCATCCTTCTGAATTATTAGATCACAAAAAGCATCTTTAATAAATGAAATTGTACAATTAATCTTCAACCAACTTTCACGAACTAATACAGTTCATTTAAAAGGATTAAGCTCTCTAGTATCCGCAATCTTCGTAGCAATCATTTTAATTAATTTATTCGGACTAATCCCATATATATTTAGTACATCTAGTCACTTAATTTTCACATTAACTATTGGATTACCAGTGTGATTAAGGATAGTATTATCAAGATTTACTAAATCATTTAAATCATCTGTAGCACATTTCCTTCCAGATGGAGCCCCAGACTGGTTAAACCCATTTCTAGTACTGATTGAAACAACAAGAATTATAGTTCGACCTTTAACTCTTTCATTTCGACTAGCAGCTAACATGAGAGCAGGTCACATTGTGTTAAGCTTAGTTGGGATCTATTGTGCCGCAGCAATATTCTCATCTACATTTAGATCAATTATACTTCTATCTGTTTCAATTGGATACCTGCTATTTGAAGTAGCCATTTGCATAATCCAAGCATACATTTTTTGCCTTCTTCTATCGCTATATTCAGACGACCACGCGCACTAATTTTTTTATTATTGATAACTTATAATAATAAATAATAATAATAATAATATATATATATATATATATATATATATATATA
>Ga0208585_1000012_pt1 | contig 11812 bp, 8 predicted proteins | sample NGESurshal072012_5_FD_184465 | JGI IMG/M metagenome (GOLD analysis project Ga0208585, IMG submission 184465) | Arctic peat soil microbial communities from Barrow, Alaska - NGEE Surface sample 415-3 shallow-072012 (SPAdes) | ecosystem: Environmental > Terrestrial > Soil > Wetlands > Peat ...
CTCCTTTTAACTAATTAGTTAAAAGGCCACACCCTAACAACCCCTAAAAATAACATAATAAAATACTATAAATATATAAACTTATAATAATGGTAATATCCGACCTCCTTTTAACTAATTAGTTAAAAGGTCACACCCTAACAACCCCTAAAAATAACATAATAAAATACTATAAATATTATCAGTCTAATCCTAACCCTCCAGGATTCCCTCGAGAGGGGTTAGAAAAAGTACAATAAATACGTATAGTATCCTCTATAAATTTTTCTTTTCTAATGATTTCTAATGAAACATTTTTTCTGTGTGTTTGTAATTCTTTGATATAACTAGTCATATCACCTACTTTATAACTTAATGAAGTATTTTGTAAATTATCCTTAATTCATGAAATATAAGGAACTTTAAGAGTATAATATTTTTCAGCTATTTCAGACGGTATACCTTGACCTAGAATAGGGTCTGATGTACCAGGGACATATTGACTAAAACATATTTTATTAGTTTTTATATCATAAAAATAACTAGCGCCTTGTGTTTTTTTAAAATAATCAATACTATAAAAATCCACTTTAGCAATATGTTCTAAATAAAAATTAATAAAACTATCTCTAAAATTTAGATGGGTACGTTCTTCAATAAAATCAAATGGTAAAAGGTATTTTTTACCTACTCAAGTAACTGGTGCGTCAATTGACGTAATATCCGTTATATGGAAACATCTATTAATACATGCTTTAGCTGCTTCAGCTATTTCAACATTAATACAATATGATAAATTACTTCTATAAGTAATTAAGAAAAAAATACTATCGTAACATAGTATAAAAAATCTTTTGAATATTGACATTTCACTATCAGAAAAAAATACATTGTTATTATTACTTAAAACACCTTTCTGAATTAAATCATTCATAAATTCTGCTCATAATTTTTGTTGAATAGAATATACTAAATTATCATAAGAAGTATTTCTTAAAAAAGCTAATACGATTTCTACATCCCTCATATCTCGGGGCATAATAAACGCTTTAGGGATATAAATATTTTTTTCATGAATAAAATTTGATGCTGTCGCATTATCAAATATAATAGTTGACGGAGTTGTAATTTCAAACATTGGAGCTTGAAGTATTTTTCTTGTTAGATGATCTTTTATTAGGTCTCCTATGTGTTTGTGAGTAACGAGCTCTGCTTGAAAAGCGCATCAATATTCTTCTTCACGTACTAAAGTTCTTTTACCTAGAATACTAGTTTCATCAACGTTTTTTCCACCGTCTAAAATATTACTGTATATTATTTCGCCATTAATATCAGCGGAAAATTTAGGGATAAAATTATTAAATATATTTATAGACTCCACCTCGGTAAAGTCAGCTATGCTGAAATTTAAAATATAAGCAACGCCTACTAAAATTAAAAATAGTGTTACTAATATTAAACTGATTGATTTATTATTATTTATTATTTTCATCTCATTGTATTGTATTTAAAAATCTTAATATGAACTTTAAATTATATAATAGGGTTTTTTACAACATATTATTTACATAAATAATATTGTAAAACCACGCAGTAATATTCTGCTTGATAAATTATATACGGGGTAGCTTCATTATTTATATTAATTCAATATTTATCTACTAAATACTTAGCTTATCAAATTTTTAAATGATAACCATTGGTATAAAAAACTATTCCTTTCGTACTAAGATATAATCCGTAGAAATTTACTATATATAGAAGATAGGGACCGAACTGTCTCACGACGTTCTGAACCCAGCTCACGTAACATTTTAATGGACGAACAGTCCAACCCTTGGAAGCTCTTATACCTCCAGGATATGTTGAGCCGACATCGAGGTGCCAAACAGCATACAAGATTAAAACTCTAATTCTGCTATCAGCCTGTTATCCCTAGAGTATCTTTAATCAATTAAAAGATTCAAAATTATTTTTTTAAAATCCGTTCATTAAATCCAACATAAATGTTTCTGATTGATTTTTAAATCTCACAGTTAAGCATTAATAATAAATTTTTATATAAATAATTAGATAATAATTACATAAAAACCTTTGAATACTTTTGTTATTTTTTCAAAAGCTACCGCCCCAGCAAAACTGACAAAAATAATCTGTCATAAATTAGTATATAACATTAATATAGTAGGTACCCTAACACAAATAAGTAATATACAAATTATTTTTACAGTAAAGATTCATAGGGTCTTTCCGTCTTTCTACATAAATATTGTATCTTCACAACAATTACAATTTCATTAAAATTTTTTTTAAGACAATAAAAAAGTCGTTATACCATTCACAAGTCCACAATTACTGAACAAAAAATTATGCTACCTTAAGATCCTCAGGAATAAGACCGCCGTTAACTGCTTTTTAAATGAATATTAAAACACTCATTTTTATAATTACAGCACTGGGCAGGTATCAAACTTTATACATCATTAATCATAATTTGGCAAAGTTTTATGTCTTTGATAAACAGTCGCTCTTTACGTTAATAGATTTCTATAATAAAATACTTCTAGATATTTTTTACACCTAAATCTAAAATAAATTTTGTCGAGTTCCTTAAAAAAAATTAATTCACACTTACAGTATACTCTACTCTTCCACCAGAGGCGGTATTAAAACAATATATTTATTTTCTAAAATTTAAATTAAAAAATTATATCATAATAATAATTTTACGATTAAAAAATTAATATCAAATTAAAAAAAGATCCCTAATTTTAGATATTATGATCAATAAATCATAATAGTCATTATTATGATTTATTGATTTTTAAAACCTAATAAAATTAATTAATTTAATAAAATAAACCTTCAACCGTCAACTATTATTTAGGAGTTGTTTAATAAATACTCTTAGAATTAAAGCGTTATTTTCTAAAATAATAAACATTACTAATACACGCATTCGTTAATCTAATAATATAGAATATTCTACTACCTATATCATTATAAATAATGATATATTATAACTTCAGTTAAAAAAATAATTTATAATTTATATACAATATTAATAAAAAACAATACTTTACTCTTTTTTAAATAATGACATGATTTTTAAAAAACTAAAATTAATATCAAATTTTTAAAAAATATTATATAACAACTAATTTAATTATTAAAAACTTTAGTTAATAATCTGGGCTGTATCCCTCTTGACATATTAACCTTAACATTAATAGTCTGACTATATATAAATATAAATTATTAATTAAAAGTTTATAAACATCGTATCTAAAAAATATTATTACAACTATAATAAATTACAGTGTATTTAATTATTTATATTAAAATTAAATATAATATATATTTATTAAAATATATTACTTATGATATACTTTGAAAATAAGAATCTACCTTATAATTTATAAATTATATATGCTATACTGTAATATATTTCGTAGAAAACAAGATATATCTATGTGCGATTAGCTTTTCACACCTAATTACAATTAATCTTAGTTTATTGCAACAAACACAAGTTTAGTCCATCTATATTTAGAATAAATGACAGTATCATAATTAGCTCACATAGTTTCGTGAAACAATATTTATAATAAATAATATGTTAATATGTATTTATTGTACTTAATTATATAAATTTAGTAAACTATAAATATTGAATTGCGTGTCCATTATGCAAAAGGTAAATTAAACATAATAGATTATGTATCTTTATAAATAAAAACATAAAGATATTAATAATATTTAGAAAATTCCTTCACAGTACTTTTTAACTATAGATCAATAATAATAAAATTTTACAAAGAAATACCTTTGATAAATAAATAAATATCTATTTCTATCATCTATACTTTAGAAAACATTATTATTTTAAAACTAAGAGTACTAAGATATATCAGTTCCCCTTATTTTGCCAAATATATTGGTGATTTTTATCATAATTTTAAAAATTATTATTCACAAAGAAAAATATTATATTTTAAATAATACTTAATTTAAAATATACTAAATAAAATTATTGTCTATTTCTTAATATTATACATAACAAGCGTAACAGGAGTCCAACCTGTACCAAAAATTTTGAAGATTTTTGTTCTAGCATTAAACTATACACTCTAAAAATATTTAGGGACACATTCCTGTACCCCAACCTTGCTTCACCTTACTTTAAATTACTGTATGTAATTTAGAAATATAAAATATAACATCAATATATTTATATAACTTATATTACACACAATTCTTCAACCATTGGTGGACGGTTTGTACATAGCTGGGTTCCAAATTCATTAAACCATTCTAAAATAAAATTACTACCAATTACAATTTCATATCTCCAAGTTTCAGAAAATAATTCAAATATGAGTGATAAATAAATATATATGTATATTTATTCAAACCCATTTGTAGTACATGTAAAGCCTAAAGTATTGAGCCGTATCGATTTTTCTAAAACTTAAATAATAAATAAACATAATATTAATAATAATAAATATATTTAAGAATTACAACAGAGCCCTCACAGTTCTGTCTACCGAAACCATGCAACACCCACATAAAACTTTAGTAAGGTTAAACGAGGGTCATCGGATTAATTCACATACTCCAGTGGCTGGACCAGCTAGCGTCAATTTCTTTCAGTTTGGATCTTGCGATCATACTCTCGAGGTTTAGTACTATAAACGTTAGCTTTATTTAATAATATACCGATGGGTGCGTATCAATATATAAAAAATTGTACTGAGAAGTCAGGGCGGGGACTAATAAGCTACAAACCTCAGTCGATACCCCCGCTTTTGTGTGTATAACGTCAAATATAAATTAAACATCGCATCAGCCTCTGGTAACCCTTAATATTTTAAAGACTTTATTATTCTAAATAACAAGAATTATGTTTACCCCTATATTTCATAAAAAATAATTTATTTTGCAATAGTCGGTTTTATTAACCTATATTTAACATATTAAATAAATATAAATTTGTCCTAACACTTTTACACCTAGTCACGCTGCGAAATACTTGACCGTCTCGTATTACCGCGGATGCTGGCACGAGTATTACCCCGGTCTATAATATTTATCAATAAATACACTATACGCTAATAACATAAAACTTTACAACCTAGAATATTCATCATTTATTAGTTCAGCCAAATCGAGCAATTACCCATTGTTTAAAATTCCAGACTACTGACTAAATATATAGCCACGACCTTATCTCAATTCGTGTGTGGTAGTTCAATCGTTATAAACTACTACGAGTCGTCGGACCACTCTCACAAGCTACCTGATTCGTAAAAAATAATTTGTGTTGCTAAAAGCTTATTGATTGATATATTTATATCAATTATAAAAATGAATATTACATAAATACAAAAAATTAAACACAAGTATTTTATTTTTTTTATACTCACCCGTTTGCTAAAATTATTAATATAAATAATTTTTTAGCTTGTATGTCTAAGGCTAAAACTAAATTGCACTACCGCATAACTATAATCAAATTAATTAAATACATATATATAAATTATTAGAAAATTATATAAATTTAAAATGTTAAATATCTGTCTAAAATAGATATAAGGTACACGAAGGATTTGAACCTTACTACTAGGTGATGAGCCCAATGTGCTACATTACACCATAGTACCACAATCTCCTTTTAACTAATTAGTTAAAAGGTCCCCCCCAACCACCCTGAAATAACATAATAAAATACTTTTATTGATTTTATTATGTTATTTTATATATTCAGTGACGATATTATATAAAATATAATATATGTAAATATATAAATTTAGAATAATGGTAATGTAAAACACCTTTTAACTAATTAGTTAAAAGGTCCCCCCCCAACCACCTGAAATAACATAATAAAATACTATAAATATATCTCATTGTAACAAAAATAATGAAAGATTATTTTAATCAATCTATAATAAAATTAATAATTAATATAAAAAATACTACAAAAACAATTAAAATTTAAATAATTTATAGGAATAAAAAATAATTTGGGGATAAATATAATAGGTTTTAAAAAATATAAATTTATAAAAAATAATACGGAAATATACATATTATAATTTAAACATAATATTCTACCAAAAAATGATTTATAAGCTTGTTTATTAATAGGAATAAATATAAAAAAATACTTAATAATAAGTATAAATCTATTATATAAAATATGTATTAATTTAGAAATCTATACTTAATATTTAATTAATAATATAATCTCTAACAAAATAAAAATAAAACTCTTATGTAAAAAACAAAAATTAATAAAAAAATTAACTCCTGGAATAGGTATTTTATTTTCTAATAATTTATTATTATTTAAGTCTAATCTAGGAGAAGATACGCCTTTAATTGTGTCCAAATAGATACGGTATTCAAATAAAAACATTTCACGATTATCATATATAAATTTAGAAAACATACGTATTATTAATAATATTATATAAAATAAAAATAATAATAATGTATTATTATAGTAATATATTAAATATAATACATAATATAAACTAAATAAAATTAAAAAAATACTAATATTTATACAGTCATAAAAATAATCATGATTACAATGTTTTTTTAAGAACAATTTAGTGAAAAATAAAATATTATAATAATATCAAAAATTATAGAATAATTTCGGGGTATATAATATAAATTCTAATAATCCAAAAATAGTTGTAAATATATAAATATAAAATTGTGAATATGCAAAATAAGAAGATACGCCTTTAGCAAAAAAATCAAAAGGATGACATAAACAGTGGGTAAGAAAAAATAATTTACGGAAATTATATATTAAAATTAACATACAAATTATTCTACCCCAAAACATAACAATATATAATAATTTAATGAAAAATTTAGAAAAATAATTTTTTCAAAAAGATTTTATTTTTAAAATTATTACCTTATTCATCTAGAAAGCAAATAGTATTAAAAATGCCATTAATAATCCAAATAACGCTGTAGCTTCAACAAGAGCAAAACCTAAAATTAAACCAGAAAAAAGTTCCCCTTTTAAAGATGGATTACGAGATAAACTTATTAAATAACCTGAAAATAAAATACCTATTCCAGCCCCTGCACCCCCTAGGCCGATAACAGCTAAACCAGCACCTAATAATTTTGCAGACATAATCAACATCTATATATTTATTTTCTAAAAAAATAATGAAAAATACGTTTAAAACTATTAATAAATCATTTTAGTAAATATAATGATAATGTAAAAAAAAAGATAAATATACTAAATAAAATATAATATATAAAAAATTGTATCATATGAGGATATTTATATATTTCCATAAGTCAAACACCAAAAGAAAATATGGAAAAATTAATTAATACAAATTTAACACACTTAATAAATATAAGAATAATCTCAATAAAATTAAAAACAATAAAAATAAACCAAAAGAATAACTTCATTGATTTTGTATTTATGCAGGCTTTGTCTAAAATACCAAATATAAATATTTTTTTAAATGAATAATAGGTGCCAAACATATGAAAATTATATAAATTTAAAATATAAGTATGTATTAAAAAAGAATGTTTATAAAAATAGTAAATACTATATTTTATTAATAGTATAAAATAGAAAATTAATTTTCTTAATATAAAAATACTTAATAAAGAATAACAATCTCTTGTTAAATTATTAAACCTAAATGTAAAATCAGACGATATCCCAGACATAGTTATACATTCATAAAAAATCTCATTAATAGGGGTTATTGAACCGTATTTTATTAAGGCTTCCCTAATTATTTCATGATAATATGAATCATACATATTATTTATTCATAAAATAAATCTACGTAAACCCCAAAAATTTTTGTGTAAAATTGAGCCGGGGGTTACTTCTTTAATGAAAAAATAATCATGAAATACAGGAGAAATTTTAAGTGGGTATTGATAAATTAATTCCAAAAAAATATTATAATTTATAGTAAAATAGTAAATAAAAAATAACAATAAACCAACTCAAATAATCCAAAATAAAAAATAAAATGTATATTTTATTATAAATTGTATATTATATAAATATTTTTTTATAATCAAAAAATGTTTTTATAATTAACAAAAAAAAGAAAAAAAAGATAATCATACTCATTATATAAAAAAATTGTGTTAATACATAAATATAAAAAAATCTCTTCAAAAAAATCTTGTATGAACTCCTCTAAATATTTAATATCTTCTAAGTAAGGCAAATTATAATTTTATTTTTTTATAATTAACAAATATTAAACCATCTAATTCTTTTAATGCCGAAGAATTTTCTACACGAACATGAAAAACTCCTAAAGTGTTAAAATCAATGACTCTCCCTACTAAATTTCCTCTATAATTATATACTAAAAGATTAATATACAAATATTTAAAATAAAAAGAGGTTTTACTATGAATACAACAAGTAATGAAATTTTCATGAATATTAAGAATAAACCCAAATGGTCTTATTAAAATTATAGGATTATTTATAATATTAATAAACATATTAATAATTATAATTATTATTTTTAAATACTAACATAAAACAAAAATAATTTAATAATAAATCAAAATATGAAATAGAATCAGAAAAATACCCTCAATATACTAAAAGGCCAAAGTTTTGATAATTAGAATGTATTAAAGATATTAATAAATGTTTTTCAATATCCGTGATACTACAATAGAAATAATTTGAATATAATAATGTGTATAAAATTATAAGAATTGTAGATAAATATGAACATGGTCTATTTAAAAAATATATGTTATATATTTTTTTACATTTTAAATATAAATTTAAACGAAGTTTAGTTAAAGGAATAAATATTTGAGCTTCATTTAATATGAAATAGTCAGATATTAATAAACGTACATAATAACCCAATTTCTTAAAAATAAAATTATGGGAAATATTACCTATACGAGATATTGATAAGTTAACATCTAAACTAGGATATAACCCTTTTGTACGTAAAATGCTTGATAAAAATCATTGACCGTCAGTTATAGAAATTAAATTAGTTGTTATATAATCAGAAATATTATTTTTATGTACTTCAGCAACTGGTAACCCTGTTAAGCTGCCTTTATTAAATATAGACGCATATTGACCATATTTTTCTAAAATTTTAGCATGTAAAAAAAATACATCCCCAGGATAGGCTTCTCTACCAGGGGCTCTTTTTAAATCCAACATCATATGCCTATAAATTTTAGCATGATTACTTAAACTATCCAAAATATGTATAGTATCCATTCCATTAACCCCTAATTTTTCGCAAAAAATTAAACTTTTAAAAGGGGACTCAAATTGAGTATATAAATCTAATGAAACAGTACCGTCAATAAAAAAACTATATTTTTTATTTAAAAAAATATGATATCCTTTGTGTAAAACTAATTCTCTCCTAGAACTACCTATAAAATTATAAAACGTATAAATATTTTTTATTCCTAAATATGAAAAATTTTTATTTAAAGATAAATTTTTGACTATATTTGAAAGTAGGGTGGTTTTACCTACTTTATTATTACCCACTATAAGTTGACGTTGACCGCAAGACAAGTTTGCCGTAAACGTCAAACTTATATAGCCTGTGGGTAAAAACTTCGATAGGGAACTTCTATCAATTAAAACCACCCTATATTAAGTTTATATAATTTAGAATAATTTCTATACTGCATACTCCTCACCGTGTTATAAAAATAGATTTAGATAAAGATAAAACACAATTTTGTGTGTTAAAAGAATTAACAATAATAGGTTTTAAAAAAAAATGTTCATAACGTAATCTATTACAAAACTTAAACCCTCCAAAACGCCCTTTGATAAATATACTAGTATTATATATACTAAATAATTTAAAAGGTTTACGAATTTCTTTATTTACATAAGACAACATATATTTATTAAAATAAGATATTAATTCTAAGCAAGCTGCTTGAGTCCGCTTATTATTAATTTTTTGAAATTGTACTGCATAATAACTAACCATTAATGAAGCTGCTCTTCAAGGTATAAAATTATTACAATATATATCTAAAATAAATCTTAGTAAATCATAAAAAAAAATGTAATAACGATTTAAACCCCAAAAATTTTGTCTGATTTCTGGAAAGAATATACTTTCTAATAACATATTCAACTTATTATAAGCAAGGCTTATTTTATTAGTACTTATTGAATGAAATACAATATATTTAGAATAAATACAAACTTCAGCTTTAGCCTGTTTAAGACCTCCTTTAATAGGAGGTAAAATTGAAGATTTGTATAATAAATTTTGAAAGATAAATTTTTCAAAATTAAACATTTGTTTAACATTAAAATTTACTTTTTCAGATAAAGGCCCCTTGAAGAAAAATTTACTTTTATTTTGGATATCATATCTATTATGGCTATCATATAATGATTTAAATTTTCAATATCTCTTGGATTTTATTTTGTTTGGAATATATTTTAAAGTGTTAAAATTTAAAATAACAGCACCTAATCTAGGTTCTTTCTTTTTTCTTTTTTTTGAATATAAATCTAATGCTTTATTTAGGAAAAATTTATAATGTTTATTATTTATCTATTTATAATTCCTAAACATACTATTTTTATAATGTAAAGGAAAATAATAATTTATATTTGATAATAAAAGATTTTTTGAAATTATAATAGGAAAATTTTCATGATATGTTCATATTGATTGATATATATCGACGAAAACTCTAGATTCCCTGAAATATTTTTTAAAGGTGCCAATTAAAAATTTGTATTTATTCGTTCTAAAAAAATTTGTGTATTTATATATATAATGCATACCGTTCAAATTACGAGAAGATTTAAACGAGGTTTTAAAAAAATTAGGGCACTCATAAAATAACTTATAACCTCTAGAGGCGCTAGTGCGCCCTAAAGTACACAAAAATAAACCATTATACACATCTTTTGATCTTCATAAATAAGAATTAAATAATGAATAGTTACTTTTAAATAAACCGTATGAATTCTCAGAATTAGAAATTATATAAAAAGGTAAGCTATCTGAAATATATTTTACTATGAAATGTTTTTCATTAAGGAAAAAAGATTTACGAGAAGATTGATTTATAAAAAAATAATTTTTTCATAAATATACTTTAGAATTTAAAATAATAGTTCTATTTCTTCTTGATATTTTTTTTACAAAATGCACTTAAAAATTAGATTCTTGTATATATAAAACTAATAAAATTAATAAAACATACAATTGTAAAATGGAAATTATAACCTCTAGTAAATATATAAAACTAATAATAATACTAAATATAAAGGAGGTTTTAAAAAAAAATAAATTCATTGTAAATTCAAAAATTAATATAAAAATAGTTAATAATAAATGCCCTGATATATAATTAGTATTTATTCGTATACTGACGGTAGTAATTTTTATTAAATTACTAAGTAACTCTATAAAAGGTAAAATAAAATTAATAATTAAGCTAGCGTCATAAGTTATTTTATTATTTATAGATTTTAGTCCGTAAATAATAAAATCTGGGAAATAAAAAAACACCCATGAAATAAAAAATGTTTCAAAAAAAATTTCCGTTAATGAAGTATCTAACTCTTCATTAATAAACAATACTAAAGATAAAATTATGAATATAATTAAATAAAAAAAGAAGTAACATATTATTTCTTTAAATAAAAATTCACTATCTCTATCACTAGATAAGGATACTAAAATTTTATTTACAATAAAATTAATTAATTTATATATATTATTGATAATATATAAACTATTGTAGAATCTATATATAAATATATAGA
>Ga0208585_1000013_pt1 | contig 11093 bp, 4 predicted proteins | sample NGESurshal072012_5_FD_184465 | JGI IMG/M metagenome (GOLD analysis project Ga0208585, IMG submission 184465) | Arctic peat soil microbial communities from Barrow, Alaska - NGEE Surface sample 415-3 shallow-072012 (SPAdes) | ecosystem: Environmental > Terrestrial > Soil > Wetlands > Peat ...
TTTTCTATAATCAAAAAATTTATTTACTCAACTTATTAGATTTGATTAGATTACATTAAAATATTTAAACAGTAGACCTAATTAAATACATACACATTCCGTATAAAAATAGATATAGATAGAACAATATGTTATGAAACTTAATGTCCTGTGCATTAGAGTAAGCTTCAAAGATAAGATAAAACAAGATAAGATATGCTTTATTGGCAACACAACTTGACAAAATGCAACTTGAAGAACATTAAGAAGGGAAACAGAATAAATTGGAAACAATAGCAATGAAACAAACAACAAATCAATCTCTATCACTTACAGATAGCATTGCAGTACACTTGTCAAGAAGTAAAAAAGACTATTCCACAAAGGGCATTAAAAACTCAGCTGAAATCGCTAAATAGGATCTCATCAAAGAACGAATCGAAAATAAAATTTAAAAAAAGCAAATTATAACAAGAACCACATTGACAAAGTCAATGCAGTAAACTTTTAAAAATTGTCTGCTGTCTGCTCTCTGTCTACTCTCTGTTGGCCTGCTGTCTGCCTGTCTGTATGCTACCTGTATGTTTCCTGTCTGTTGTCTGTATGTTTGCTGTCTGCCTATCTGCAGTTGTGTTTCTGCTGTCTACTGTATGTTTACTGTTTGCTTGTCTGTCTACTGTCTACCTGATGTCTGTATGTTGTCTATCTGCTGTGTGTCTGTCGTCTGTGTTGCTCTTTGTCTTCTATCTGTTGTCTGTCTGCTGTTCATTGGCTGTCTGTGTGCTGTCTGTGTGCTGTCTGTCGTCTATCTGTTTGCTTTCTGTCGTTTGTCTGCTGTCTGCTCTCTGTCAGCATGCTGTCTGTTTGTCTGGCTGTATGCATGCTATCTGTATGCTTCCTGCATAATACAAGTTTTTTGGTTTTATTTTTTATTAATTCATAATGTTATATTCTATTGTTCTGTATCTGTTTTCAGATATTGACTAAATGAAAGAAGTTTAAAAATATTGACTAAATGAAAAAGTTGAAGATAGTAAAAAATTATTTTTACTATCTTGACAGTCCCCTAACACATATGTCACAAAAAATTGAAAACTAAATGCAACAAATGTGAAATGCCTCAAAAATCTGCAAAACCTCAGCAATTGGAGTAAGAATTCTGAGGCATTTCAGAATAAATGAAATAAATTTTAACTTAAAAACACTACTTTTCTATAGCATAAGATATGTATTTCACATACTAGTATTTGTATCATCTTCATCGCAGTCCTCTTCATCGAATGAATACGAATTTGAAGGCTCCTGGTGAGAAGATGTAGATGGTTCTTCATGGCCAGGGCCACCACGCTCAAGCGGCTCTCCAGCTGTAACTGCTGTCAGCTGCTGAGAACACACAGAATTTGTAGAGTCAGTTGGGGGTGCACCCGCAACATATTCTGCAAAAACAAAAGGCACTTTAGAACTTAAAAATGACTCCTAGATTAAAAAAAGCATTAGGAATTTCAGTAATCTCAGTAATCTCTGTGCGATAGCAATAGTTTAGAAAGTGTTCAATTAACATAAAATTGCAACAGTACAGAAATTAAGGAACATTTATAAAACATAACAAAAAAAAAACAAAGTGAAAAATCAAACAAAAGCATATAAGCAAAACAGCATAACCTAAAAGTGCAAATCCAGGAAAATCCAGGCATATTCAAATGGTCATCAACATGAGGCATCGGTGGTCAAGAGCCTGGCTATGTTTAGTGAAGAAAATAGGTTTGTTTGCAGTTTTATAGTAATAACTGGGTAGGTCACAGACGCAGTTAGCCCTTTTGAGGTATTTTGAAGCAATTCTGATATCTTGATGATTTGTTTTGCACATGCCATAAGACTCCATACGGTTTTGCGTCGTGTAGCCATTTTGCAATGACTATCGCTTTTGAGTTTACCCTAGTATTTTAGGGCGCTATGTAAATGTCAAGTTAATATTATTATTATAATAATATATATTTCTAATTTAATACTATTACTGAAATGAAAATTAATTCTTAAATTTTAAATGCAATTATTAAGCATTAAGGAAAACTTTTTATTATTGATATCAAGTAAAAAGTCATTCTTGAAATTTAAATTTTAAACTATTTACACTTACCATTAGCTTCAGAAAGTACTTCTGGCAAATCTAATAAATCAACAGAAATGTAAATATTTTTTTAAAAAGTGAAATCCTTGTTGTAAAAACATAATATAATACAAAAATGTAAAAAAATGTTAAATAGTACCTCTATATTGCTCCCCAAAAAAGATCTACGATCATCTCAGAAGTGCATTACAGTTTTAAAAATTAAATGTCAAGCAAAATAGCTAAATGCTGACCAGCATTTTCTGCATCCCGAGCGGAGGGATTATCCAAACACAGCTACTTAGTAACCAATACTTCTACCTATAGCTAAGCAGTGCACTGGGCCTAGTGAAAAACAGGTACCCAATAAATTCATAACATAACATTTTCTGAATGTGCCTAAATTTGAATTGCGGATTTTAAGTACCATTGGCTGATGTGCTAACTACTACACTATTGTGTAGTGGTTAGCACATCAGCCAATAAATGACCTGTGCTTGAGATTTAACTGATTCTGACAATCATTTTTTGTTCTTATCACTAGTTATAGATAGGTGCCTAATATCACAAATTAGTATTATCGAGGTACGTCCTAATGAGGTACAGGAGGTGATTTACCCATAAATATCACCTCCTGTAAATTACGTTGCAGGGCAATTGTCAGAACACTAAAAGTAAAAACTTTAAACAACACATGTATATACCTGCAATGTCAATATCTGACAGATTTTTATCTTTCCATTTATTGACCATGCCCCTCTCCACTGCCATTAACATTCGAGTGACCTGTCATTAAAGACAACAAATATGCATCTAAAACATAAGTTTAAAAAACAAGGATTTAGGAAAGTATTATCATTATAACCATTTTTATGACTGACTTACTGAGATCAAATAAATAAGCACACATTATATCTTCATTTTCAAAAATATATTTACTATTATGTGCGTTCACCTGCATTTCAGATCTAATTGTTATTTATTTTATTTCTCTATTTTTTTGTCACAAGATTTATTTGTCTTGTAACATATATTTTTTAAAGAAAATCACCCAGTATATTTCTACCGAATTTTTAAAATTTTCGAACCATATAAATTTGTGACCTCGCATAGTATGCAACTCCTCATTTCATATTTTATACACCAACCTAAGCATTAGCATAATTTTTTAAATCTCTACATTTTTTGCGTTCTAAGTCTATAACATATCTTAGGTCTATTATATACCGCTCATCTTGTCTATTATATACCAATCATTAAAATAAAAGAAACAAGATACTTTTTACAATGTTCAAAAGCATGTAGCAGTAGTAGTAGTAATTTTAAAGTCCAATTTATTTATTCTAAAAGTAGGGAAATATTCTAAGACAGATCATGCACCAGGGTTAGATGCTGATCTGCATCTTGTCATGTTGCAGTCCAATTTCTTGCATCCTGAAGAAAAGTAGTAACTAAGCCTAGCTACCAAGTCACCAGTATTTCTACCGATACCTAAGTAGTGCTCTGCACCTAGTCAGCTAACCAATTGTTACAGCAGGGGTAGGGCTGCAGGATTTAGTTTAACATCATACACAGGGCGTTGTCCTGTCCATGTTTAAGTGTTCAAAAAATGAGATACAAAACACACACACCCACTAATGATTTACAAATACAATTTTGGGTGATCCTCAAAATACATACTTTGAAATGAATCCTAAAGATCAATAAAAACAATCAAGGTATATGGTTGCAGACTGGTTGTTCAAATTTACGTATCGGGATTAAAAAGGGGAAGGGGGCCGTTTTTTTAACAATACTACATGTGAAAACGGGGGAATGCCTTTGACATTAGAGTATTATGTGGAAACCAAAGTTTACCCGATTTTGCTTGCAAAATGTATACATACCTTTGTCAACTCGAGAGTTGAATTTGATAAACGATAGTATTCTTTGTGCGTTTGAATATCATGTCCCAAATGTGTTGCAAGAAGCTGCAGCTCGTTTTCTTTTAAATCCAGGATCTGATCCAATTTTAGGTGTTGTAAAACACAAAAAAATTCTCACACAGATGAAATTAGGACACAGACATAATTGCAGCCTAAATGCAGTCTCACTTGACATTTTTAAGCATAAAAAACATATATTTTTGTAAAAAAAATAATGAAATAATTAAATTCTAATACATAAAATATCTAAATAAGTATTATTACATTAATAGGATAAATTAGTACATAACAGATACTTAAAGTTTTGTAGACTATTAAAACTAATAACATCTAGCAGTATTTTTTTATTTGAGAATAGTTTAAAAACTACAAACGTTCTACGAATACTTGAAACATGACAGGGCCACAAAGGCTATGTCTACAGATATTACAAGATGCATCTATTCATTTTTTGCTTTTATTGTAAATGGTAATTATAAATTAATAGTTTATAACAACAATCAATGTAAATGGTTACTTTACTGTTCAAAATCCTTTAATAATTCAAACCTGGGAAACAGTAGCAATGTATTTGCGAAGATTTCTAGAAGTTATGCGTTCAGGGTATTGCAGCTGGTGGCAGGACTGAGCTGCCTCTCTCATATCAACTGTACCAGAAAGTGGTGTGTTAGCGTTAAGGCGACTGAACACAAACTTATTTTTAGTAGGAACTCCAACAGCTGAACGTAGTGTTATCAGTGTCTCCAAACTGACTTGGCAGTCTGGTGGTATTAGAATATATGCTTGGACATTCTTTCGCGATTTGCCAAGTACAACAACCATGTCCATTCTATAGTAAAAAAGTAAAGCATCAGGTTAGATAATATTAATAATAATTATAATAATAATAAAATCATTCAAAATCACTTCAAATCATTTGTTAACTTGTATCTCCTTATGTTCATAACTCAAATAAAAGTGGCCCCACATGATTAAATAAAAGTGGCCCTAAGCCAAAAAACATTAGCAAACACTAAGATTGAAAAATTATAGTTGGCTAAATAGTATTGAATATTGGTATAATTTTTCAACAAAAGGAAATGTGTTAAAAATAGACAAGTAGACAGCTGCAGTGGTAGTCACAAACGGTCTAACTTTGGGCTTACTTTTGTAAGTAAGATGTTACGAAGATAACATTCACTTTTCTATATGTTATATCAAATATGCTCCTAAGTTTCAACATATAGTATCATGAACATTTTTTTGTCTAATTTCTTTTAGTTTGTGGGTTATGCATGGCATATTTTATTTTTTAACAATTAAAAATTTAAAAACCTAATTCAATGCAAACCGTTTAGCAAGATCTTTTTCGATTGAGGACATTGCCAAGTTAAATTCATCGTTTCCCTCAGTCCATTTAGGACGATTCAAGTATGTGTTCAGTTCTAAAGTGGCAACTTCATTTACTCTTCGTTTGTTGAATAAAATGAGACGGCAAAGGGTCATGCTACACAGGCTCTGCCAGTCAGTGACTGAAAGTGTACTAGTTTCTTGGAATCGCTCAACCAAAGTTTTAATACGGCTTATTAGGAAATTTCGAAGTAGTACAAGATCTTCAGTTAATGGTATATCTGACATTTTTGCTACTTCTTTTTTAGATTTCTTTCGCTTTAGAACTGAATTAACACGTTTATTCCATTCCGCATCAAAAAGTATTTTGAACTTGTTTGTTTCTTGAAATTTTTTATCGTCATTTGATCGAATCGCCAACCCGGACTTAATGACAACTGCATGTCCAAGCAAATTTCCCATTCTGGCTCCAAGAGTTAAACTTTCCGAGTCACCTTCTAAGCACAAGTTAATAGTACACTGCACTACTGTATCAAAATTTTCGTGTTTTAACAACATTTCTAATGTGCAACATGGTAGAGTCTTTCTAGCCTCAAGTACTAACCGTGCAAGTGTTCTTGCCCCTTGACTCACCCTATGCATGTCATTTATCTTTTGGTCATCTTTGGAACCTAGTGACTCTACGCGAAGTAAGACATATCGTTTTATCACAGCATCAGACAATACCATTTCCTTCGCATCACCGTCATTCATTCTTCCCAAAAGCGTCCCCATTAATTCCTTTTGTGCTGGTGATTCATCAAGAATTGCACTGTACAGCAAACTTTTTGAACGTCGCATACAATTTATATGTTTGTCATCATTTATTTCTTCCTCATCTAAAATTTGGCTGTCATCCACTTCTTTCGGTGGGGAAAAAAACTTCTTCACAGAACACTGCCTAATGTGGTGCCACAGATTTTCTTTTATGCAAAATTTGTAGCAGTATTCGCATGGACTATAATCAGATGGTTTAGGCATTTCACTTGTATCGTCATCAATTGATCGAAATTTTTCTCTGCGGGCAACTACAATAAATCCCTTTCGTGATCGCAGTACTTCAATGTTATGCTTGAAATTTCCCTCATTTACAAGCAGTTCTAGCTTTACACATCGTTCAATTGATTTCTTAGGAAGAAAACGTATGCTGCTAATTCTTACATCGCTTCCATGTACATTTAAAAGATGTGCCGATATTTTTCCTTTAATACATTTTTCACAAACTACACAAAAGTTAAATCTGTCATAACTTTTCTTGCAACCAGGCTTAGGTTTTCCTTTTAGATAAACTCCAAATGAACCATCATCAGGTAAATCTGTGTCTTGGTTATTCCTGGTGTCCAGAAAGTTATGTGGTGTACTAGTTTGTTTTTCAATATTTGACAATGTGTTTGCACTAAAACGTTTACTGAGCGCAATGCAGCTGCTAGTATTAAAATTATGCTCCGGGTGAGTTTCATGCAAATTCATGCTTGATGTTTGTGATAGCTGTGTCTTAAGATTTAATACAGTATATTCTCCTGTATCATTACACACAGTGACCAGAAAACGACTTTTATCTGATGTGAATTCCGTAGGTAAGAAAATTGGTACATTTACTATTTGTGATCGATTCGATATAACTTTTGAGAAACGATTATCAATCATATTAGCTGTTGGGAAGGATATATCAGCCTTTGATGGCTCTAAAAAATTAGCTCCGCTTTGGATACTCGAAGTGCTATTGCAAGGTGAACTAGTTACTGGTTCACATGTATTGCTTGGGTTATGCAATGACATATCACTCGTTGATATAACATTTACTTGTGAAGTTTTTATCTGAATAGTATCAGGTTGAGTTTTCGTAACACTTATTGAACTTTTTTTCTTTTTTTTACCACTAACAAAGCGTCCTTTGTTTTTGATACTGAAATTTTTCTTTGTAAAAGACTGGATCTTTGGATAAAAAAGTTTTTCAGGGGAAGAACTTTGTATTGAAGAAGATTCAACATCCTTTACATAGTCGACAATATTAAAATCTGGATCTCTGTCGCTGTCAATATAACTTTCAGACACCCAGCCAATGCTTGACTCTTCCTCAAGAAGTCCATCTAGAGTAATATGTAATCCATGTGCAATATCTGAAATTTGATTTCTATTTAAAACTTGTTCCTTATCAATTATCTGACTATCAGTGATACTTTCTCCATCTACAATTTGTTCTATGTCTCTGATCTGTTCTTTGTATGTGATCAGCTCTATGTCTGTATTCCATTCTTCATCTGTGATTTGTTCTATGTCTGTTAACTTTTTTATGTCCGTGATCTTTTCTTCATGTGTGACCTTTTCTCTATCTGTTATCTGAACTCCATCTGTGATCTTTTCCCGATCTGTGATCCATTCTCCATCTATGATCTGTTCTATGTTTGTGATTTGTTCACAATTTTTGAACTGATCAATGTCAGTAATTTGTTCTCGAGCTGTGATTTGTTCTTTATATGTGATCTGTCGTATGTCCGTGTTTTTTTTTGTTTTTTTTAACTGTTTGATGTCTGTCCTTTGTTCCTCATTTATGATCGGTTTTCCATGTATTATCTGTTTTCCATCTGTTATCTGTTCTCCATCTGTGATCTGTTCCTCATCTGTTATCTGTTCTATGTATGTGATCTGTTTGCTATGTATGATTTGTTGTTCATCTGTGACCTTTTTTCTATGTGTGATTTGTTCTTCATATGTGATAGGTTCTCTTTCTGTGATTTTTTCTACACTTGTGATCTCTTCTATGTTTTTGATCAGCTCTATCTCTGTGATCTGTTCTATGTCTGTAATCTGATCTATGTCTGTAATCTGTTTGTCATTTATGATCTGTTTTTCATGTGTGATCTGTTCTTCATCTGTGATCTGTTCTACGTCTGTGATCTGTTCTCCACCTTTGATCCATTCTTTATCTGTGATCTGTTCTTTGTCTGTAAGCTGTTCTATGTCTATGATTTTTTCTATGTCTGTGATCAGTTCTATGTCTATGATCTTTTCTATGTCTGTGATCAGTTCCATGTTTGTGATCTGTTTGTCATTTATGATCGGTTTTCTATGTGCTATTTCTTCTCTATCTGTAATAGGTTCTCTTTCTGTGATTTTTTCTTCATTTATGATCTGTTTTTCATCTGTGATCTGTTCTACGTCTGTGATCGGTTCTTCATCTGTGATCTGTTCTACATCTGTGATCTGTTCTTTTCCACCTGTGATCCTTTCATCATCTGTGATCTTTTCTATATCTGTGATCTGTTCTATGTCTGTGATCTGTTCTATTTCTGTGATCTGTTCTATGTCTGTGATTTGTTCTATGTCTACAATGTCTTCTATGTCTGTGATCTGTTCGTCATTTATGATCGGTTTTTTATGTGCTATTTTATCTCCATCTGTGATCTGTTCTCCATCTGCGATCTGTATTGAAACTATTTTGTGTTGTTTGTCTATGACCTCGACTTCATTTTTGTCCTTTTTTTCATGTGTGATCTGTTCTTCATAGGTGATCTGTTCTTCGTCTGTGATCTGTTTTTCTCCACCTGTGATCCTTTTATCATCTGTGATCTGTTCTATGTCTATGATCTTTTCTATGTCTGTGATCAGTTCTATGTTTGTGATCTTTTCGTCATTTATGATCGGGTTTCTATGTACTGTTTTTTTCCCATTTGTGATCTGTTCTCCATCTGTGATCTGTATTGAATCTATTTTGTGTTGTTTGTCTATGATCTCTACTTCATTCTTGTTCTTTTTTTCATCTGTGATCTGTTCTACGTCTGTGATCTGTTCTTCTCCACCTGTGCTCATTTTATCATCTGTGATCTGTTCTATGTCTGTGTGTTGTTCTATGTCTGTGATCTGTTCTCCTTCTGTGATCTGTTCTATGTCTGTGATCTGTTCTCCTTCTGTGATCTGTTCTATGTCTGTGATCTGTTCTCCCTCTGTGATCTGTTCTATGTCTGTGATCTGTTTTTCATCTGTGACATGTATTCTTTGTCCATTTTTTGTGTACAAAATATCTTTGAAAGCAGATTTTTTTGTATTCTGATTACAACACTCCTGTGCATTTCGCCATGGCAAATTTGGACCGCCATAATCATATCTCAACTCTTCATTAGTTGCAATATCACGTGTAGCATATAAGACTAGAGAAGGTTGATCTTTAACTAAAACTAACTTCATTTTACAGTTGATGTAATTTCCTGTCCCATCGTTAATTAAACGACCTAGTCCATCACTTTCTGAGGCGTCAAGACTAAAGTAAGCATCAAGACAGTAATAATTTTTATATATCACCAACTTTATGTAGTGTATACATTTATAATAAAAAAAATCCCAATTATAATGTATCACCATTTTAAAAAGACATGCTTGAAATAAATTCCAAGCATGATTTCAAGCATGTTTGTTTGGCTTTGTTATACAGTATATAGCAACGCCAAACCGACATGCTTTTATTTTAAAAAAACTGTATAGCTTACCAAAATTACTTTTTCTGACAATTTGCACACAGATTTTGTTACAAATTATAGTTATTATTTTAATTCATTCACATCATTATATATTTATTAGTAACATGTTACCCTGAAACTTCTACTCTTACAAATAAAACTTCTAGCCTATATAAAGAATATTTAAAGGAGCCTTGATTTCATTGAAAAGAATTATAAATCCAACAATTGGGTGTATTTTTTGTATTGACTGGCTTTATTATTTAATTGGTGGGTGTGTATATTTACACTGTCTGCCTCAATTGTATAACTGATATGCAAACAATCCAAAAACTCACTTCAAGGTAGGAGTGAAATGGAAATTACTGATTTATGAAAACTCTCACATATTAGTTAAAATAAATATACAAATAGCCTATAACCTAATACGTGCTGAAGCAACCATAATGAAATAATATTGATGCTTAAAAATATCATAATTTTTGGTTTCCACACTTGTGGTAGTAAGAGGGTGGAAATTATCATGTTCTTCATTATTGTCAATTTTTGCTACTTTAATTATAAACAGCTAAAAATTTATGGATTTAAAATTTTTTTGTTTTGATTTAAAAATGAAAGTTTAAATAGCTCATTAAAATTTCAGGCAACGCTATTAAGCATGGATCAAATATATTTGACAAAATCCATGAAAATTCAATTTTATTCAGAACTTTACTATAATCAAAAATATAGTCAATATTTTACTCCTACCATAAATTCTTTTCTTTTGAGCGGAAGTAATATAAGAAATCTTGATTTTCCTTGCTATCAGCCACTTCTCCTGATATAACAGTGCCACGATATTCCAGAAGGAAATCATTTTTTGCGTGATTGCACAAAGCAAATACACCCCATCCTGTGTAAACAACAATTTAAAAAGCTATTGCGGTCATCAATGACAAAAATTTAGGTAAACACAATCACAACATCGTTGAGTAACCCAAATTTGACTTTAATGATTGTGTAACCACTATTCAATTTCACAGTCATACCTCACTGTCTTCATTATAAATAAAAAATGACCAGTATAGTTATCCTTTTTTTGATCTATACATTGAAATTAACATTATTTGAATAAAAAAAAATTCTACTTGTTAAATTCTTTTTGTAATACAATATTAATATAAATATTATTATTAAAAATTTACCAGCTTGTTATACACATATTTAAATATACAAAAATAAGTATATACAATCAGTTGTTACACCAGCATAGTTAAC
>Ga0208585_1000014_pt1 | contig 10457 bp, 4 predicted proteins | sample NGESurshal072012_5_FD_184465 | JGI IMG/M metagenome (GOLD analysis project Ga0208585, IMG submission 184465) | Arctic peat soil microbial communities from Barrow, Alaska - NGEE Surface sample 415-3 shallow-072012 (SPAdes) | ecosystem: Environmental > Terrestrial > Soil > Wetlands > Peat ...
TGAATTTTGAAGTATATACTTTGAAGTACTGGTAAACCTATAATAGGCTATTCGATAATAGGCTATGTGTGTATTTTTTTCATTTTGAATTTTCAAAGTTTGCAGAAGTTAGTCTTTTTCGTATTGCCCGAATGAAAAAAAATTTGGATTAACGATATTTTTTTATTTAAACATGTAGGCTTATATACCCAGAGACGTCATTTCACAGCCTTTGCAAGGAGGCAGTATCTTTTACACAAGTCAACAAAATTCTGTCCATCGAAGGTGCTAGTACCCAACAAATACAGTAGTACAAATTTGGGTCGCCGGGGGAAGGGGTCGAACCCCAAGCCAATTTCACCCAACACCGAAAATTTGTGTTAATTTTTCAAACATGAAAAATTAACTTCCAAAACAAATATTTCAAATTTTATGTAAAAAAATAAAATTTTCAAAAATTAATCGGGGCAACTGCCCCCAAAGGATGTTCTTGTGTATACAAAAAAATGTTATGATTATCACGAATGTAGAACTATTTTACCGAATTACATTGAACTGGTATACATAATATTAATATCATCTTAATTAATGACTTCTTGGTGTAGAGATATGACGGCCACCGGATCTGCAAAGGTGAAAGTTTCAATTTCCGGCCTTGACTGTGTATACCCCAATCCAATTGCATAGGTACACAGTATGTGTATACCCCAATCCTGTTGTAGAAGTACATTCATAAAAGACCTCCGCACAAAAGTGTGATTTCAAAACCTCTCCCTCCCCTGTCCAGAAGTGTTCGCAATGGGCTGACCCCCCCCCCCCCCCCACCATTGCAGACGTCCGCAATAGACGTACAATATTTTTTGCGGCAAATCGTGATATATCGCAATTTATCGCACGAAAAAATTCTCTGCAATATCCTAATAGAATATACACTGGATCACATTGAAGGTCTACTGAAAACTGGGGGTTTAACAATATGTAACTTTAATAATAGCAGTCAAATTAACAAAATCAAACAAAATATGCGATAAAATATGCGATTAACAAAATATAGTTTTTTTTAGAGCCATTGTTGACGTCCGCGCAATGGTCCTGACCCCCCCTGTACGCAGGCGTCCGCAATCGGACCAACCACCCCCCCTCTGTATGAATATCTTTTATGGATGGTCCCTAACCTGTTTTTCATAAAAAATTTGAAAGTAACAAAGTCGGGGTTACTAACGACCTTGTTACTTTCACATTTTATAATACAGTTACGACAAATGCAGAAAATACAGTTACAACAAAACGTCGTAACTGTATTTTCTTACAATCTCCTGTTATTACTTATTTTTCGTATTTTGCACTTGATTTCACTTCACCACACGATATGTGCAACAACTATATAGCATTAATGAAAATGTAATTTTGTGAAGCATCATATTTTAATGTTCTTACGAATCTAAAGTGTGTCAAGATATTCACCCACAGAAAATGAAATTAGGTTCAAACTTTCAAAATTGATTTTCTCCCTATTAAATGCTTGTAACTTACGACCTTGTGTCTCTTACCACACGATATGTGCAACAACTATATAGCATTAATGAAAATGTGATTTTGTAAAGCATCATATTTTAAAGTCATTTTATTTACATCTAACAACATCAACAACGCACTAGATTACTTGCTGAAAACCACTTAATTAATTGAACCAACTAAAAAACAAACAGAATTATTATTTTCTGAAAAACAAATAAAAATTACAGTTCCAAGCTTGACAAGGCTGTCTGGAATTGTCATCTTTCCGAAAAAAATACAGTTTATCTTATCTGTTTTTATCCTATTTGTATCTATTTATGGCGTATGGTGTATCCTCCCACATCTGACATGACCTATGCCACGTCAGCACGGGTGACTTGTCTTTTCATAGCGACAATTCGATTGCGACAGTAATCTTTTACTGCTCGCCAGGTTCGTTTTGCTTCTTCAAAAACGTCTTCTTTTTCCAGGCACAGCTCGATTGAATCCTTGGATGGAACCACAAAGCGAAGCAGCGAAGCCCCAAAATACTTTTCAATTGTCGCCCTTTCCGCTACACTCCATGGTTGCTTTAGAGTCCCTGTAAAACGTGCATTCTCATTATATTTATTCTTATTTTATAGATTTACACAAAATCGAAATAATGACAACATCCAAAATTATCATAGAATTACACCTACTCCAAAGTACAATACACTAAGATTGGGGTTTACATACTGTGTGCAATATACTAGGATAAGGATATACACATATTGTGTGAAATGAAATAGGATTGGGGTATACACATATTGTGTGCAAAGCAATAGGATTGGGGTATACATACATCGTGTGCAATGCAATAGGATTGGGGTATACACATATTGTGTGCAATGCAATAGGATTGGGGTATACACATATTCCATTGTGCAATACAATGGAATTGGGGTTTACATATACTGTGTGCATTGCAATACGACTGGGGTATACATGATATACTGTGTGCAATACAATAGGATTTGAGTATACACATATTGTGTGCAATACAATAGAATTTGGGTATACACATATTGTGTGCAACACAATAGGATTGGGGTATAGGATTGAGAGGGCTTTACAAATTGGGGTATACACATATTCAAATGTGCAATACAATAAAATTGGGGTATGCATATTCTGTGTGCAATACATTATTATATGGTACACAGAATATGTATACATTATATGTAAAAGATATATTATTATATATCTTATACATATAATAACTGTGTGAATACATCAAGTAACATGTCCACATAATTACTGCTTGAATAAATTTTGTAACAAAATAAGCCTAAACAAATTCATAAAATTTTTATTTTATGATAATTATAGACAATGGGCTTACGATTAGGGATTGTAACATCCTACAAAATTGCGTAGGGCCAACTAATATTGGAGTAATCATGAGTGATGTAAGAAAGGGCATCTGTTCATCAGAAAAATTATGCTACAAAACTATGAAATGCGACGTGGAAAAAATAAACTCCTGTTGTACGCTCGGCAAATGTGCGAATTCCAAAAAAAGACCCGCCGGCCATTCCAAAGCTTGACGGCGGGGATAAGTCAGCTACAGCTAGGAGTGATCGTCGTGGAAGGAGGGGGTTGATAAAGGAATTGGGGATTGGGTCGACTACGGAGGAATAGTTGCCTGGTTGCAGGAATCTGAAAGTGGGTAGAGGGAGGGGCAGAGGTAAGAATACTTGTCGGCAGTGTGTTAAGGAAGATATGAGGGTCCAGGGCTTAAGGGAGGAATGGCTGGGGTTTGCGGGGTGTGGGGGTCGCCTTCGTGCGGATCGTTTGACACTGCTTCAAGGTCATACAAGGGGCGTGGTTCGTGTTGCAAAATATGAGTTTAATACGTCCTCGTGACATTAAACGATGATGATGATGATTAGCAGTGTATTTTTAATGCTTGGGACCTATGAATGTTTTTAAACTGCATCTGATGACAGATGCCATTTCACCTAAAAACACAGGTGATTAAGTTGAGGATTAATCTGAGGATATAAAAGAGCTCAAGCTTCTTCATTTGTCTTGTCAATAAACGGATTATATTCTATTCAATAATTTTATGTTAGTTCAGGTTTTGGATTTTGGTTAAATCGTATGTATTTGATGTTCAAGCCAGGTGTGGCCGGGTCTAAATTTTGTTTAATACTGATTTATTAATGATGGATTTATAAATTATTTAATGTATTTAGTCCCAGACCAATGCACTCACACTATGCTGGCCTGAGGGTCTTGGTCTGGGACTTGAGACCTTCCAAGGAACATATCACAAACGAAATCTTACATTGCAGCTTGATTTTAAAACTAACATTTTATAAATATCAAATCAAAAACATTAAATAATCAAATATCTACTGTATATACTTTTCTTTGAGGCTGACTCCTCAGTTCCTACTTCCTGTATTCTTTTTCGTTTCAAGCCTGTCCTACTACCTGCAACAAGACGATACATCCAAAATTACCAATTATTGTACCACGGTATTAATTTAAATAAATAAAATTCTCATAGTAGTAACTAAGTAAGTGTGTAGGTTTAGCGTCGACAATTATCATACCTAGTACCTAGGCACGACATTCTGAGACAGGTCGTGCACATCAGCAAAACGCTGACCACTGAATAGCATTCTTGAGGCATATTGCGGAGGCAATTCCATCTCGAGAGAAGACACTCCAACACAATCACCTAGTCATTAGCATTGCTGCCTATTGCAGCGGTGCACTTATGTGTTGCACCGCTACTTAATGAAAATGTGGTTTTTCAAGACCTCCATCGATTTGTTTAATGTGATATGGTGACACTGACATTGGATGCAGCTTAACGACCTACCCAGGTACAAATAAATGGGTTACACAACACTTCTCACATAGAGCTTGTTCTGTCTAAGACGAGTGGAGTCACAGAAGAACTGTCCATTGGTAAACATGTAAGGGAACAGAGGTGTGAATGAATCACAATGAGAAACAATAGGTTACGTGGGAAATGACATTGTAGGTAGTGGAAATCTTTTCTAAATGAATGGGGTAAAAAATGGAAAGAATCGACGACTGTTTGTAGAGTGAATGTGTCTAGATGGTTCCCACCTGAAGAACGGAGTACCCCTATGGTATTTACCAATGAGACAAGATTGGGGAGATTTGTTCGCATTTGGTAGCCAATAAAATTAATGCAGGTAAGATTGATGCTAATAATGATATAAAACAGATGGACCAATGTGTGAGCAAAAATAGATTCAGAAGCAATTGAGTGAGGAGTCAGTGGAGTGAGTGAATATGATCTGAAGTTGAAAGATTGTCTTAGACGAAATAGTTAAAATCATTCCAATTATTGCAAAAACAGTAATAAACAAACACTAGATCAAATTGTTGTAAAGTCTTAAACTACATTAAACGGTTGTATATTGCATTGTTGTAAAATTTAAATTTGATAAAATGCTTACAAAAACAGATGTAACAATTGCTCAAATGAACCCCATTCCAATCAATGCAAATAGTAATGATCACATACATACATACCGTACAAACTTCGAATTATTTCTTTGTTAATATACAAGAAAATTGACCAATCTCAAACTATGTATCTACCTATATTGGAGTTAGATACTGTTGCATCGGACTCCTCAGACTCCGCTGCTGGGATCTTCAAGCGTTTATGCTTTTCTGTGATGAGAACACATTATATACATACAGAAATTACAAACAAATGAATGATACAGATGATTGCATTTTACATACACTATACTGTTCAGTATATTAGACATGGACATCCACGAGCATGGGAAAGAGAGTGCGTGTGTTCCTTATTGAGATCCAACTATGTATTTTTGTCTCTATAATTAACAAATACTTGTTGTGGTTATTTTATTGCCCAAAAAAACTATCTCCTAATGCAAAATTGCCACGATTACTACTCCTTACACTCGCTGTATCAACCAAACAATCAAGCATAAACATTCAATGATTTCTACCCAATGATATAACCCTCCCTAGCACCAACCGTCAATATTTTCCAACCTATGATGTAACTATCCCCAGCATCAACTTTCAATTGTTTCTAACCAATGATTATTGCAAATGATATTGGAAACATCATTTGCTACAGTTTTCTCAGTTTCAATAGTGTCTGAAGTCATGGTGCCAACGCTGTGGAGTGATCTCCTAGAGGATATCTGATTGTGCAATTGCACATTTTTGCACAACAATCAATTGCGCAAAGCAGGAGTCATTATGTACAAGTATGTGTCATTAGATGTCATTGTAAGAGTATCTATCATTAGATATCATAGTTTCTGCAGTTAGATATTATTGTAAGAGTATTTGTATTTAAATAGGATAGTCAGTTTAGTTTTTAGACATTTTTTTAGTTTTTAGGCATTCTTACGATGTTCCTATTTATCAAAATCCGTATACAATAACTAATTTTTCATTTTAAAATGAAAGACTAGTTATTGCATATAGAATTTAAAGATATTGGAAAAGATTAATGTCGATTCACCTTGTTTCTTAGCATATACAGAAGTACCACAACTGTCTGGGGGAATCCATTCCTCATCTTGGGTGTCATCACTGGAGTCCAGCATCTTGGCTGTAACATACCGAATTTGAAAATAGTACCATGGGCAAATCACATTCTGTAACTTTCAGAAAAATTAATAATTTAATCACAAATAGGCAGCTTGATATTAAAGTTGTTTATACCAGACTATGTATACATTCAGTACATTATTATGGTCCATACAGACTTCATGGGCACGGTAGGAGGCTATCTGAGGTGTCTGACTGTCGTGTGTCGAGCACAAAATTAGCTTAAGGCGGCCGGAAAGCGGCCGAGTAAAAAGGGTGGGTAGCACCCGAATCGAGGGTGCAAAGCACCCATTTCTAAGGGTGCAAAGTGTGAGAGTATAGTGATCGTTAATTTTTTTTTAAAGTTAAAAAATATAGGATGGCCATTAAAATGGGATTGAAAACAATGTAGGGTGGGGTAAGGAATTTTTTCAATAATAAAACAAATATAAAAAATCAAACTGGCAGACAAAATGGCTGCCAAAATATTTTTATTATATTAAAATTATTTATTTAGAATACCTTTTAAAACGCTAGTCCGATTTTGTTCAAATTTGGTAGGAAGGTTGAAACTGAGGTTAGTTGACGATTTCAGTTTAAAAATGTTTCTTGAATAAAACAACAGAGCCACCAACTTGGCGGGCATTTAAAAAAATAAATGTGGCATAACTTTTGAACATCTTAAGCAATTTTGTCCAAATTTGGTGAACAAATGCAGCGTGGGTTAGATAATAAGATAATAGTAGGACTTGCTAAAAAAACAAAAACAGTATGGCGACAAAAATTGTCGCCATTTTGTTTGTTTTTAAATCATCTATATCACATAACTTTTGTACCGCTGGTCCCATTTGGTTCAGTTTTTTAAAGTAGATTTCCTAATTAGGCAGTGTGATTATCATATTTTATATTCAAGCATATTCAGACTCAGCAAGCAACTTCACTCTGATTTATTTAAACTAAAACCTGCTCTAACTTCTTAAAAGTTGCTGAAATGTTTTAGTAATTTTTTTTAAAGCTTTTACAAGTCGCATTTTAAAAGCAAACATTTTATTGCAATGTACGAGCATGTCAGCTATCTTTCTTCAACCATCCAATATTTCATTTGTCAAATCTACAATCACAGATTGTGTTAATATTTTTCCAATTGTATTATATCGCTAACCTGATCTAACCCTGAAAGAATAATGAACTATTAATGCCAATGAATAAAATAAACATTTAAACAAATTAGCAATTCTTAAACATACCTCTAGGTCAATAACATTTTTTATAATACAGTTACCTTGCTTCTTAGATTTATTTTGTGGTCGAATAATTGCAAACGAAGGAGGGTCCTTGACTCTTCGGACTGGGACTGATAAATATGAAACTGGTCCCCGAGATTTATTGAGAAGATCTTCTGCGTCTGAATATTTTATGAACAAAAAAAGTTAATAAACACTGATGAAATTACTTATATTCCTTCCTTAATTCAGTTAAATACTGGAATCAGATAATTATCAGATTGTTAAAGTTTACTTGAGTTTGATTTAATTACGTATATTGCTTACGTATATTTTAGTTAGAAAGTAATTGAACAATTTATTTTATGCCATCTTACTAAGAAACATAAATTGGGAGGCATGGCGGAATCAGAATATAGAATAAAGCCGCAAGTAACAAAATACTTAAGTACGAAACTGACATATTGCTTAGGAAAAAAATAATTTCATATACCTTCCGACGGAAACTGTGGAAAATTATTTGTCATTGCAGACACATTCGTTTTTTCAGAGGAATCACTAGGTTCAGAGCCAAGAGGCACAGAGGAATCACTTAAGTGTGGTTCTTTTGAAATTGCGGGATCGATCATAGATTCATCATGTTCTTCGTCATCAACAACTTCTTCGTCAGAGTCTTCTTGAACAATTGAATCTATCTCAAATTCATCCAATGATTTACCTTTAAAGGTACTGATGTTTCCTTGGTCAAAAGCAAGAAACAACTTACTCAGTTTTGCTATCTGCAACGTATCATTTGGTATACGATAGAAATCCCTATGTACCCGGATGTCATGGCCAAGAAAACCGGCTAGCAAATCAAGTTCATTCTCTTTGAAGTTGAGGACCTGAGACACAGATGCGATATGTTTACGAAGTCGTGTACTAGTCAATGTTGAAGGCATACTGGCTCCGGATTCAACAGCAAATTCTCTTAGACAGTCATGCCCCCGGTATGCAGTCAGGCAATTCTCATTTGTTCTAGCAAACACATAGGGATTTGAGATGGCGATACCCACAAATGGACGTTTTTCATTTAGCAGATCAATTGCAGCTGTAAATTCTTTACTTAATAGTACTGGCACTGTGCGCCCACGTTTACCTCGAATTTCGATTCTGCGGAATGTTGTTGAGCAAAGCAGCTGTTCTACCTTAGACAGAGATTCGTACACGTCTGTCGCATGTGCTTGGGTATTTGATGTGTTCTTGTACACCTCCAATAGCAGCCTCTCGACCTCTCCCGCTCTGCGTCTGTTGAACATTATGATTTGTGATAGAGTTACTTTTGCCAGAGAAGACCAAGCTGCCTTCGAGTTTGAGGTCTCAAGTTCACTTTGATATTTTACACTTTTCATCAGCAGGTGTCCATGAAACTTCTTCAGATCATCGGTAAGTGGCAACACTTGTATGTTATTAACTTTGGCTGTTGAGAGAGTTATATAAGCAGCAGACGAAATTTCATCATTCCATTCTTTCTCACATAGATAAATAAAGTCACTGCATGCATCTTTGGTTATCTGATCATTTTCACAAATGCTATCAGATTTGATAATTACTGCACATTTCTTGATAGAGTGACCAAGCTTCAAAGCCAGGGATGGTGTTTTGTATGTATTATTATTCTCATTGTATCCAGACAATATTCTTACAGCTTTAACCACAGTCTTGAACTTTCCAGGACACAACCAATACTTTAAAGACAAGTCCCCAAAGGCTTCATCACTTGTAGACGACTCAAGAGTCCTCAAAACTATAAGCAATCGGCCCAACTCTCTCATTTTTTGGCTGATATATGTGAATAGATGAACCAGATGTCCGTGTTTGTTGTATAACTTTTCACCTAATTTAAGGATTGTCTGGTCGTTTCTAGCTGCAATTGTTATTGTGTCTTGACTCATTTTTCCTATTACATTTGTTTTCATCCCAGCAGATATGCTATTATTCAGGGGTAGTAGAAGAGAAGCTTGAGATGTCAAATTTTTGAACGAGCACTGGATTCCATCATTTTTTCGGAATTTGCAAAGTTTATTGTGTCGCCATAATTGTTCTTTCAGAAAAAAACCGAAACAATGTGTACAAGGTACATAGTCACTCACTAGTACTTCGTATGTTGGTCGATGCCATGGTATTATTTCCCCCTTTCCAGTTCTGATAGATTCACAGTTGTGAATGTAATTGCCCAAATTTCGAACTTTTTCCAAAAGAAGCTTACGATTAGCTGACTTCTTTTTCTCTGACAGTATTTCTATTACAAATGCTTCACTATTATGCCATTTTAGTATGTGCTTGGTTAAATTTGTGCTACCTTTTTGGCAGTACATACAGTAATGATTTTTATCATATATTCTTTTATTTTCTGTATTGCTGCATTTTTTTACATATAGTTCTTGCTCAGGAAGGCTTTCTTCAAAATTCACAGGGTTCTTCTCCGAAGAATCAGAAGTAATCGGATCATATTGACTAGAAATGTTCTCTATCTGATGTTCACTGGTTAGCATGTCATGTAAGATTACTATCTCAGGATTTCTGTTTGGTGTGTTCTGTGAGAAAATTATCTCAGGCTCACTGGTTAGTGTGTTTTGTGCGATCTCAATCCTATGATGACTGGATCCTTTGCTTTTTGGTACCTCGTTGTCAGGCTCACTGGTTAGAGTGTTCTGTCTGATCTCAATACTAAGATGACTGATTACTTCGTTTTTTTGTGACTCGATGTCAGGATCACAAGTTATCAAGCTTTGTTTGATTCTATTATTTACTCTGATCGAAGAATGAAGCTCTTTTGGAACAACGGGTTTACTGGTTAGTGTGTTATGTGGGATTTGTAGCTCATGATACCTGGTTGATATAGTCTGTGGGATCTCTATTGCTAGTCCAGTAGATGATGTGCTATTTGATACATTTGTTTCAAGTTTATTGGTGTATTTGTTCTGTGGGATCTCAATCCTTTGAGGAGTGATTACTTTGCTCTTTGGTACCTTGATGCCCAGATCACTGGTTAGTGTGTCTTGTAAGATTTCTATCTCAAGATTCTTATTTGGTATGTTTTGTGGGATAATTATCTCGGGCTCACTGGTTAGTTTGCTCTGTAAGATTTCTGTGTCCTGAAGACAGTTT
>Ga0208585_1000015_pt1 | contig 10186 bp, 5 predicted proteins | sample NGESurshal072012_5_FD_184465 | JGI IMG/M metagenome (GOLD analysis project Ga0208585, IMG submission 184465) | Arctic peat soil microbial communities from Barrow, Alaska - NGEE Surface sample 415-3 shallow-072012 (SPAdes) | ecosystem: Environmental > Terrestrial > Soil > Wetlands > Peat ...
AGTTTCATACTCACCAACTTGGTTGAATTTCGTAATAGTCCCACTCGTACTGGTGGGTTGATACCCAATTGGGGGGTTACTGGTGGGCCAATCTTCGACCCACCAATCTAGAGTAGGAGGGTTGAATTCAGCGTATTTTTATTACCTTAAATAACTTTTAGGCCATTTGCCCTATAGGTGGGCCATTTGAAACTTATACACACCATAAGCTCAATTTCCAAATATTTAAGAGCGCCACCTATTGTTATATAATCTCAATAACTCTTTCCACCAATCTAGTGGAACCAACCAACCAATGTTTTATACAAAATGGCGGCTAGTGCTCAAAATAAGTTTCAAATTTTGTAAAAATAATTGTTTTCAAGAAAGACAACAACAATAGGTAAGACAATTTAATCCTAATAGTGACTTTTACAAAGAATTAATTAATATTTAATGTTTTTGCTCTAATTTAAATATGAATTAAACTTATTTCGTGCACATAATGATGAAACATGCTTGTGTTTAATTAGGCGTAAACTCGTAATTTTGGAAACCATTGCAAACTGCATAGACGAGATTAGTAATAATGTAGAAGTTTGAAATTATGGACCATAAAATAAGCAGCTTTGGCACTGATGGAGTTTTACACTCGAAAAATTGTAAGAAAACGTGTATTTGAAAACGCAGAGGGATTTTGTTAAAATATTAGCTTATCTTTGTAACTTTCTTATAGTTTTTAGACGAACATAAAGCTAGCACAATGAATGTGCTGACACCTATTTTAGGCTCCTGTAGGCTATTGCCAGGTGGTATAAGGGGAGGTCGACATCAGGAGGGTGCAGAGAACCTTCCTGAAAGACTGTGTTAAACTGCACCAGACCGCTGCCAGCATAATTCTGAAACAGGTTCCTTCACAACAGGTTGTGCTGAAAGTCATTTTGCTGGTTTTGGAACACAGATTTAAATTTCGCAGGTGACTGTCTGGCGTGGTCAGGTGTCAGTATGGTGCAAGAGGGTCCTTTGCACCCTACTGCACTAAACCGCACCTGATCACATGTTGCAGCAACGAGTTTTTAGCAAAACTCATTGTGCCAGCACCTGTTTTAGGTTTCTGCAGGCAACAGTTCAGTGCGTTCAGTGTCAATAGGGTGCAAATAGATCCACTGCACCCGACCGCATGTGACCACAGGTCCCAGCAACAATTTTCATCTTTTTTTGTGACATTAAATTTTTGGGTCAGCTTGACGAATGGGTTTTCTAGTAGATAACTTTTCTACCAAAAGTTAACCTGCCTTGAATGAAATGCGCATCCCTGCCAGTGTTTTAGTTACATTTTAACCAGATGCCTTAAAAAAACAATTATTAATATTATTATTTTTTTTTTTAAATTAAATTTTACTGATAAATATTTTTTTAAGGCACCCATTATTTTTATTATTATTATAGTTATTAGTATTAATATGATTATTTTCATAATTATTATTATTTTATTTTATTTGTCATTATTTTTATTATTTTTATTTATATTTTGTTATTATTAGTAATGTTAATAATACTGTACAAGACTAGTGCACAGGCTTCTTATATACCAGCCCCATTAGTTCTGGTATTTAAGGAGTGTGTTAGACTATATCAAGACTTACACATTAGTGCCCTCGTTATTCAAGCTTTTTTTAGTGTAAACATTTTATCTGCACTGGGTTCTGCACTAGACTCACCCTGCTTGTATTGTGAATGCAAAATCCTGCGAATGAAGTGACCATTTTGAATATCTTGAAAACTAATTTCTCCGCAAATAGATTAGATTAGATTAGATTGGATTAACATCCGTTTCGCTATTAAATAGATTTCAGGGACGGACTCCTGCGACATTTAATTTTTACCAGCTAATTGGATAATTTTTACCAGCTAATTGGATAATGGATGTTTTAATACATACCAGCTAATTGGATAACACAGCCAAACAATATTATTATCTAAACCCACTAATTCAATAAGAATTCCAGGCAATAAAATTATACACACCCACCAATCGGATATCAGATGTAGCCGATAAAATTATTCATTGCGATCAGGACTTTTTGTACATAGTTTTATCAATCAACAAACAAAATTTAACATGGCCTTACGTGGAATGCAAATCTTTGCCAGTATTTTAAGTTGCTATTTAGACAGATGCCATAAAAGAACAAATATTTGTTTTGTCTTATTTTTTACTTCATTTATGGAGTATTGATAAATATTATATTCAAGGTGTAAAAAACGTGGCTCGTGCCCTTTTATCAGTACCGCCTCCAAGGTGGCTCTCTGCTTGGCCATCTTGGAAGATCCTCGCAACGTGAGGAATCCGGGGTATCCTCGCAACGTGACACGTTGTGAGGATCACCCGGATTCATAACGTTCTGAAGAATGGAAGCCCTGCCCTTGCATTGTTGTAGTATTTTCTTATTCATCTTAAGACTGACTCAAGCATGCCTTGGACACTGCGCGTGGCCTAAGTGTAGCTGCAGCGTCGGCGCTACTTAACATGGCCCTGTATAGCGTTTTTGTGGCCTCTGTAGGCCTGCTGGCGTCCGGTTGCGTGTCTTCGCACCCGATGTTGGGCACATTAGGGTCTATGTTGACCTTGCTTGATTTTTAAGCGATGTTTTCCGGAGACACGCTTTTTTATCTCTTGCGGCTTAAACTCTTGCGCTTAGAGTAGCTCTTGCATTGTGAGTGTCGAGAAATTTCCTGGTGTTATTGCAGGGCACTTCCTCCTGTTAGACAGAGACAATTGTACTACATACTACATAGCAGAAAATTAGTTGACACAGCAAAACAGTGTAAATATATAAACCCACTAATTTTATGAAGGAGCCAAATATACACACCCTTTAATAGGATGTCAGCGCTAGCTTATAAAAATACTCATTGCGATTGGGCCTTTCTTGTACACATTTTTCTGAATGCACAAACAAATTTATCATGGCCTAGAATGAAATTCACATCACTGACATTATTTTAAGTTGCATTTTAGCACATGCCTTAAAACAACAAATATTTGTATTATGTTACTTTTTACTTCATTTTTAGAGTATGTATAAATATTGTATTTATGGCATACATTTTTTTTTCTTAAATAATTTTATGATTTTGAATAAACTAGTTTTAAAGATACCCCAAAGGGCAAAAATTCTAGTGCGATATATAATGTTTACACTGAAAAAAATTTCAGCAAGAACAGCACTAATTTTGAAGTCTTGAAATACTGTAGTATGTTATGCGCTCGTGTACTGTTCTTGTACGGTATTAATAATAATACCAGAAATGTCATGGTATTATTGCAGGGCATTTTATCTTGTTAGACAGGGGAAAATTGTATTACATACTCGAGAATTAGATGAAACAGCCAAACAAAAATAATTAAATAAACCCACTAATTTTATGAAGGATCCAGACAATACAAATATACATGCCCACCAATTTGATGTTAGAGCTAGCCACTACAAATACACATTTGGATTGGTCTCTTTTGTACATATTTTTTTGAGTGAACAACCAAATTTAACATGGCCTTGAATGAAATGCACATGTCTTATATTTTAGTTGCATTTTATGCAGATGCCTTCAAAAAAACAAAGATTTATATTTTTTTGTTTATTACTACATTTATAGTGTGGATAAATATTTTATTTAAGGAATACATTTTTTAATGAATTCTTTTACATTGAATAAATTATTTTTCAAGATATGCAAAAGGGCGAAAATTCCAGCGCGATGTAAAATATTTACACTGAAAAAAACTTAAGCAAAAACAGCACTGATTTCTAAGTCTGAAATAGTGTACCACACCTTAAACACGAGAACTTTTAGGGCCGAAATGTTCAGGGCTCATGTACTGTATTTGTAAGGTATAATAATAATAATACCAAAAATTTCATGGTATTATTGCAGGGCATTTTATCTTGTTAGACAGAGGAAAATTGAGTCATTACAAACCAGAAAATTGGAAGATGCAGCCAAACAATAAAAATATATAAACCCACTAATTTTATAAAGGAGCCAAACAATACAAATATACACACCCACTAATTTGATGTCAGAGTTAGCCAATACAAGTACTTATTTGGATCGGTTTTTTTTGTGCATATTTTTCCGAATGAACACCCAAATTTAACATGGCAATGAATGAAATGGACATCATAGCCAGTATTTTAAGTTGCATTTTATGCAGATGCCCTAAAAAAATCAAGATTTGTATTACGTTGTTTATTACTTCATTTATAGAGTATTGATAATTTAACTGATAAATATTATATTTTAGGAATAAATTTTTTTGGTTATTAAAGTTCTTTACTTGGATTAAATTATTTTTCAAGATATGCAAAAGAGCAAAACTTTCCAGTGCGATTTAAAATATTTACACTGAAAAAAACTTAAGCAAGAACAGCTCTAATTTCTAAGTCTTGAAACAGTGTACCACACCTTCAACACGAGAACTATTGGGGCCGGTATATTAAGGGCTTGTGTACTATTCTTGTACGGTATTAATATTAAAACCAGAAATGTCATGGTATTATTGCAGGGCATTTCCTCTTGTTAGACAGGGGAAAATTGTATTACATACCCGAGAATAAGATGAAACAGCCAAACAATATAAATATATAAACCCACTAGTTTTATAAAGGATCCAGACAATACAAATATACACGCCCCGTCGCCCACCAATTTGATGTTAAGAGCTAGCCATTACAAATACTCTTTTGGATTTCTCTCTTTTGCACATATTTTTTCCGAATGAACACCCAAATATAACATGACCGTGAATAAAATACACATCATAGCCAGTATTTTAAGTTACATTATAGGCAGATGCCCTAAAAAACAAAGATTTGTATTATTTTGTTTATCACTTCATTTACATAGTATAGAATAATATTATTAAGGAATACATTTTTTTTAAATTTCTTTACTTTGAATAAATTACTTTTCAAGATATGCAAAAGGGCCAAAATTCCAGTGGGATAATAAATATTTACACTAAAAAAAATTAGACAAGAACAGCCCTGATTTCTAAGTCTTGAAATAGTGTACCACCACACCTTCAACACAAGAACTAATAGGGCCGGTATGTTCGGGGATTGTGTACTGTTCTTGTACGGTATTCATAATAATACCAGAAAAGTCATGGTATTATTGAAGGGCATTATATCTAGTTAGACAGGGGAAAATGTCATTACAAACCAGAAAAATAGATGACGCAGCCAAACAATATAAATATATAAACCCACTAGTTTTATAAAGGAGCCAAACAATACAAATATACACGCCAACAATTTGATGTCAGAGCTAGCTAATACAAATACTCATTTCCATTTTATGCAAATTAGTATTTTATGCAAATGAGTAATAGTCCCCTGTCTAATACAAATACTCATTTGCATTTTATGCAAATGAGTATTTGTATTAGCTAGCTATATATTTGGGGTTTGTGTACTGTTCTTGTACAGTACTTTATAATAATAGCATTAATAATAATAGTAAGAAAAACTAGTCATGTTAACTTATTATAATAAAGAAGCTAAAAATATTTTCATACATTAAATTTCTGAATTATAAACTAGACTATGATAGTATAACTTCAAAAATTAGGATTTAAAGTGTTTAAAAATTTGTTTTAGCTATTGAAGGCATTTAAGGATAATAGATCGAGAATATTCAATTCATATATATATATATATAAATATATATGAATATATATTTATTTAGCGTCAAACCTGTTCTGGGTATGACATTAATCTACATCCGGCAGTCCTAACCCTTCTGTAACAATTGAATATTTCACAGGTGCAGATAGCACTGTTGAGGAATTGTTAGCAATGCTGAGGACTCAATAGTGTTTTGGATTGTCCCCTGTCTAACAGGAGGAAATGCCTTGCAGTATACCATAAGATGCTGGTCATGCGTCATGTAGACGTGGTGTATTGGCCTGTGCCACTGAGTTTGCTCTGAGAATTTATAACCGAATAAGAAATTTTTATGACTATCATTATTATATGTAATAAATATATATATTATATATTTGCGGTCGCATATGTGGTCCAATAATACAAATATAGTTACACACTTATATATGTACAAAACAATTCAAAAATTCACAGTTATGCACCAAACAGCCTATTTGAAAAAAATAATAATGTTGTCTAATGTTGTAATAATGTAATAATGCTATAATAATATATTAATTTGAAAAAAAGAAGGAAATTTAAAATGTTAATACAAGAGGAATGATGAAATTTGGAGAATTTATGAAATAGAAAAATAAAAATTTTCATTGAGGGCAACCTTGTTTTGTACAGACAAGGCTAATTAAATTCTACAAATTATGTCCGGGTTGGTTAAATTTGAGTTATAAACAGAGTTGATTGATTAAATTTGAGCTATAAACACAGGGGCTTTATTTTTTCAAATTTTGGCTAATATCAGTGTTTTTTAACTTTTAGGAATATTTTTGTGTAACACATTTTTCATTTCCAGCAGTATTCCTGTTATTTTTTTCATTGAAAACCAATATATATTTTATTGTCTGGTTTAGTTATTTAATTGATGGGTTGATATATTTTTGATTGTTTGGATCTAGTATAAAAATAGATAGATGGACACTCTCAGTGGGGGCCGCATAAAGTTGAACTTTCTAGTTTCCTACCTCTCGTTCAGAAATTTATACTTAATTACTTATTACGATAGCTGAAATATTAACCCCAACCCATTTAATGGGTTACAATATTAATAACCCTAACAAAATTGTAACAATAGTCAACACTTTGTTTACTAACAATGTGAAAGGTCATCACTCATAAGTTCGGTGGTTTGTTTTTATCTGGATACACAAGGTCATTGTTATTCCATTCATGGCCATATATATTTTTGTTTGTACATCCGGATAACTCTGCACAAAAACCGCCTGATCGCAATGAGTATATTTGTATTATCTAGCTTTGACATTGAATTGGGAGGGTGTGTATATTTGTATTGTCTGGCTCCTTTATGAAATTAGTAGGTGTAAATATATAAATTGATTGGCTGCATCATCTAATTTTTTGGTTTGTAACGCCATTCGCCCCTTTTTAACAGGAGAAAATACCCTGCAATATTACCAGGACATTCCTGGTATTATTAATAATACCATACAAGAATAGTACACGAGCCCCTAATATACTGTCCCTATTAGTTCTTGTGTTGTAGATGTATGTTACACTATTTGGAGATTAGAGATAAGTGTTGTCCTTGCTTAATTTTTTTTTAAAGTACATATTTATTATCCCACTGGAATTTTTGCCCTTCTGCATATCTTTAAAGATAATTTCATCAAAGTTAGAAATTTAATTTTAAGAAAATGTATGCCTAAAATACAAATCAATAGTCTATAAATGCAGTAATAAACAACATAACACAAATCTTTTTTTAGGGCTTCTGCATAAAATGACAAATAAAATACTGTCTATGATGTGCATTTCATTCAAGGCCGTGTTAAATTTGGTTGTTCATTCTGACAAATATGTACAAAAAGGCCGATCGAAATCAGTATTTGTATTTTCTAAAAGTGACATCAAATTGGTGGGCGTGTATATTTGTATTGTCTGGATCGTTTATAAAATTAGTGGGTTTATATATTTATATTGTTTGGCTGTTTCATCTAATTCTCGCGTATGTAATACAATTTTCCCTTGTCTAACAAGAGAAAAAGCCCTGCAATAATAACATGACATTTCTGGTATTTACATTAATACCGTACAAGAATAGTACACGAGCCCCGAACATATCGGCCCTATTAGTTCTCGTGTTGAAGGTGTGGTGGTACACTATTTCAAGACTTAGAAATTAGTGCTGTTCTTACCTAATTTTTTTTCAGTGTAAATGTTTATTATCCCACTGGAGTTTTGGCCCTTTTACATATCTTGTAAAGTAACTTAGTCAAAGTAAAGAAATTTAAAAAAAATGTATTCCTTAATAATAATATTAATCAATACTATATAAATAAAGTGATTAACAACATAATACAAATCTTTGTTTTTTAGGGCATCTGCCTAAAATCCAACTAAAAATTCTGGCTATGATGTGCATTTCATTCAAGGCCATGTTAAATTTGGGTGTTCATTCGAAAAATATGTACAAAAGAGACCAATCCAAATGAGTATTTGTAATTGCTAGCTCTAACGTCAAATTGGTTGGCGTGTATATTTGTATTGTCTGGATCCTTTATAAAATTAGTGGGTTTATATATTTATATTGTTTGGCTGGTTCGTCTAATTTTCGGGTATGTAATACAATTTTCCCCTGTTTAACAAGAGGAAATGCCTTGCAATAATGCCATGACATTTTTGGTATTAATATTAGTACCATACAAGAATAGTACACAAGCCCTTAATGTACTGGCCCTAATACTTCTCGGGTTGTAGGTGTGGTACACTATTTCAAGACTTAGAAATCAGAGCTGTTCTTGCTTAAGTTTTTTTCAGTGTAATTATTTTATATCACACTGGAATTTTTGCCCTTTTGCATACCTTGAAAAATAAATTAATCAAAGTAAATAAATTTAATTTTAAGAAAATGTATGCCTAAAATATAATATTAATCAGTACTCTATAAATGCTGTAATAAACAACATAATACAAATCTTTTTTTAGGGCATCTGAATAAAATGCAACATGAAATACTGTCTATGACGGTCTTTTCATTCAAGGCCGTGCTAAATTTGGTTGTTCATTATGAGAATTTCTGACAAATATGTACAAAAAAGGCCGATCGAAATGAGTATTTGTATTAGCTAGCAGTGACATCAAATTGGTGGGCGTGTATATTTGTATTGTCTGGATCCTTTATAAAATTAGTGGGTTTATATATTTATATTGTTTGGCTGTTTCATCTAATTCTTGGGTATGTAATACAATTTTCCCCTGTCTAACAAGAGGAAATGCCCGGCAGTAATACCATAAAATTTTTGGTATTATTAATATTATACCTTGCAAAAACACTACATGAGCCCTGAACATTTCGGCCTTACTAGTTCTCATGTTTAAGGTGTGGTACACTATTTCAAGACTTGAAAATCAGAGCTCCTCTTGTTGAAGTTTTTTCAGTGTAAACATTTTATATCGCACTGGAAATTTTGCCCTTTTGCATATTTTGAAAAATAATTTAATCAAAGTAAAAAAATTAATAAAAAATGTATGCCTAAATATAATATTTATCAATACTGTATAAATACACTCAGTACTGTGTAAGCAACATAATACAAATGTTCGTTTTTTAAGGTATCTGTATAAAATACAACTTAAAATACTAGCTATGATGTATATTTTATTCAAGGCCATGTTATGTTTGGTTGATCATTCTGAAAAATTTGTACAAAAAGGCCTATCGAAATGAATATTTGTATTGGCTAGCGCTTACATCAAATTAGTGGGCATGTATATTTGTATTGTCTGGATCTTTTAAAGAATTAGTGGGTTTATATATTTACATTGGTTGGCTGTGTCATCTAATTCTTGTGTATGTAATACAATTGTCCCCTGTCTAACAAGACGAAATGGCTTGCAATAGTACTAATTTTTTCTCATTGCCAGGGTCTTTAAAGTATTTCTTAAAATAAACTATTTTAAAGAATACTTTTAAGAAGGAAAATGATAATTTTTTTTATTGAAACTGTTAGATATTACTTGCACAATGCTTTTAGGATATGCGTCGAAACTTGAAATCACCCTATCACCAACAACTTCAGGCCATTCATACTAAGCAAGACAAATCTGGATTTGAAGCTCGTTTCATTAACCATTCCATAGGTAATATCATTTTCGCCGTTCTTAGTTAATCGTCCGTGTTTCCATGCTTGTACGGGAATGGCAGTTACCCTCAATTAAAACTCTCCACATATCTCTGTTTTGCGCAAATTTTTTCTTCAGCCCAAGCATCTTTTATGTCATAAATGACTGACTCACTCCAAGTTTTTTTACTTCTACCTCTTCTTTTACCACTATCACCTCCAAACGTTTCACAAACAATATTTTTAATGCCTTCTTCTTCTTTTTTGCATTCCATATTATATTGTGTACACGATTTAATTTAATGATCACTAGCCATAAAAACTTGTTGCATTAGCACAGGTGTAGTCTTGCCAATAGCTTTAAAGAAAGTATTGCATTACAGTGTGCGGGGGGGGGGG